>Ga0187886_1002796_pt1 | contig 13573 bp, 33 predicted proteins | sample June2016WEW_20_1_FD_133001 | JGI IMG/M metagenome (GOLD analysis project Ga0187886, IMG submission 133001) | Peatland microbial communities from SPRUCE experiment site at the Marcell Experimental Forest, Minnesota, USA - June2016WEW_20_150 | ecosystem: Environmental > Terrestrial > Soil >... | reverse complement strand
TTTCGTTTATAATTCCTAGTGATGGGAATTATAAACTGAACGGGCAGGCTTCAGTCAATAAGCCTAACGTTTTGTGCCTTTGACATTACAAGCCCAGTGATCTTTAGTCACTGGGTAGTTGACAAAAGTTAGAATATTTTAAATTACTCAGATTTGTTCCTATACTAAGCAATAGTGCCTCCTCACTCTTTTTTGTAGAAATTATAGGATAGTGCTTGACATCCACTGAACGATGTGATAGTGTATTAGGCAAATAAGGAGAATAAACATGGCAAAGCAGGGTACAAATATAAATAAGATCGTTGGAAAAAAGAAGATTAACCACTATAGCAAGGCGGAGTGTGAGGGTGAGCTGAAAAGGTTGGACACAAGTTTTAAGGACAAGTATGGCTTAGTTATTCCTGATACTAGCGTTTATCGCAGGCAGATTGAAGCTCGTTTAGCTAAATTGGCGTAAGTTTCGACCTCCATTGGGACGCACGGTTTTCTTGTTGGCTGTGCGTCCCTTCTTTTTTAGCGTCCCCATATTTTCTACTTATGTTATGTCAGAAGTAGAAACATTATTCTTTAAAAAAGATTTGACAATGAATTTATGTTCTGTTAAAGTGTTTGCAAATGGAGAACAAATGATATTTAAGATTCCGATAACGAAGAAGCAGGCTCTCAAATCTGAAGTTAAGAGAACAGTATTTGAGTATCCTAAGACTGGCATAGAGTCGATGTTTATTCAGCTTACTTCAAGAAAAGGGATCAAGATTTTCCCAGACCAAGAGGAAGCGGATATAAGCATGAATTTGCAACAGAGGGCGTATGAGAAAGGTATGGCTCCGAAGGTGTTCTTTAATCATATCTTTACTTGTTCTTTAAGTAATCTTCATAAGTTTGATAAGAATAACGAGGTTTTTATAAGCAAGGACGGCGTACCATTTAAGGATGACGAGAAAAGATTGAAACTGGGTTATTTCTATTTTACAGAAGTAGCAACTTGTCCGATAGATCATTTAATGAATTACGATAAAGAGATGCAGAGGCTAGAGAAAATAGCTCCTACTATTTCTTATAAGGGAAGGTGTTTAGGGGAAGATATGCATTGGAAAAATCTTGGGGAACTAAGGGGCAGGATGGTACTAATTGATTTTGGTAGGCATTCAACTTTTCCATCCGATTCTTAAAAATAATTCTTGACATTCGCTTAATGATTATGATAGTGTGTTAGGAAATAAGGAGAACAATTATGTTACTAGGAAGCAAAGATAACGGTTACGGGACTAATAGAACTTATAGTTTGCACATGGATCAATCAGAATATGCTCAGGCTCTTGCGGGAAAGCCTCTTTATCGTGTTACTGTCTCAAATAATATAGCTGGTGAATGGACAGTAAGGTTTAAGAAATTCGGCAAAGCAAAAAGAAAAAGGATGAATTTAATATAAAGAAAAAGATAAAGGTAGACGAAGATATTATAGTTGAAGTTCGAGGCGGCGTTGTTGATGTAACTAGCATTCCTGATGGTATAACTGTTATTGTTAAGGAATATGATATTGAAGCCTACAGCGATGATGACGAGAGATTAACAGAAGATGAAGATGGCGAAACTTATCTTAAGAGAGAATTTGGCGGATAATTCTTGACATACACTTAATGACATGAGATGATATAGGCAAATGGAGGATACTATGAGATCAGAAAGAGAAAAAACAAACGTTAAAGTAAAAGTGCTGGATATGGATAGTTTGAAAGCAAAAGCCTTAAAATACATTAAGGAAGAATCTAGCGTAGAAGATAAAGAGTTTATAGCTGGTGTCTTTAGCGGAGAAGGCAAATTAGGTTACATAACGACTTCTAAGGGAATATTCGTTCTTTGCGAAGAAGGCGTTGGAAATAACAAGCCTATTACAAAAGACAACCCTTACAAGATAGAATTCAGAGCAGACTATTTAAGAGATGGAGTAAAATCTTTTTCTATGGTTCCGATAATGGGTTTTTCACTAGACGATAAGGATGTTTTAGGACTTCCGGTTCTTTACGAGGAGGGCTTGGACACATTCATTAGAAAGTTTGGATCAAGACTGGAAGATAACTATGAGTCTTGGAAGGAAGCGATGGAGAAGGTTGACAGGAAAAGGGTGCTGGCATGAAAAGAAAAGAATCGGTTGAATTATTGAGGAAGTTTCTAACAAAGAACTATATTAAGAATCCTAAGATGGGTTCAGGAAACATGGATATAGCTGTTAGAGATTTACTGACTGATTTGTTTTATATAGCTTATTCTCAAGATAATGATATTAATCTTTTCTGGAGACTAGAAGATGCCGGGGATGTGTTTAACGAAGAAAATAAAAATGGTTTCAGAAAGATTTAAAAAGATATTGACATTCCCTAAACAAGTATGATAGTGTATTAGTAACAAAGAAAAACGGTAACAAGGAGAAAATACAATGTGGCTTATTGGATTAGCGACGAAAAAAGAGAAAAAGGAACTCGAAAAAGCGGGTTACGAAGTTAAGGTGGTAGATATAAACGCTTTTGATAAACTTATTGACCCTACTTGTGAGCCTGCAAAAATTGACAAAAGCAAAGATGTTTTTATCTCTGTATGGGTTGATTGTAATATCTATGATGATTTGAGAGAAACTATCGAATCTGAGAAAGCTGATTTAGAATACAAAAGATTGGAAGAATTAAGGGATTTAAGGGAGATAGAAGCGCAAAAATGTTTTGAAGAATATGACTTGGGTGATATAATTTGTGAACAAGCTGATGGATGGGAGCAAGACGGAGAAAATATTTTCCTCAAGAAATTCTACTATACTGAGAAAAATCCTAAAGATTTTGACAAGGATTCTGAGCCTGCAACCTTTATCGTAAAATTTAAAAAGAATACGGACAAAATCATAGATAGCCACGTAAATATATGGTAATATCAGAAGTGGAAACTATGAATAAATGCGAAGATTGTGGTTGTGAATTTGAATTTAATATTGATGGTTGTCCTGAGTGCGGGAGCCAAAATATTATAACGTTACCGGATTAAGACTATGAACAAATACTGGAAAAATAACAAAATTCAATTTGCAAGACTTATAGCAGAACTTGAAGCGTGTGGAGCGTTTAACGACAAAGTAATGAACGATTTATCAGTATCAATGGGTTTAGAAATTGCAAGAATAAAAGAACTCATTGAAAGAGCAAGTAATGAGCATGATAAAATTGTAGCAAAACTTCCTTGACTCAAACAAAACTATGTGTTAGAGTGTTAGGAAATGGAGAACAAAATGAAAAAGAAAATGAAAGACAAAGTAAAATACTATGCGGTTCATGCTCCTACAATGGACGGGTTTACGAAATATTTTGAAGCGTCGTTTCCTTCTGAGCCGAACATGGATGATATTGTAGCTTATGCAGTTGATTCTGGCGTAATAAGCCCCGAAAAAGCTGACTATGTTAATGACGCTTACGAAGTTTCTAAGAAAGAATATGACAAGGCTAGGAAGGTATATAACAAAGCTATGGATATGGGAGTAATAAGATGAAAAAGAAAATATGCGAGAAAAACAAAAAGAATAAAGCAGAAATAATTGATTTACTAAAGACCGTCAAGGAAAGTTGCGAAGAAGGACAAGACGGAAGATGGGATTGTAGTACAGATGAAGGTAAAGAAGGGTTTGATGCTATGGCCGAAGCGTTAGATCGAGCAATTGAATTGATACATAAGGTAAAATGAAAAAGAGATTCTTTATAGTAGCTCCGCAATATGATGGAGATGTAATTCATAAAGTTTGCTCTACAGTTGCTAGTGATTCTTTTCTCGAAATATATTTTAGAGACGATTACGAGGAAGAAAAAGATTTTACCGATATAAAATCCGCTATAAAGTATTGCAAGTCAAAGGGTTATAAAAGAGTAAAAATAATTTGACATCCACCGAATGATATGCTAGTATGTTAGGCAAATGGAGGATAATATGAAAAATAAAATATTCAGAGTGTTTATAGATGTAAGGGCAAAAGACAGAGAAGATGCGGTTAAGGGAGCCGTGGCATTATCTGATTCTTTGCGTAATTCATTTCGGGTACAAGAAGACCCATTGACAGACGAAGAAGAAGCGGCGGTTTTAAAAATGACATTGGATTCCCTAGTACTTCATAGTGTTGGCCCTTTTCAATATTCTCGTTATTTTGCAGAGGATATAGGTTTATCTAATAGAGAATTAAAGCAACTGCAAAAGAAAATTGATGGAGTAATAAACAGATGATGAAAATAACAAAGTTCGATAGACCAATATGCAGGACGGTTGGCGAGGCAGTTATAGAAGCATTAAAACCATTAGAGCATAGGTTTGGTATCAGCTTCAATCGTAAGGGCGGTTCTTTCTCGGATACCAGTTATACAATGAAAATCGAAATGGCTGTAGTAGCTCAGGATGGAACGGTGCTTTCAAGAGAGGCAGAAGATTTTAAGAAATATTGTGGAACTTATAATCTCGAAGTATCTGATTTGGGAGGGATATTTGTTGCGATGGATGGAGAAAAATATAGAGTTAAAGGATTAGCAAGCAGAAGTCATAAATATCCGATACTTGCAGAGAGATTGTCTAATGGAAGGACTTATAAGCTTGGCGAAAGAACGGTTCAAATGGGTTTAGGAAAAAAAGTATCAGAAAAGTCACCATTTTAATATATCAGAAGTAGAAACAATTAATCCAAAAAAAGATTTGACAGAACATAAACGATCTGTTAGAGTGTTAGCAAATGGAGAAACAATGAAAGAAATACCAAAAGATATATTCCAAAAATTTTTACAACTGTCTAGCGAACTCAGCCCTGAAAACTTGCATTGTGACGGTGAGATTTCTAATGCCCAAGCTCATAAAAAATATCGTGCTATTATAGATGAATGGCATAAGTTAGAAAAAAAATTAGGTAGAACAGTAACAGAAGACGAAATTTGGCAGATACAAATGAAGGAGTATGAAATGAAAACAAAAATGAAAACGATTAAATTACCTTGTTATAATATGGTAATCGAAGTAACTGACGAAAAACAAGGGACTATTACTTCCAATTTGCATCAAACGGCGGCTGATCTTGCAATAACAGCTGATGAGTATGATGCTTCTGTAAACGCTATTGAGTCTTTAATCTTGGCTCATGCTTGTGCTGGTATAGATATAAGTTGTCCCGCTTACGTCGAAGGAATTGAAACGGCGGTAGAGGCAATTTTAAATCATACAACTTAATTCTTGACATCCACTTAATGATATGATAGTGTATTAGGAAAATGGAGGTACTTATGGGCTGGTGGTTTACACAAGGCGATACGAGAAAAGACGTTATCCAAAAGCTGATTAAAAATGAGGAAAACGAGAACGGTAAATGGACTACGATTACTCATTGTGTCAGGGGTAATATTCTTTGGATTGTCAGGGAAATCTTAAACAAGAAAGAGAATAAGACAGATCGTTATATTCAATGTTCTATCCTCGGCTCAGAAAAGAATTATGGGTGGGGCAGTAAGGATATGTCAGAGGAAATGGGGCCTATCTACCATTCTTGTCCGTTAAAATATCTTGACATGGTTCCAGAGCCTAAGTCTGAATATGCGAAAAGCTGGAGAGACAAAGTAAGGGAGCATAACAAAAAGCTTGGTTTTAAACTCAAAATAGGTATGGAAGTAGAATTAACCGGATGCAAAATTGATCATCTTAAAATTACCAGCGTTAAACCCCTAAGAGGCTCAGACGGCTATACAAACTATAGAGTTTCTAGGAAATGGATTAAGGGATTGTGGCAAGAAAAAAGTGAAGAAAAAGACTTGACTCCTGTACTAAATGTTGTATAATATTGTTTTATTAGTTGAGTTAAAATTAATTCACGAAGAAAGGAGTAATTTATGAGGGGTAACTAATGCCCTTACCAAAACCAATTTAATAATATATTAAGATTTATGAACTACCCAGCCACTAAAGATGGCTGGGTTTCTTGCTTCTAAGACTCTTCTTACTTGAAGACGCCTCCACAAGTTTTTGTTTATCCTCCGACTGAATTCCACAGCCAGAGTTGAAATTATTTAATCCTTGCTCCAATATGTTTCTTGAAGCATTTAAGTCTCTGTCTAGTTTTTCTCCACAACTAGGACAGACCCATTCTCTATCTGCTAAAGTTAAGTCCTGATTGATGAACTTACACTTGTTGCAGGTTTTACTGGAAGGGAAGAACTTGTTTATGCCTACAAGGTTTCTTCCGTTCCACTCACTCTTGTATTTCAATTGTCTCAGGAACTCACCCCAAGAAGCATCTGAAATACTCTTTGATAAGCAATGATTCTTCATCATATTTTTAACCGATAAGTCCTCTACGCATATCATTTGGTTTTCACGAACTATGGTAGTGGTTACGTTATGAATATGATTTAGTCTTGCATTACCTATTTTCTCATGAATCTTAGCTACTTTAACTCTCTGCTTGTTTTTGTTGTTTGAGCCTTTTTGTTTTTTACTTAACTGTCTTTGTTCATATGCTAATATCTTCTCAAATTGCTTAGTGGTTTTGATATTCTCGTATGTCTTGCCATCAGAACAAATTGCTAATTCCTTTATTCCTAAATCAACTCCGACCCTGTTATCATTCTTTTGGTATGGTGTATAGTCAATATTGCATGTTATTGAAACGAAATATTTATTAGTTGGAGTTTTGGAGATTGTTGCAAAAAGAATCTCCCCCGTCAATGGTCTATCTTCCTTAACCTTAATAGCCGTCTTGAACTTAGGTATCCATAGTTCTTCGTCTTTATACTCAACGAACTGAGGTATTCTAAAACTCTGCTTATCGTGCTTAGACTTAAATCTTGGAAATTGTCCTTGTTTAGAAAAGAACCGATTGTAAGCAACATCTAAATCTCTGAGTGAAGATTGAAGAGACTGGGAATTGATTTCTTTCATCCATATATAGTCATCGGTATTCTTGATTTGGGTTAGTACTTTGGCGTTGTCATAGTAATTGAGTGACTTTTTACTTTCAAGATATGTTTTCTTTCTCTGGTCAAGGAAATAGTTATAGACAAATCGTTTAGCTCCGAAGTGTTTAGCCAATAGAATCTCTTGTTCTTTTGTCGGATAGATTCTATAACGAAATGTCTTGTTAATCTTCATATATAACTATTTACTCAAAAGGTTTACATTTTCCTTCTTTTTTTGTAGGAAATCGGTAAATAGTTATAGAATAATACACCATGACAATATTTTTACTTGATTTTGCTAAGAAAATGGTATAATATGACTACTGAATATCATACTAAGAAAAGATGCAAATATATGATTAAACTGCACATAATATTGGTTACGAAGTACAGAAAGCATATTTTGGTGGATGAGATTAATAATGATGTCAAGCAAATCATCTACGAAATAAGCAAGATGGAAGATAGTTTGTTTAGTATTGAGAGTATGGAGACAGACAAAGACCACTTACACATGTTGGTAGATATTGAACCAACCGTTAGTGCTACATCTATTGTTAGTAGAATCAAACAGATGTCTACTAATCGGATATGGAAACAATATCCTACAGAGTTAAAGAAGCATTATTGGGCAGAGAATACATTTTGGAGTGATGGATATTTTGTTTGTAGTACAGGTGATGCTAATATGGAAACAATTAAGAAGTATATAGAGGAGCAAGGATGAGCAATATAATTCCAAACGAAGAAGTTTTAGTGCCTTTTTTTAATATTAACGATGGTACGGGTAAAACATTAAAGCAAAGATTTGATGAGACAAAAGAATTGCGAAAGAATCTTGCAGAAAACACACTAAAAGATTATTACGCTGATGAGCAAAAAATGATTAATGAATTTTGTAAAGAGTATAAAAAATAGTCGCTTACATCCACGACACTAAAGATGTCGTGGTTTTACGCTCCCTGAATAAATCAGGAAATTATATTTGACATTCGCTTAGTGATATGATAGTGTGTTAGGAAATAGGAGAACAAAATGAGTAATGATTGGAAAAATACATTTGAAACAAAAACGTTTGAAGAATTTAACAGGAAGTTTTTTAAATCTACTGCGACTTTTGAAAATGCTTTTTTCTTTAACAAAAAAATAGTACTTCCCACAATACGACCTTTAACCAATGCTGAAATTGAAATAAGGGATGTTGGCTGTGTAGGCGATTACAATGGTTACATGATCAGAATTATTCACAAGGATAATGGACAAATTGCTAATGAATGGTTTCCGTTTTCGGCTTATCTTAAAACAGAAAACAAAACTGATTATACCCCGCACATAAACGAATATTGTGGTATTGATTGGTGGTGCGAGGGAGCAACGCCTGAATCAATTAAAACCATGGTCGCAAAAATGTTGGAATATATTTCGCTTTATCGTTGACATCCACGGAATGATATGATAATGTGTAAGGCAAATGGAGAAACAAAATGAAGATCAACGAAATGACAGATGAGCAGTTGAAATCAGAATATCTTACGCTCTATAATCAAATAGAAGTGGCAGAGTGTTGGAGCTGTCAAGATGTTTTGAGATATGACCTTGTAGGCTCGGAGCTTGACAAGAGAGGTTTTGAAGTAGTAGAAGGACAACCTAGCTTTGTTAAGAGAGAAGAAGTGGAAACAGAATAATGAAAAATTCTAAGATTATATTAAGGGGTGAGCAAGAAAGAAGAAATAAGCTCCCCGCTAAAAATAAACATAAAAGGCCAAGGTGGGAAGTTCAGCATTATACTGTATGTGATGGCTGGATTAATACTTGGACAATTTGCTCTACAATTGCTAGTGGCGGTCATGCGAAAGAAACTCCGGTGACATTCCCTACATATAAAAAGGCAAACGAGGAGTTAGAACAATTTTTGGCAGATGTTGTGCGGGCCGTTAAAGATAAAGATATGTTGGAGCCTTATGATCGTGAGGAATTCAGGATTGTTAAAGTATAAGGAGAATTAATATGAGTTGGGAAGTACAAGAATGTGTTGATGAGAAATGGGTGCCGTTGTGGACAGATGCTAAGTTGGAGCCAGTAAGATTTGATACGAAGCAAGAAGCAGAAGTAGAATTAGAAGATTTTATTGCAGAAATGGGTGAAGCGGTTGAAGATGGCTTTATGGATAGCGATGGTTTCAATAAAGATGACTACAGGGTGCTTGAAACATCAGTTTCAATCCACGTACTCAATAAGAATACGACTTAACAACTATATTATACAAAAAGAAATAATTAATTTCCTCTTGACTATTTAAAATACTTCTGATACTATGTTTGCAAATGGAGAATAACAATGGAAATTCAAGTTTACGATAGCGAAAATTATAACTCATGGGAAGATGCCGAAAAGAACGGGGCAGTATATACAAGGGAAATTGTGGATAGCGACACTGTTAAGAATATCATAAGAGAAACGATTGAGATAACCGAAACGTGTATTAGAAACGACAACAACATTAACTGGAGAGTAATAGAAAAATGAATAACGCACACACAACAGTACTAATTGCAGTTGACGGCGGTAATGTTCAGGGATGCAGAAGTAATAACGCTAATGTCACTATCGTTATGTTCGATCAAGATAATCTAAGGGCAGAAGGAAAGAGTAAGAAAGAGATTGATGAATTGTGGAAAAAAGCTGAAAAGAAATACGCTTATCCGGTATACTAAAATACCAGAAGTGGAAACAATGAAAAAGCTCACAAAAAAGCAGATGATACATAACATATCTGAATTCTGTACTAAGCTTCCTGAAGGCAAATGGTTAGATATGATACATGAACTCGAACAGATAATCTCAGATTCAGGCATGACATTAAATGAACATCCTATAGCAACGGTCAGGGAATTCTACAACAGATACTATGGGACAAATAATCCTTGACTCTCTCAATGATTATGCTATGATGTTAGGCAAATGGAGAATGTATGAAAAAGAAAATATTTCCAAAAACAAATAGAGAATGTGAAAATACTCGTTGCGAAAAATGCGGGTTCATGAAATATTTCTACGAGACAAAGAATGGTAAAAGGGAATGGATGGGCGGAGAATGTAAGGCTCCAGAGTTTAAAAAATAACAGAAGTAGAAACAATGCTAGAACAACTACAACCAGTTAAAGAAGAATCCTCAAGAGATATGATATTTTGCAGGCTATGTAACGAAGAAATAGTCCTACATCTTGCAGTTAAAAATGGCTGGACAAAATGCGGCAAATATTACTTCTGCCCTGAATGCAAAAAAGAATTAACGAAACCACTTGATGCACAACATAGTACCTAACTTTCTATTATATTTAACCCCCGTAGGTGAAACTTCCAATTAAAAATAGTTGAAAATAAAAGAAGGAAAATTCAAGATATTTCTTGTATAATATAAGTATGAAAAATAAAAGATTAATGCTTAGCGTAGAATTAAGCCAGAACGAATATGATATTATGCAGATTTTAAAGCAGAAATATTCTGTTAATATTTCACAATTGATGAAGAATTTTTTAAGAGAATATCATAAAAACGTAGAGAAAACTAATGTCAATTTTAACATACAAATTAAAACACAATAGAGATTTTACAACTGAACTACAAAAAGCAGGTAGTGTTGCTAATTATTCTTTAAAACACAGAAAATGTAGAACTACAAAAGATGTTAAATACATAGGGCTCAAGGCTTGTATCGCTAATCAAATTTTAAAGAAATATGGAAGTAATAAAAAACTAAAGAATGTCAGTCATGTTAAGTTAACTATTAACGGTTATTTTATTAAGGTTAATAAAGATTCTAGGAAAATTAGTGTTCCCTCACTTAAGCTTAAGTTAAACTATCAATTTCCTAATAATTTTATTAAGGTAAATCAAGTAGAGCTTGATCATAAGTATATTTATGTAACAGTAGAAATTCAAGATAAACCAGAAATCAAGGTAGAAAACTGGTTGGGAGTTGATAGAAATACTACCGGGCATTGTGCCGTAGTCGCAATACCCGAAACGGGCAAAATATTTAAACTAGGCAAGAATGCTTTTCATATTCATAGAAAATATAAGAGGATTAGAATGTGTTTGCAAAAGGCAAATGCAAGAAAGGCCTTAAAGAAGTTAAGACATAGAGAAAAGAATATTATTAAAGACATTAATCATAAGATTTCAAGAAAGATAGTAAAATTAGCTCAAGAAAACAATTGCGGTATAAAACTAGAAAAACTAAAAGGAATAAGAAAATGTAAAGGAAGTAAGAATAGTAAAATTAATAAGACAGGAGAGAGTTTCAAGTCTTCCATAAATACTTGGGGATTCTATCAATTACAGCATATGATAGAATATAAAGCCAAAATATGTGGAATACCAGTAGTTTATATTGATCCCCATTATACTAGCCAAAAATGCAGTAGATGTGGACTTATAGGCAATAGAAACCAAAAGAAATTTTCATGCCCACATTGTGGTCATGTTGATCATGCGGATGCTAATGCAAGTTTTAACATTGCCTTAGCATTAACAAATAACAACGAAGGCAATGATCAATCCGCTATAGACAGGGATATGGCGGAGGGGAGCACTGATACCCCACAGTTGGAAACCCAACAGCCTATAGGGGCTGTTGCCTAACCAAGAGTTCCCACAAGTTTTAGCTATGGGAGTATGTCAGAGACAACATAGACCTAAATTTCCCAAAGATTAAGTTGACATCCACTTAATGATATGCTAGTGTGTAAGTATGAATATAGAACTACCAGCCAAAATACCAGAAGATGTTTTAAAGAAAGAATCAACAATATTACTTCCATGTCCCTTTTGTAATGGCAAAGCAGAATTCATTACTAACAAATCTCACCAGATAATTATCCAACATCTTCCTGAAGCTGGCGTATGTTGTCCCGCTAGATATTATCAGTATTGCGAATCATTTGATCAAGGAAGATTTTTTTGGAATAAAAGAGTTTAAAATAATCCTTGCATTAAAATATAAGTGTGCTATACTGTTTGCAAATGGAGGAAATTATGAGCGATAATACAACAGAAGTAGAAGAAGTAACAGATTGGGAAATTAGAATGGCTTTACAGAAAGAAGCCGACCAAAAATCAGGGAAAGATGCCGTAGCTTTGATCACTAAGGCTTGCAATTACGGAGCTGGAAAAGAAGTGGCAGAAGGAATAATTGACGCCCTAGCCCAAGAACATAGAACCCTACAGCAGGATTTCTGGAGAGTAATCAGGGAAGTAGCAGAAAAATATTCTGAATTTTCCCATGATTTAAGGAATGACGCCTCGGTTGAATTTTGCGAAGATATAAAAAATCTAAATAGGTCTATTCCTAGAATTTAAAATTATTCTTGCATCGTGGCTTGCAGGAATGATTAACGTTACAACCACAATGGACAGTGAAATGCCCCAACTCTACTAACAATAGGGTTGGGGCTATTAGGCTCTTGAGTCCCATACTTTCTACTTGTGTCATATCAGAAGTAGGAATAATTAGTTGAAGAAAATACTTTACATCGAATAAATATCATGATAGTGTGTTAGGAAATTAGGAGATATAAGATGAGTTTAAAAACATGGAAAACAGAATTTTATCGCATAACGGCTCGTAAATGCCCCAGAAATCAAGCCATTAGACATTCATTAACAAAATGGGAAGGGCTAACCAAAGAAAATCTTGAGAAACATGGCTTAGAAAAAATATTTAAGAAAAATAAAATTCAAGACCCAAAGAGCGGTACTATTTTTGAAATTGATAGTAAGTCTTGCGCCCTTTGTTCTTATTTTCTTTGGGATGATTCTGCGGATTGCCCGATTCTTGATTCTAGTAATTTTGAATCCATTGAATCTTCTTTTTGTAATGGTGATTGTATTACTGAATATCAAGTATGGATAGATGAAGGTGATCCGATGCCTATGATAATTGCACTTAATAACGCTTTAAATAGTTGACATCCACTTAATGATGTGATAGTGTGTTAGGAAATAAAGGAGATAACAATGGGAATGTATGATGAACTTGCGGGAACAATAGAACAGCCGATTAATGAAGACGAAGCAGAAGACCTCGGAGTAAAAATAGAGACTGACGAAGATGAAGAATAACAAACAACTTGAGATATGGAATAGTATTAGGAAGGATATGCCACCGCCTAGCAAGACTTTCAAATGTAAGAAAGCCTATGACAGGAAAGATAAAAGCTGGTTGAAAGATATTTAACAGGAGTAGAAACAATTGAAGGATTAATAGTAAAGCCTAACGGAGATGTTAAGGCTTGCGGTTGTAAAAAAGCCCCTATCTTTGGAAACGTTAATACAGAAGTAATTATTCCTGATGACTGGGATACAAATGAATGCTATAAGAAACAAAGAGAACACGTAAAAGAATCTTTAGCACAGGTCGCATAAGTAGAAAAAGATTGTTGAAGAAAGTATTTGACAACAACCACTGAATATGTAATGATGTAAGGCAAATGGAGAACAACAATGAGTAGATTCAGAACAATTCAATACATGATAGATAATAATGTCGGTGGGCTGGTGTATTCGAGAGTAGGATCAGAAGTAGCAATTCCTGTACTGGACTTTGCTGGAATGA
>Ga0187886_1002794_pt1 | contig 13574 bp, 13 predicted proteins | sample June2016WEW_20_1_FD_133001 | JGI IMG/M metagenome (GOLD analysis project Ga0187886, IMG submission 133001) | Peatland microbial communities from SPRUCE experiment site at the Marcell Experimental Forest, Minnesota, USA - June2016WEW_20_150 | ecosystem: Environmental > Terrestrial > Soil >... | reverse complement strand
GAGGTTCTCAAACGCCTGAAGATAGACCCCGAGCAGGCCAAGAAAACGGTCTTTTATCACGGCAAGGGTTGTAACGCTTGTGGAAACATGGGGTATAAGGGCAGATTGCCCATATTTGAGTTCCTCGTGATGGATTCCGATATTCGGGAAATGGTCATAAGCTGTGCAAATGAAAGGCAAATTAGAGCGGCGGCTCGTAAAAAGGGTTATGGCGGGTTACTTGAAAGCGGCATCAGTAATATGATGAAGGGAGTAACTACCGCTGAAGAAGTCCTCTCTACAACGTTTACCGAAGACATAGGGACGGAATAGCAAGGGACAGTTTTTGGGACGGTAATTGGTTAAATAGTTACCAATCACCCCAGCACAGGGCAGCAGCCGATTTTTTACTGAACTGGCGGTTTTAGGACGCCGATGGCATATAGTATCGAATATCGAGAGGCCGCTAAATGCCAAGCGGTATTGGTAGGGTTCGATAAATGAAAAACTATAAGTATATTGTTCGGGATTCATCAGGACAGCGAAAGGAAGGCCTCAAAGAGGCGGCTTGCTCAAATGATTTACTCGGCTGGCTCCGTGAACAGGGGTTTACTCCCGTCTCTGTCAACGAGGTAGCTGTGGGTGCCAAAAAAACCCGCCGAATGGCTCTCCGAAGGCGAATCAAATCAGCGGACGCAGCATCGCTTTGTTGGCAGTTGACCACAATGGTAGAAGGAGGAATTGCCATTCCCGCGGCTTTGGAGACCCTCACCGGAGACATAGAAAATTTGCATCTTCGAGAAGTATTACAACAAATTTTGGAAAAAATGCGCAGGGGTGAGACTTTTTCAGCCAGTGTTTCGGAATTTCCAGAGGTTTTTAACCGGCTCGCTTGCGCAATGATATTAGCCGGCGAGACCGGCGGTAATCTGCCGGAGGTGCTGCGCAGACTGGCGGAACATTTTGACAGTCGCGATAAATTGACAAAAAAAGTTAAAGGCGCAATGGTCTATCCTATTTTTGTGATAGGATTTATAGTGGCGATAGTCATATTCATAATGGCTTTTATTATTCCACGATTCCGCGTCATATTTGACCAGATAGGCGGCAAGCTGCCTGCTTTTACCCGGGGCTTTATGGGGTTTTACGATATCCTGCACCACAATCTTCTCTATATTATCGGCTCTGTTCTTTTGCTGATAGTTTCCATGGTTGTTACCTCCAAGACCAAAAAGGGCCATTATTTATTTAGCAAAATCGTCCTCGCCGCGCCTTTATTTGGCAAGCTAATCAAGCAGTCATTTGTTGCGACGTTCTGCAGAACGATGTCAAGCTTAGTTTCCACGGGCGTTTCAGTGCTTGATGTGTTCGATATTCTCTCCGGAATGACCGATAACGATATTATAAAGTCAGCCATAACACGAACCAGAGAATGTGTTGTCGGAGGATTAAAGATATCCTCGAGTATGGCTGCGGTCGGCTTTTTCCCTAATATGGTCATCAAAATGATACAGGTCGGCGAAGAAAGCGGCTCGCTGGCCACAGTGCTTGAAAGAACCAGCGACCATTACGAACGAAAGGTTGATTCTACAATAACCGTAATGACGAGTATGCTTGAGCCGATAATGATTGTAAGCGTTGGAGCGATTGTGCTGGTGGTAGTTCTTGCGCTGTATCTGCCGATTTTTACGATGTCGGATATGTCAAGGATGAAGTAGCCAGCTCCCTTTTCTGTCTTCCGACAGAAAGACGCGGGGGCAGTTAGAAAAGTCGAAAAACTAATACAGTCGCTAATGAATTTGACCGATAGATGGAACGAAAAGCGTAAAGTTAGGGACTAACATCATATTAAAACTTTTTTAAGGAGAAGTCAAAATGAAAAGTAGAAAAGGTTTTACGCTGATAGAGCTGATGGTGGTTATTCTCATCGTCGGCATCCTCGCAGCAGTGGCGATTCCGCTTATGCGAGGCCGTATCGATTCAGCCAAGTGGTCGGAAGGGAAGTCGATTATGGGCACCATAGGGACTGCGGTACGTGCTTATGCTGCCGAAAAAGGTAACACCGGGACCTATGGAGCGGACTTACCGTCGATGACTGATATGGGATTTGCGCTTTCGGACTTCACCGGCACATACTTCAACGCTGGTAACTTCTCGTGGACTACCGCTTATAGCGATGCTGGAGACCCGCCCTTGACGTTTACAGTTACGGCCACTGCAGGCGCTGGAATTCAGACTCCTTCTCAGATTACGCTGGACAACACCGGGGCGTGGGTAGAAACTCCGTAAGGTTGACTGTTCCCTACGTCATCTTGTGGTCTGAACAAGCGGAGGCCTGCAATATGGTCTCATTTGAGAACGGCTGAGGAGGCAGGGTAGGACTGCTAAACAGCCCGAATCCGCAGGGCGACAATTACCCGAACGAAGTAATGGTGGCTATGGCCAGGACGACCATAGCCATCCCGGGCTAAAGAGAAATCTCCACCGACAGGCGGATATGTGTAGAAATCAATCACGGGTTGTTTGAGCGTAGTTAACATTGTGTTGGGTTATCAGGGTATCAGGCTATCTTTTTCTTTTCCTGATATCCTGATTTCCTTTCTGTGTTTTGTTCCTTTATTAAACTGATATTTTTTTGCTTTGATGGGTCTCTGGTGTATACTTTAATTAAGTGAAACATATAAGAGGGGAAAAATTTTTAGTCCACATTCGGAGTTTTTTATATCAACTGAAACAGGGCAATCACCGCTTTACTGGGTGGTAGGAGAATGATTATGGCCGTTAAGCAACGCAAGCCGATGGCGGCATTTACTTTAATTGAAGTGATGGCGGCTATTCTAATTGTAACAATTGTAATAGTCGGATGCGCTTTTCTCTTTGCTATCGGCAAAGGCCAGATTAGTCTGCAGAAACATTATCGCGTAGCCACTCAATTAGCTGCTCAGAAATTAGAAGAGTTAAAAGCAGAACCTAATTATGCCAGCATAGGCGACTCAACGGATAATACTACTTTAGAGGACATACTTTATACTCGAAAAGCACACGTAGCAAATGCCGGCTCATATAAAGAGGTTACAGTTACTGTTAGTTGGGGGCATGCAAGTAATGAGCCTAATGTGAGTTTGGTTACTTGTATTGCTCCTAAATAAATAGGTTAATTCGATGAAAACGAAAACAAAATCCCCCAAAGGTCTCACTCTCGTAGAGCTTATGACCGCGATTGCGACAGGCCTTATTGTGCTTTTAGCAGCAGGTTCAGTTATGCTTATTGGTCAGACATCCTGGAATGATGCCTGGAAAAAGGTGAATCTTCAAAGGGACGCCTCTTATGCTATGCTTAGAATGAGCCAGTCTATTAAAGCGGCAACGTCCGCAGAAAAGTCTTCTAATGGTAGAGTTCTATACATACCCAAACAAAGTAACCCCAACATAACATTTTCCTACGTGGCGGACACTAACAACCTTCAATGCCAGATTGTTGGAGAACACCTTCAAACCATTATAAATGGTGAAGTGACAAATTTGCAATTTATTACGGACCCCAATAAACATACAGTAAAAATAGACCTCAGCTTGAAAAAAGACGATGCGCAGGCACATTTTGTCTCAACAGTAATGATGCGAAATTATGGGGGGTGATGTAAGATGAAAATCAGAAGAACCAGAATCTTAAAATCCCACTTGTCCGGCGTAGCTTTAGCGAAGTCGGGAAAGGGTATAGTGCTTGTTGTAGTGTTAGTCTTCACTCTTATCCTTACCATATTAGGTTTCTCCGTGCTTAGTGTGGCCAGCAGCGAGGCAATCTTGGCTCAGAAGGATGTTGACAAAACCAAGGCTTTTTATCTGGCTGAAGCAGGATTGGAAATATTCAGCGCAAAATTAGCCAGCGAAGAAATAAAAGGCAATCAATCCGGGAGCATTGAAGGGGACTTGGGAGAAGGAAGCTACAGGGTTGATTACTCCTCCGATGGAAACGCTATTGCAACCGGCATAGCGGGAGGGCAGGAGAAAAGAGTAAAGGTAGCAGTGACCTTTCTGGCTCCTCCTTATGAAAAGAGTATATATGCCGGCGGTTTTGACGGAACGGCTTGGACACTTATGTTAAGGGGGACGGGCTCTCCCGTAAATAAAGGCGGCAGCTACGTTGGCGGCAAAGACACAATTAACGGAAATGTATTTATTGACGGGGACGTTCGTTTGTACGAACAAAGCAGCGTTAAGCCCGCGCCGTTGCCTAACACTTATAATCTAGATGGAGATGTTGATGCTACCGGTCATGTTAACCACTACGACAGTTCCTCAATTTCCGGAGTAATTACCGAGGGCGCCGAGATGCAGGACGCTCCCGACTTAGTGAGTATGAACTATGCCGTAAATAATACATATAATGTGGCCCAAATCTTTACAGCAGCAGGTGTCAGCAGTGGGTACCTGCCGGCCGGTAATGAGCTGCGAGACGTCTTTGTGAAAAACCCTTCCGACAGGAAGGCTGAATGCGACACTACCTCCGGCAATGACTTTTTCTTCGAACCGTCCAAGGGCTTCGTAGTCGGAGGTCCATTTACCGGGGACACGCCCCTTCATGCAGGCGGCACTAAAGGCACTACCAACGTTTATTATGTTGACGGCGATGTGTGGGTCGACAGCAAACCAACATACGGCTTCAAAATGGACGGAAAAGTAACAATCGTCGCCACAGGCAATATCCACGTCTGCGACAACGTACAGTACAAAGACCCTAGCAAAGATATGCTCGGCCTGGTGGCTCTTGGCAAGTATGACGGTTCGGGCCAGTTGGTCAGCGGCGGCAACATCTATTTCGGCGACCCGGGTTATGGAAATATGGGCCGCTTCGATGCGATGATGTTTGCGGCCAATAATTTCCTTTACAATATTGACCCCATCGGAGGCACGTTAAAGGAACCCGACTCCGGGTGCACGATTCTGGGTAACCTTTCCGCATTGAACGAAGTTTCGATTGACCGGGATTGGTACACCAAGGGCGGCACGGGCAGCAACTACAGACCGTGCCGTTATGACACCGCCACCGGCAAATGGGTTGACGCCAAAACAGGAACGGTCCTGACTGCAGGTGAGACAGGCACTGGCGGAAGCAAAATCAGGCATTATCAAATGATAATTAACTATGATGACAGGGTCCGCAACCGGAGTACACAGCCGCCCAGCCTGCCAAGAGGAGTGGGACTCATTTACAGTGGACTATCAAACTGGGAAGAATTGCCATAAAGCCAGTAAGTTATGAACGATGGGACACCTCCCATCTGGCACGATTATCAACCGGGCAACTGATAATTAGTAGATAAGTTATAGTGGATTGCGGATAGAAAACCATACCCTATTACCCCCCACGACCGATAACTTTTCAAAAGCCCTTCTTAAGTCTCCTATAGTTGCTGAATTTTGCACACTTTGATGTAATCAGGGTGTTCAAAGTTGTATTTCCAGTCTAAATCCGCAGTATTTATAGGGCCTCACGCATTCAAATCACGATGCTAACCTGCGAAACCATTATGCAGTAATTTCCAAGTGAAATACCCACTTTTTTGAGCCGATGAATACACCTGATTGGTAACTGGTAACTGGTAATTGGTGATTATTTAACCAATTACCATTTGACAAGACTCGTCTCGGCCCCGCCCAGCGCTGGGCGGGGAGCCGTAGCGGGATAGGACAATACAGGGAAATGGATTGGAAACGATTACTTAATCTTGAGGAACCGCAGGTCATAGGACTTGATATCGGCTCTTCTGCGGTCAGAATGGTCCAAATGCGCAAGGATGAAACCGGCTACGTCGTCACCGCAGCCGGTTTTACCGACATCGTCAATGAGAAAGATGCTAACCAAGAGCAGAAAGAAGAAAACACCGTCAGGGCAGTCAAAGAATGTCTTCAGTCAACCGGAATTCAGACGCGACTGGCTGTTTGCGGAGTATGCGGCCCTGAAACGGCAGTGCGCTATTTCAAATTTCCATCGCTGCCGCTGGAAGAGGTCCAGGGAGCAGTTTTACTCGAAGCCGCACAGGTTTGTCCGTTCAACATTGACGACAGTGCTGTTGATTACCAATTGATGCCTAATGGCGATGACAGCACCCGCGGCGTATTAGTAGCGGCAACGAATAATGTGATAGAAAGAAAGAGGCAGCTCGCGAAAGAGGCTTGTCTCGACTGTGTTTTAATGGATGTTGATGGATTGGCACTTTTGAATTGCTTCAGTGAATACGAAAAAACCGAAGCCGGCCGAACAACAGCTATTTTGAACGTCGGCAGCACTTACACAACTCTGGCGATTACGGCGGCCAATTCTTTGCCGTTTATTCGCGATATAGCGTGTGCCGGCGGGACAATCGTTAAAGAGATTGCAGCGGAAAAGGGTGTTTCAACGGAGGCCGTTAAGAAAACTCTGCTCGGCTGTGAAAATCCGGCAGGAACTATAGAGCTCGGCGACAGTCTGGAGAAGGCCTGTCAGAAATTGATTGTCGATGTAACTGATACATTGCGTTACTACATGGCTCAGGAAAAACAAGCCGTTGTTGAAAAGATATTTGTTTGTGGTTTTGCTGCGGCCAAGGGATTTGTTGAGTTATTGGACAACCATCTTCCCGCCGGAACGGTGCTGTGGAATCCGTTCGACAAAATACCCTGCGACGGAGACCAGAACTGTCGAGACGTTCTTCAAAAAAATGGTCATGCAATGGCGGTAGCAGCGGGTCTTGCGATGAGGTTGATATAATATGTTCACGATAGATTTACTAAAGGGGCAGGGTATTCCGATGAAGAACAGGCCTTGGGGCGTAGCTATTGCCGCCATGGTATTTGCAGTGCCCTTTCTTGCTGCAGCGGCAATGCTCGGTTTTTATCTAAGCAACAGAATTGTCATCAAAGTTGCGAAGCAGGAAATAGTTAATTACGAAAAACAAATTGAGACATTGTCGGACGCTGTAGAGCTGCAAAAATCATTCGAAGCGGAGAAAGACAATATAAATAACTGTTTATCAGAAGCTTTATCTTCTCTTGGCAAACATACTCAATGGTCACCTATTCTGGCGACCGTAGTAGAGAATATACCCGCTTCAATGGTCTTGACTAAGCTTGAGGTAAAGCAGCACCCTGTAGGCAAAAAGATTCCCAAAAAAGATGACCCCAAAAAGATGAGTGAGGTCAGTGTTCCGGCAAGCACATTGCAGATAAGTGTTATCGGAAGGCCGCAGGCCGACAATGACAAAGCGGTCAGGGATTTTAAGGATAGTCTTCGCTCTTCGGCTTTGCTCGCACCGAAGCTTGAAGATATCATAATTTCGCAGAAATCCGATACTTTTGATGGCCAGGATGTTGTCTCTTACCAGATAGATTGCATTTTCAAGCCGGAATTGTAACAGGTTTTTTTATGAAGTCGGTTTACGGAAAATATTTTACGAAAGTGGCTTTAATATGGTCGGGTTGCTTCGTGCTGTTTTTCTTTATTTATATGCTTACGTTGGCGCCGCAGAAAAACAGCAAAGAGCAGCTCGAAAAGCAGCTCGCAGAGAAAAAACGGATGCACAACTCCGCTCTAGAAGCGGCACAGGAGGAAACCAAAATTCAGTTGAATGAACAAATCGAGCATTTACGAGATGAATTGAAGAATTTTGTTATTGATTTCGAAGATTCGGTTAATTTAACGTTCGATATAAGTCAAATCGCCGGCGGGAAAGGAGTTACTTCGTTTAGCCTTGAAACTAAAAAGGACAGTGGTAGAGAGACGGAAAAGTCTGATAAATACATATCTGAGAGCCACATTGATATCAGCTTTTCCACGATGGATTTTAGTCAGTTTGCCGCCTTGTTAAATGCTCTGGAGAGGCATCGGCCGGTCATCTTTGTGGATAAGTTCGCAATAACTCGCTCAGACAAAGGCAGCTCAGAACATCAAGTGAATATGAATTTGGCGGTTTTTGTCAGAAAGATGCGGGGCAGTTAAAAGAGCCGGTAAATTCCCGGCGTGAGTTTGTGGTGTAGAGTAAAGATGAGAACAATAGCAATATCAAATCAGAAAGGTGGTTGCGGCAAGACAACTACGGCGGTGAACCTTGCTGCCGCCTTTGCCGAGAAAGGCAAGAGAACGCTGATAATTGACCTCGACCCGCAGGGCCACGCCACGCTGGGGCTTGGCCATAACCCTGAAACTTTTGACAAGACCATTTACCATGCCCTTACCAACGCGCAAATTCCAATTTCCAAAGTTATAGTGAGCAGCGGCATCGGTGGGCTTAATCTGGCGCCGAGCAATATCTTGCTCTCCGGCGCCGAGATTGAATTGGCCGACGTGCTCGAAAAAGAATTAGTCTTGAGCGAGCAGCTCAGAATAATAAGCAACGAATATGAGATGTGCGTTATTGACTGCCCGCCGTCGGTCGGCTTGTTGACTCTCAATGCACTTGTTGCCAGCACTGATGTTGTCGTGCCTGTTCAGGTCAACTACTATGCAATGGAAGGCCTGAAGCAATTGTTCGAGACCGCGAACATTATCAGAGTGCATTTCTACCCCTGCAGCGTAAAAATCCTGGGTCTGTTGCTGACTTTTATTGAAGACAGGATTATTTTCAGCAGGCAGATTCAACAGCAAATGCGGGAGTTTTTCGGCGATTTGGTATTTGATACGGTTATTCACAGAAACGTGAGGTTGGCTGAGGCCCCAAGTTCCGGCCAGTCCATTTTGGCCTATGCACCTGAAAGCAGAGGCGCTGTTGAATATATGGCTTTGGCTGATGAGATAATCAATGGCAGGGCTTTGGCCGAGGAGATAAGCACCGGCAGAGCTTTGGTTGAGGAGATAGGCAATGTCAGAATATAAGGCAGGGCTGCACAAAGAAGTCTCGGCGATTTTTAACGGCGTCTCGCTTCCAAAAGACAACGACGCACAGCAGCCCTCTGCTACCCCTGCGCCGGGGCATCAGGATTATAACGCTCCAAAACCACCTGCTCCGAGCCACATGACTCCAACTAAACCAAAACCCAAGCAGCCGCCTTTGCAGTCGCCGCCGAAAGCTGCTCCGGCTAAACAACCTAAAGCTGATACCGCCGTAAAAGCTGCGGGGCAAACCCCCTGGCAGCGGACATTGAGGCAGATTAAAAGCAAGCTCCTTGCGCCAAAACCAGGAGTTAATACCACAAAGCAGAAGGTGGTGATGATATTGGCTCCGGTTCTGTTTATTGTCTTGATTTTCGTATTTATTCGGGTCTTTAGCACACCTTCGCGGAAGATAACCGGACCTCGGACAGATAAGTCGGTAAAGGCCGTTGCTGCTGCTGGCAGTAAAAAAGTTGATTGGCAGGTTCCGCAGCCCTATCCGACAACGCTTCGTGACCCTATGCAATTCGGCCCATTCACGGCCCAGACGAGCCAGGGCGCCACCGCCGGACCAATCGTCAAAGGTATTGTCTATAGCAGGGATAATCCATGTGCAGCTATCGGCGACCAGATAGTGCATCAGGGTGATAAAATATTGGATGCAGTCATCGTAAAAATAAATGAAAGCAGCGTTGAATTTGAAGCAAACGGTAAAAAATGGACGCAAAAGGTTCAATGATAAAAATAGAAACAGAAGACAAAGAACAGAGACATCTGACTTCTGACTTTTGGAAAGGGAACTATTATGAGAAGCCCTACGATGAAATCTAAGGGATTGAATTTTTTAAAGGTTCTTGCATTCGTTATTGTGGCTTGTGCTATCGCTGTCGCTGAAAATGGTATCAAGGATTCAAATGAGGTCTCAACGACTGTTACCACGCCAGACATAAACAGCGCCGTAAATGAAGATTCAAATGAGGCCTCAGCGACTGTTACCACGCCGGACATAAACAGCACCGTAAATGAAGGCTCGAAGCAGGAGGATGTCTCAATACCTCTTGAGCAGCGAATGCTGAAAACAATAAGCGTCGATTTCAGGAACACACCTATCGAAGATGCGATAAGGATGATGGCCGAACAGGCGAACGTGGATATTATCAAAAGCCCTACCGTTACCGGCAGTGTGACTGCTACGCTTACAAATGTGCCGCTGAGAGAAGCGCTGAGTAATATCCTTGCTGTGCACGGCTATGGCTGCGTAATAGACAAGAATATGATAAGAATAGCGCCGGTTGATGAAATTATCAAAAAGGAAGAAATCCTTGACTGCAGGGTTTATCAAATTACTTATGCGGATGTTAAAGAAGTCGAAACCGCTTTGAAGAAATTCATTTCAAAGCGAGGTTCAATCTCTTCCAGCCCGGCCACCAGCAATATAATTGTTAAAGATAGCGAGAGCAATATCAAGGCAATGGATTCCTTCATCGAAAAAATTGACCGTATGACGCCCCAGGTATTGGTTGAGGTAAGAATCTACGACGTAACATCCACGGACGGCTTCGAACTCGAGGCAGTCTGGGATGCAGGCCGAAACAACCCTATAAGTGTATTTTCCACTAATACCGATGCTCATAATAGTGTTACTAATAATCTAACCGGATCCACGACCCCTGATACTACTACTATTAATACTACTAAAACGACGCAAACGGCTTGGCAGACAAATGGTGCCGGAGGTGTAACAGGCGCCGATAGCTATCTCTATAGAAAGAGTAAGCCCTTTGTAGGTAGCGGCTTTGACGTGGATACGAGTACGGGTACGCCTATAGGTGCTGGTACCATACGCGTTGGTTTTCTCGATGCGGTTAATATAGATCTGGCGTTGAACATTCTGCGCTCCCAGGTTGGCGCCAAGCTGCTTGCGGACCCTCGAATTCTGGTACTCGATAACGAAACCGCTGATTTCAAAATTGTAAGAGAAATTCCTTATACAGAGGCAAGCCAAAGCTCCACTGGTGGTGCTACTATGACGTCAACCAAATGGAAAGAAGTCGGCGTCGAACTTAAGGTTACCCCGCATGTTACAAGAGAAGGTATGGTAAGATTGCACATCATGCCGGAATTTGGTGTTCGTGTAGGTAGCACTTTGCCGCCGACTGTTGACACCCGTAAATTTGATACGAAAGCGCTGGTACTGGATGGTCAAACTGTCGTGCTGGGCGGGCTTCGCAAAAGGGATGTTTCGCAGGATACTTACAAAGTACCGCTGCTCGGCGATATACCGCTTCTGGGAAGTTTATTCATGCATACGAGCGAAGAAGTTAAAACCAATGAGTTGCTTATTTTCATAACGCCGAAAGTTGTTATCAAGCCGGTTCTTTCGCAGGGCGAACTCAATGGCCTTGAAGCGACCGAATTCGGCGGCCCAAGGATTCCTTATACCGGAGACGAAAAAACCGAGAGAGCCGAAAAATAACCGCCTTATTTTACTCTGTGCATTGCCTCTGATGATTTCGTAATTGATGCCCTTTCGTATCCTGTCATTTTCTGCGCAACTTCTGCTTTACGCGCAGCAAAAACTGTGCGACAATATCATTCTAAAAACCTGACATTAAAATTTAAGGGGCAGATAATATGAAAAGGCAAATAATATTTTCAGCGGTAGTTTGCATAGCGGTCTGTTCAGCCGGTTTTGCCGAGTCACAAAAAAGCGGCGAACAGGGGGTTGCCCTGACGATTTATGGAGACAACTTTGCTGTCGTCAGAGAGTCCCGGCTATTGTCTTTCGAGAAAGGCCTCAATACGGTAAGATTTACTGATGTCGCCTCGGCGATTGACCCGACCAGCGTAAATTTCCGGTGCCTCTCTGCGCCCGGGGCAGTATCTGTTCTCGAACAGAACTACGAATACGACCTCGTCAACACAGACAGCCTGCTCAAACGCTATATTGATAAAAACGTTACGGTTGCCTTAAAAGGCAGCGGCGCCGATACAGGCAAGAAATCGACCGGCCTGCTTCTGGCTGCACTGGGCGACAATTTAATATTGAAGGGCCAGACAAATGATATTGAGATTTTAGACAAAAACAGCATAGAAGAGATTTCACTGAAAGAAATGCCTGATGATTTGGTCACCAGGCCGACATTAGTTTGGCTTGCAAACGCAAAAGAAAAGGGCAGCCAGCTTTGTCAGGTAACCTATACCACGGGGCAAATCAACTGGAACGCTGATTATTCAGCGGTCTTAAACGCCGATGAAACAAAGATTGATTTTACCGGCTGGGTGACAATCGATAACAAAAGCGGCGCAACTTACAAGGATTCAACCATAAAACTGATTGCCGGCGATGTAAGAAGAGTAGCTGAGCCCGAGCGCCCGAGGGAAGCTATGGTTTACAAAATGGCAACGGAAGTTCCCGCGCCTGCTTTTGAAGAAAAAGCGTTTATGGAATACCACCTTTATACGCTGGGGCGAAAAAGCACCATAAACAACAATGAAGTTAAGCAGATTGAGTTTATCACCCCTGCTTTGGGCGTGCCAATAAAGAAACTCTATATCTATGAACGCGGCCGGCAGCAGATATATGGTCGCGGCCAGCAAAGCGATAAAGTCCAGATAAAACTCGAATTTGAGAATACCAAAGAAAATAACCTCGGAATTGCGCTGCCGAAAGGCAAAATCCGCGTTTTCAAGAAAGACCCTGCGGATGATACGCTCGAATTTGTCGGCGAAGACAGAATCGACCATACGCCAAACAAGGAAAAGCTGCTGCTTTATATTGGAAATGCGTTTGATGTGGTGGCGGAATATACGCTGGTTGATAGCCAACACGAAAGGCGGATGACGCGTGAGACCCATAAAATCGAGCTTAGGAATAGGAAAAAAGAGGATATTACGGTTTTTGTCGATGAAAAGTTCCCGCGGTGGGCGAACTGGACCATCGACAAAAACACGCATAAATACGAAAAACGGGATGCATACACCGCAAGGTTTGAAGTGCAACTCAAGGCCGATTCTGTAGCTACGGTCCAATATACCGCGACGCAAACGTGGTGAGCCGAAGGCGGGCGACAGAAGACAGACGACTGAGGACGGATGGGGAAATGGGGAAGATGGGTAATGGCGTAAGCCATCTCGGCGATTTGGGGAAGGTGTTTTTCGCACCAAACGCGCATGTTTGTGTTTTGAAACGGTTGAAAACGGTCAAAAGTTGTAGAAAAATTTGGAAAAATGTATGGAAAAGTGAGAAAAATGTATAGAAACGGTTGAAAATATTCGACAATTTTTTACCCCCCCTGCGCATTTGATTGAAATTTTACTCCGCTTGCCACAGGGGCTTTTTATCAGCCAAAAGTTGCCTAAATTAACACAAGTTTTTTGGTTTGACGACTTGGGGAGCCGCTGAGGGTAATACCTAAGATACTTAGGTATTCTTTTCTCAATTCGAAATAAAGTCAAAATGTAAAAAGTTAGAGCAAACAGCAAAACGAAATACAACACCCAAGATACTTAGGTATTGATAGTCAGCTTGTTCATACATTTTGAAAAGGCGAGCCATTCGGTTCGGTTCGCGATGAGTAACTGCCTGCCTTTGTCAGTAAGATGGTAGTATTTTCGTTTTCTGGCGATCCCCGCAGGTCTCCATCTGCTTTTAACCAGTCCGGCTTTTTCCATCTTGTGCAGAGTTGTATAGACGGCGGACTGGCGCCATTCAAAAAAGCCCTTGGTTTGACGATTAACGGCTTGG
>Ga0187886_1002793_pt1 | contig 13575 bp, 16 predicted proteins | sample June2016WEW_20_1_FD_133001 | JGI IMG/M metagenome (GOLD analysis project Ga0187886, IMG submission 133001) | Peatland microbial communities from SPRUCE experiment site at the Marcell Experimental Forest, Minnesota, USA - June2016WEW_20_150 | ecosystem: Environmental > Terrestrial > Soil >... | reverse complement strand
CGAGCGCCACGGTCCGGCGGTGGAGGGCGGGCTTCCAGTCGAAGTGGACCGAGTCCTTCCGTTCTTTCGCCGCGCTGGAGGAGTCGTCGTAGGCTCCCTGCTCGATATCGCAGGTGTGGATCAGGCCATAGGCCCGGGCCCAGAACGGCGAACCGTCGCCGAAGACGACGCGCAGCCTTCCCGGCACCCGGACCAGGGCGCTCGGATCCAGGACGATGGTCGCGTGACCGTCCTTCACCGGGATGACGGAGTGATAGCCGCCGCCGTTGTCGTAGGCGTAGCGGCCGGTCTGCGGGCCGTTGATACTCCCTGCGCCGCTCTTCTCCAGCCCGACCAGCTGATAAGCCAGCGTGTCCGCGTCCATGGCGACGTCGAGCGTGTACCGGCCATCCGGTTGCCTCACCAGCGCGCGGCCGGTCGAGGACTTGAAGTGGTTCCAATCGCCGATCGCTTTGATCCGTCCCAGGCTGTCGGTGAACTCGTAGCGCTTGAGGCGCACGTCCATCACGATCGTGGCCGGCCGCGCGACCAGCAGAGGCACTGTGGCGGAGTAGTGATCCACGCCGGTGAATTGCACCTTCAGTGTTCCCGCGTACTGCGTGGCGATCGCGTAGCGGCCGTCCGCACCGACCAGGGACCGAGTCGCCCCCGTCGAGCGCGTGCCTTTCCAGATCTGGACGTGGGCGAGTTTCATCGGCGCCCCGTCGGCGCCGAGCAACGTCCCGGTGATCACCGTGGCGGGCGGGGTGCGAGTCTGCGAGATGCCTAGCGACGTGAGAACGCAGAGCGCGGAGCTTAGCAGAGCCGGAACGGTGATTGCCGGTCGCACGAGCCACCTCCTTGCAGCGGGCGTTTCGATGCGCGGTTAGGCCGCAGTGCGCGGGCCGATCATAGCAGTTTCCTGGCTGGGCGTTAGCTCACTGCGCGCCGGCATTCCGGAGGCCAGCGGTCGCAAATCTGCCGCAGGATGGACGAATGGTCGATCGGGCCAGACGAGGCGGGTGGCGGTACGACTGGGTAGCGGAGGGAGGGGGACTCGAACCCCCAAGGGCTTGCGCCCGGCGGTTTTCAAGACCGCTGCCTTACCAGTTAGGTCTATCCCTCCAAGTGTTCGTAACCTATGCCGTGCCTTGCGACTACGCCACCGACCATAAGGCTCGATTCGCCCGCAGGACGCCAACTATCCCTCAACTATCCCCCAACTCCGACCGCGGCGTGGAACTGCGCCAACTTTGCCACGCCTTCGGACAGATCCCGCTCGCTCACGATGTCGTAGCGGTCGAAGATGTCGCGCGTCTTGTGGCCGGTCAGTTTCATGGCGATGTGCTCCGGCACGCCCGCGCGGACCAAGTTGCGGACGGCCGTGCGGCGGAAGTCGTGCGGCACGCGTCCCAAGAGTGCCGGTCGAACCACTTCCTCGAGGTTCCCGCGCTTCACGATCGAGGCGCGGCGGCAGGCGCCGTGCCAGGCCGTGTAGAACTCCTGAATCCTGGCCCCGTCGTGGTGGAAGACCCACGGCACGAGCTGGCCGGTGCGCTTGGCGTACGCGGTCGCGCGCTCGCGTTGGCGCTCGAGGAGCGCGCGGAGCGGCGGCAGGGCAGCGAATGGGAACGTGCGGCCCTCGCCCGTCTTGGTGCTCCCGACGTCGAGCGTGACCACGCCCGCCGCAAAGTCTACGCGGTCCCAGGTCAACGGCAGAACTTCGGAAGGCACGCGCCAGCCGGTAAACGCTGCGAACTCCACCACCGGCCGCACGTAATCAGGGAGTTCGGTGAGGAGCCCCGGGAAGTCGTCGGGCTCGAAGAAACCCGTCCGAATGTTCGCGGCCTTGAGACTCGGGAACTCGGGGACGTTGGCCGCACGCCCCGCCCGCTTGGCCAGCCGGAAAGCGTGCCGGAGGGCATTGAGTTCGTTGCGGATCGTGGCGGGCGCAACACCGGCCTCTTGGCGCTCCCGCACGTAACGGTTCAACCGGTCCGGGCGGATGGCTGCGGCGCGGGTGCCGGCAAAGGCCGCCGTCAGGTGTTTCAACGAGAGCTCCATCCGCTTCGTCGAGCGGCGGTGGTTGACCACGTAGTCATCGCGGATCAGCTGCGCCAAGTCCTCAAACGTCGTGCGCTTCACATCGGGCGCGGTGAACTGCCCGAGTCCGAGTTCCGCCTGACGGCGCGCCAGCAACTTCTCCGCGGCCTTGTAGTTCTCGCTGCCGCTCGATTCCTCGTACGTCTTCCCGCCGACGCGGTAGCGAATCCACCAGAACCGGCTGGCCTTCTGGCGCCGGATCGTGCCGAAGTCGCGGCGCTCCGTCGCGGGCAGCGAGGTGGTCGCTCCCCGCCGTTGCCTTGGGTCCGTCATGGTGCCCTCTTCCGCCGCGCGCGTCATGGCCTCCCCCTTTGTGTGCGGACCGCTCGCCGGATCGCCTTCGCCGCCGCCTGGCATCGTAGGGCTGCAGCACGGCTTTCCTCGCCCCAACGCTCGAGGCCCGCGGCGACTTTCGCCGCGATGGCCGGGGTGACGCCGCGGCTCCCGTCGCGAATCTGCCAGAGGAGCGTTTGACTCACCCCCGCCCGCTTCGCGAGGGAGTTCAACGATCCAGGGAGATGTGCGAGGGCCTTCCGCATGGCGCCGGCGAGCCTGTCACTGTGTGCAATAGACATTATTGCACCTTCAGGAGGAAGTCAATCACTAGGCGGCCGGGCGCTCATCCAGCCAGCGCGCGAGCCGCAACTCGCTACAGCGAACGTGCCGCCCCACGCGCACCACGAACGGAAGCCGGTCGGCCTGAGCATACACATAGCGCGTAGGCAGGGCGAGGCGGGCCGCGGCCTCGGGCACCGTCAAGAGACGGTCCTCCGGCGCCGCGGGGGCAGGCGCCTTCGCGGCCTCCACCAGTTCGAGCAAGTCCTCGCGGACGAGCGTCAGGTTGATCGGCGTCCCGGCGGGGTTGGCCAAGGCGAGCACCTTGAGCGCAGTGCGGAGCTCGTTGGTCACGCCGCCGTCTCCCCGAACGGCGCAAGCCGTCGCGGATGCAACGCCCCCCACGCGAGCCGCCGGCAGCGCGCGCAGCAGTAGCGCCGCCGACTCCCGTGGCGTGGCGTATCAGGTAGGGGCTGTCCACACTCGGGGCGAGCGCACCGAATGGCCTGGAACGCTTTGTAGCGCGTAGGGCGAGCCATTGCGGCGGTCATGGGTGAGTCGCCCTCACCGCCACGACTCCGCGCCGAGCCCGACGCGCCCCTCGAGATCCTTGAGCCGCTCGCCAAAGTCGGCTGCCTCGATGAGCCGCGCCTGCACGCCCGCCAGGACGGCCAACGCATTTGCTCTTCGCGTATCCAGCTCACCAGCGCGTGTGCGCTCGAGCGCCTCCGCGATGAACCCCTTGAGCCCGCCGGCCGTCTCGAGATCGTAGTCGCCCGCCAGCGGAGGCACCTTGCCGCGGGCCTCACGGCCCCGCGCCTGGGCCTCGCGCCACCGCTCCGGGTCGGCGTGCGTGAAGCACCGGGGCCCGTCTGGCGTCTCGATCGTGCCCGGTGCCCGACACCGTTGGCCGTTAGACCGCTTCGAGCTGCACGTCGGGAGCGCGCCCATGGAGCCCTATCCTCCGTTGCCCGCCGGCAGGGCACTAAGGACTAGGAGGCGGTTAGTCACGCGGCAGCCGTGCATCGGACGATGAGGCGCTGGTACTTCTCCACGGCAACACGGTCGCCCCGGGTCCGGGCTTCATCGGCGAGCCGTCGTATGGTCCGGAGATCGAGGCCGCGTTCAAGCTCACGGAGTTGGGCGCTGAACTCGGGAGTTGGAGGATCGCACCCCTCGGGCAACGCATTGTCGTTCGTTCCCGCAGCAGCAGCGCCGCCGTTTGAGGCGGCGCGCTGCCCGGTTCCTTCATCTTGGGAGGATGAAGGGATGGGGGAACGTTCCCTTCCTCCCATCCCCTCTCCAGTACTAGTGCTCACCGTGGGTTGAGGTCCCAAGTCCACCGTGCGGTGAGGTCCCGAATGGGGCCTCGGCTTCGCCGCGAGGTTAGGTCTCGCCGCGAAGTCGGGGAGCGTGGCGAGGTAGGCGTCGAGCTGCGCGGCGCACGCCAGAATCGTCTCGTGCTTGCCGTCCGCCGGGGTGAAGGCTGCGGGCAGGATCGCGTACCAATGAGCCAACTGGCGCCGGCCGTGCGGATGGCGTGACTCGAGCAGGCCAGCCCGGTGGAGTATGGCCCGCTCGTTCATCACCGTGCCCTCAGCGAGCCCCAGGCACGCGGCTAGGTAGTCGGCCGTACCGTACGCGCCCTCACCCGTCTGTGCGTTCTCAAGCCGGTGCTCGAGATCCCAGATCGCCTTCTGGCTGGGATTCAAGCGACGGCTAGCCCAGACGACACGGGGCCGGCGATCGCGGACTGGCGGAGCATTCCGCTCGCCGTCGCGGGCGATGGGGGAGTGGAGTGCCGTCATAGTTCTGCCGGCTCGGGTGGGCTTTCACGAGTGACGAGAATCCACAGTTCCCGCCGCGATCGCGGGCCGGCGGCTGTGTGCTCGGCATCTACGCGCGCTCTAAACGCGGCGCGAGACTCGTCCTCGCCCTGTCTAAAGATTTTGAGGGCTGATTTGGGCTCGAGGCGCCGCGCGATCCGATCAAGGCGCAACCGTCCGTCGCGCATGGGTCAGCTTCCCCCGGTGCCGTCGAACGGAACGGCGGCGCCTGTGTGCCGCCCGATTCTGTTCGCGCGCTGGCGCGCCAGGTGCTCGAGGTCGCGCCGCTGTACCGTCCAGCGGTTCGCAATCTTCCGAGCTGGCAGGGCGCCGGTCAGCACCAGCCGCCATCCTTGGGGCCAGGAGAGGCCCAAGTGCTGGCACACATCCGGCAGGGACATTGTCTCGCTGCGCTCCGTTGCCATGACCGCTGCTCGTTTGGTAGACGGTCGCGAAGGTAGCGAGAGACAGAAACGACCGCGGGGGCTATCTTGTTCACGACTTCCTCATGCCTACTCGGCAAGGATCTCGCGCGATTGGTGGCTGGGACGGCGGGCTCTTCCAAGTGTACCGGCCGGCCGATCTCGCACGCGCCATGACGAATTTGCTGGAGGATCACGCGTACCCTGTGACGTGGACGAGCAAGGGCCCAGTGGCGCTAGTCCGACCCTCCTATCGCTCTCGGCGACTGATCCGACGCTACCTAGAACGAATCCAGAACAAGCAAAGTCTTGCAGCCACTCAAGGTCGGCGTGGCCGGCCGGGCAAGCCTGGAATCATGCAGGTCTACCCGCCCCCGCTCTTCACAGGGGAGACCGCAAGCTCTCGTCGAACCGTTCGCTTGAAGGGGATCCGCGAACTGGCACTCTTGAACCTGGAGATCAAGGAGCTCAAGAGATTTCAAGGGGTGCCAAAATCGACCGCGATCGCCCAAGCCGCTGCGGCCATCGGAGTGAGCCGTTCGACGTTACACCGCCTTCTTCACGCAACCTCGAAGCGGCTCACGTGGGACACAGCTCGCAAAGTCCGAGGATTTGTCACCGAGAAAGAGTGGACAAGACTCCAGAGGCTGATGTTCCCACCGAGAAGCCCATGGACTCCGTCGATGTGACGCCTGCCTAACGCTTCGCGGCTGCCGGCTGCATTGTAGCTGTGGCTGCTGGCCGGATCCCCGGCGCCGTCTCGCCACCGTCGAGATGGGGGACAACACTTAATGCGTGAGTCAGATCCTTCCGCCGGAACCGCAACTAAAACCGCACGCAGCGCCTGGCACCGTGCTTGGGCTGAGCGGGCCTTTCGTGGGTGGGCGGTGCCGGTCGTCGTCGGTCTGGCATTCTCTGTCGTCGTAACCTCTATCCGCATTTCCGGGCACGAGGCACTCAGAGTTGTCGCGCGAGACGCTCTTGTGTGGTTTGTCGTCCCGTTCGTTGCGATTCTGATTGTCCAAGTCGCTGGCACGCTGGCTGACCTTGTGGCCGTCGCTCTGGCTCCTGTTGCGAAGGCACTCGTCGCCCGGATACCGGAACCGGATTGGGCCGGGTGGTCGCGCCGCCACCCGATAACTGCTGCCGCCCTGAAATGGGCGAACGAGGAAGGGGCGCCCTTCTTCGTCATCGGCGTGGGGTTGCTGCTCGCGTTCGCCGGGCCGGAAAGGCGGCTGGTGCTCGCGCCTGCCCCGCAGGCGTTGTGGCTGCCGGCCGGCAGCTTCCAAGTGGGCGGCCTCGCACTCATCGCGTACGGAGCCCTGGCGCTCGGGTTGCGGATCTTCGTTGTCACGAGCCCGGTGGGCGGCGGCTTCACGCGTCCCCTGGGGCAAATGCTCATCGGGACGCTGGTCAATTGGCTGCTCGCCTTCGGCCTTGGGTGGTGCGGGCTGGCAATCGGAGCGGCGCTGAACGCTGGCGATTCCACACGCGCGCCGTGGGACACTCGCGCGCTGACTGTCGCCGGGGTCCTGCTCGTGGCCCAGGGCGTGGCCCTGCCGCTCTACGCCTGGTGGCGGTGGTTTGGCGACCGAGACTTGGACAAGATGATCGCTGGGGTTGTCAGAGCAATGCAGGAGAGCCCGGCTGCTCCACCGCCGCCCGATGCTGCGGGCCCTCCGGTGAACGACTCTGAGCCCGAAGCGCCACCGGGACCACACTTGATGGCTGATTGAGCCTTTGACGCCGCGAGTCTTCCTCCCGTTTTCCGAGCGGCCCCTCGTATGCGCTGCTGGAGGCCCCGCCTCACTTCACGGCCTGGCGCTACCTTCGGCGTCGCGATTGAATAGGCCCAATGAAGGGTCGTGAGTGGTGGGCAGAGTACAAGGCCTACGTGTACGTCGCGCTTGCCGTGTGTGTGCTGTCATGGATGGGAGTCCACGGCCTAAGGGCACTAGGCGTCGTGCTGCTGATCGGCGGAGTCGTTGTTTTGACGGGGTGGGGCAAGTGGAACAAGATGGCGCAGGTGTACCTAACTGGCCCAGGCGAGGTGATGGAACCGAGCGAGCGAGAGGACGCCACCATGCCGAAGCACCGCGCTGACGCCGTGGTGACCTACCCCGGCAAACCGATGGTCGTTGTTTCCGTCGCGACTACTCCATCCAAGATTGTTCTGTCGTTCGGCGACGGCCGCGAGTGGCACGGCACCTACCCGGCAGACGGTCGGTTTCACCTCACGGAGGACGCCTCAAGTTCGCACTCGTTCCTCGAGCCCGGCCCATCCCTCTCGGACATCAGCTATGTCCATGTTGTCTCGGTGCCCGTCCCGATGGACCCGTCGCAACTCGTCAGAGAATTCCGGTCCTCCAGCGGAAACACGCTCCTCATCTCGCCGCCAACTGAACGAGAAGGCCAGGTGGAGGTGGGGATACTCGGTCAGCGGGCCACTCCTGAGATCATGCAGTCCCTCGCGGGACCCGGCTCTGCGGCGTTCTTTCAGGGGCCTCGGTCGGACACCACAATCGTTCTGCGGCACATACCGTAGGCGGTAGATCGGGCGCTGGCGCGTTTGGGTCCGGGCGGCTGTGCCCGTTCTGTGCCCGCAAATACGCCGGCCATCGCCAGACGCGCCGCTAGCAACCTGGAGGCACATTGCTCTTGTGCACACACCGTCTGTTTGCTCTTGTCGCACTTCTTCTCCCTGGAGGCGTCGGAGAGGTTGGTAATGGTCACGACAGGCAGGCCACCCCACCGCCTTCGCTTCGCGGATTCCGGGTGGGACAGACTTGGCAGGCAGTAGGGGCTCCGAGCATGCCGTGTGAGACTGGAGTGCGCTGGTTGCCTGTTCCACAAGCGATCGGACTTCAAGCCGTCGGTAGCTTTTGGCGAGTCTGCGACCCGAGGGATGGCCACACGCAGCTCATCCTTCTCGGAGACACCGTAGTAAAGGTCGGCGCCATTGAGGAAGCGATGAGCGGGAATGAAATCCAGCCGGCTTACCGCCATCGGGACGTCAAAGGAATATGGGACGGCATATGGAAATCTCGCACTGGACAAGTTCTAGGAACGCCCGACTCCATTACCACACACGACGACTACTCCGTCATGCCCGGCAGGCACTTTCTTGAAGCCTTTTTCACCCCTCCTCGCGCACACTGGTGCGCTCTCGTGACGGTGATGAGCGAGGGTGCGGGAACCAATAGATTTGTTGAAGTAACGATCGCGGAGGCTCTCATCCGGCAAAGACCATGCTGGCTCTAGCAGTCGGTCTTGTGTGAGAACGGAGCAGGAGAGTTATTCGGTTGGCGCATTCGTCTCTAACTAATGCGATTCAGAAGGTCTTAGCCCGATGGGTCAACGTGCCGAAAAACACCGGATGAAACTCCGGCCCGGCGCGAACGAGAAACCGCGAAGAAAACCGCCAAGGCGACCCGGGAGGAGACCTGTCAGGGGAACGCTATGGCGAGCGAGAATTGCCGGGGGATAGCGGGGGGATAGGCCCATAGGAACCGTTGCGGTGCCTGGGCTACCGGCGACCGGGAGACGTACCAGACCACTCGGGGTAGCGCGGCGCGGGCACGTTTCCGGTCCGCCCTCACGCCCGCCTAACGCCCTGGCGGTAGCTTGGCTCGTGCAGTTGAATAGGGGGCGCCACGGAGGCCGTTGACGCGATGCGCGATCAAGATTCGTCGGCCTGTCCGGGTTTCCGCCAGCAGGGCGCTTCTTGGCGGCCACAAGCTCTAGGAGGTCAGCGTGCTGGAGACCCTCGCTGCCGGGCTGATCCTCGCGGCCGTGTCTGGCCTTACCTATGTCGCGTACAAACACCCCGCCGGTTACCAGAGGCTCGCGATGGGCATTCTCGGCGTACTTGGCTTAGCCGCCATGGGGATCTTGGCGTACGCCTTCGGCGGGATGTGGTCCATGGCCGGTGGCCTCCATGACAGGCTCTCCGACACCACCGCCACCCTTGCCTCGGAGGCGTTCGCGGTAAAGACCCTCTACTCGGGCACCCGCCTCACCGGCATCGTCCTGATCATCAGCGCGCTTGTCTTCTACTACCTGCTTCTCCTGACACAGTTGCCCGCAATACTCAGGACAGCGGATTCCCAGAAGAAGAAGAAGCCACCCGAGGATCCTGGCGCGGCCACCCCCGACGCCGACCGCGCGGAGTAGGCCGTCCCCTGTCACGTTCGGGTGACGGGCCGGTGACGCCGGCCCGTTTCATTTCGGGCATGGAAGGATCAGATCTACTTATGAATCAGGAAGCACCGCACCTTTCGGAAGATGCGCATGAGCCAAAACAGCTTGCCGTCATGATCGAAGATGCGCGGCGGCGGTGGGTCTTTCCTCTTCTCGTACCAGATGCCACGATGTAACAGATTCACTGGATCGGGCAAGCCACTGGCCCCGATTTCGCCGCTGGGTCGCTCATAGTAATGCACCCGCGTAACCTCGATTCCTGCGGCATCCACCCATGAGCAGTTCTTGGCCTTTGTACCCCGTACCTGCCCAGCCTTGAGAGGTGCATCCCACTGTGCATTCTCGAAGCTCGTAAGTCGGCCTTGCCGTAACTGGTCCCATAGGTGTGCGCGATTGAACTTGCACCGCATCTCCCATTCGCCCATCTTCATGACGGGAGGTGGCGCCATGATTCAAGAGCAGGAAGTGAGGGACAGGCTTGCGGCCTTCCTGCGAAATGACATTTCGCTGGAGGACTTCAAGTCGTGGCTTGCAGCACATAGTTGGAACATGCACCGCGATAGCCCGGCAGCGGCGCGTGAACTTGTTGGCCGCATCGACCTGCTACTAGCGGAGCACCTCAGCGGATATCGAAGCGAGGCGGAGGTGAGGAGTCTCTTCCAGCGGTGGGCTCGTCCCCACGTAATCGCCATAGAACTTACGGCACCGGGAGTCGATCTCATTGGAAGCAACGCTCCTCGCCTGGTGTCAACCACAACCACCGCGACTGCGGCTACGTCTTGTCCGGTATTTGAACTGGGCCTAGCAACACTTTGAAGGGTGTACTCGCCAACACTTCTCCCTTCCAGTAGAGGTCTAGGTAGTACAATCCCTCCTGCGCGGCGATGCCAAGTGTGACCGTGAAGTTTAGGCCACCCTCCGGAGCATCGAACGACGCTTTGAATGTCTTTGGCACTTCGGTAAGTGAACCGTCCGGCTTGCGCAGCGTCACGGTGAATTCCTGTTCGCCCCGAAGATCACCCGGCTTCAGCCCGAAGAAGGCCGTGACTATGATGGACGGCACTATGTTCGGTGGCAGCTCCGGTACGACGGTAATCTTGTAGTTATCAACGACGCGAATAATGGTAGGAACGCCATCTGCTTCTGCGATGACCTTCTCACAGAGCAGGGCGGCGGTGACAAGTGGCTTCGTATTCGGCGTGGCTGGCCCAGGGAGCTTGGTCGGCATAGGGAGCCGATATACCGCCCCGATCGCACCCTTCGCAACCCTATCCCCCGGCTATCCCCTAGACTCACCGAAACTCGGATGTACTCAGATGCAGAACGGCCCCCGCAAGGAGGGCCGTTCGTGCTCAATTCTGCCAGTGAGTGCCGGTGAGTGTCAGTGAGTCTTGGCTTGCAGCGACTTTCAAGACCGCTGCCTTACCAGTTAGGTCTATCCCTCCCGAACAACCTAAGGTACGCGCCCGACAGGCTCCCAGACAACACGGCGCCCGCCGTCAGAGGGACCAGCGGGCGCCGCTCTGCGATCAATGAGTCGACCGGTGCTACTGCCCGCCGTTCCGCCGGTACGCCATCGCCAGCTGGAGCTGCCGGACGGCCGCCCGGCACGCCGCGATCGCCGCCGCCTTGTGCCCACCGAAGTCGTTCGGCGCCTTGTCGAGGAAATCAACGGCGTCGTTGATCGAGGTGATCGCCGCCTGGAGCCTGGGGAACTGCTGCGGCTGCGCGACCAGCTTGGTCGCGTCGAGCCCGCCCACTGCCATCAGCAGGGGGAGGGCACCAAGCCAACGGCTTGCCTCTCTGCGATTCATGGACTGCTCCGGGTTGTGGGAATAGCGGACAGAATAAGTCTCCTGTGCCGGGTCCGCCAGTAGGCTACGGACGCACCGCCCGGCGCACCCAGGTGCAGATCGGCCACTCCCCGCTCACGCGCCGGTTCACCGTCGGAGCCTGGGACGCGACGTGCGCCGTGGCCCGGCTCACCCAGTCGATGGGCACGTTTACGCTGTACGTGCGGGCCCCGCGCCTGACGTTCAGTGCCGCCAGCTCGGCGGGGAGGTGCTGCGCGAAGGTGAGGTAGAGCTGGCGCGTCGGCGTGAGGAGGTCGCCCGCCGAGACGCTGTCGCCGTCGATCGTGAGGACCGTGTCGCCGGCCGCGAGGCCGCGCGCGCGGAACGGGGAATCGTCCGCGAGCCACCCCACGACGGCTCTGTCCCGCGCGACGCCGAGCAGCGCCACGCCGGGGCTCGGCGCGGCGCGGCACGAATCCATCGGCACGGTCTGGAGCGCCGCGGCCAGGTCGCCGGCGAATGCGGACAGCGTCGGGTAGCGCGCGCGGTCCTTCTCGTAGCGCTCCAGCGCATCCTCGAGCCACGGCACCAGCGCCATGTTGAGGCTCAGCGCCTCGGTGCGGGCGGCCCAAGTGAGTGTCGGCCGCGCCTTCAGCAGCGCCCGCACCGTGATCGCGCGCGCCAGCTGCTCCCCCAGTTCGTCGTCCCAGAACACCGGCGGATAGCCCGTGCGCGCCATGTCCCCTTCGACCGTGGCGCGGAGCTTCACCGTGCGCTCGAGCAGTTCCGGATGCTCGGCGAACAGCCGGCGCACCGCGAAGTGCGCCATCTGATGGCCGAGCGTCAGCCAGACGTAGCCGGGCGAGCGGTACGAGCGGTCGGGGAAGGTCGGGTCGGGCGCGAGGAAGACGTGGTTCCCCTGCGGCGGCGACCACCGCGCGACATCCACCGGCGGTTCGAACCGGGGCCAGAAGGTGCGCGCCAGCGTCACGTCGTAGCTCTGGTCGGGGAAGCCGGTGTACGCGGCGATGATGCTATCGAGCGGGCGCCCGGCGGACAGCGCGGTGTAGACGTCGGAGAGGTCGCGGAGCCGCGACGCCGCGCTCAGCCCCTCGAGCGCGATCGGGGCCGCGCGCGGCACGAAGGCCGCCGCCGCGGTGAGGAACACATCGAGCGCGCGCTTCTGCCGGGCGTCGCCGCCGAAGCAGCGCTGCGCGCCCGCGGCGAGCCAGCCGCAGACGGTGTCGGGGGCCGCGGGCGCGGCCCAGGTCGCCAGCACCGGCCCCACCGGGGTCGGGCCGAGCGCCTCGGCCAGTCTGAACGCGGAGTCGCCCAGCTCGGTGCCGAGCGCGAGCTTCCAGTGCGGCAGCGGGCCCACGGTGGGGAAATCGACCGTGTCGGCCAGCCGCAGGACGAGGCCGGTGACGTCGAGCGTGGAATCCGTGCGGACCGTCGTGCGGCCCACGGTGAACGAGGTCGTGCCGGGCGGCAGCGTGGACGTGCAGGCGGCCGTGGCCGCGGCGCAGGCGAGGACGAGGGCGCGGCGCATCAGTGCCGGAACTGCCGCTTGCCGGTCAGGACCATCGCGATGCCGTGCTCGTCGGCGGCCGCAATCACCTCCGCATCGTGGACCGAGCCGCCCGGCTGGATCACGGCTCGGATCCCGGCCTTGGCGGCCTCGTCCACCCCGTCCCGGAAGGGGAAGAACGCGTCGGACGCGAGCACCGCGCCGGCCGTCTCGTGGCCTGCGCTCTTCGCCTTGTGCACGGCGAGCATCGAGCTGTCCACGCGGCTCATCTGGCCCGCGCCGATGCCGAGCGCCTGGCCCGCGCGCGCCAGCAGGATGGCGTTGGACTTGACGCTCATCACCGCCGCCCACGCGAACCGCAGGTCCTCCATCTCCTCGACGGTGGGCGCGCGCCTGGTCGCAACCTTCCAGCCGCCCTCGTCGGGATCGAAATGCATCCGCGTCTCCGCGAGAAGGCCGCCGCGCACGCGCTTGAAGTCGAGGGTGCCGTCGGCGTCAGTCTTCGGCACTTCGACGATCCGCAGGTTCTTCTTCTTGCGCAGCACGTCCAGCGCGTCGGGCTGGAAGCGGGGCGCCACCACCGCCTCGACGAACAGCTCCGACATCGCCGTCGCCGTCTCCGCGTCCACGATCGTGTTGAAGCCGACCACGGAGCCGTACGCCGAGACGGGGTCGGTCGCCAGCGCGCGCCGGTACGCCTCCACCGTGCTCTTGCCGAGGGCGATGCCGCAGGGGGTGGTGTGCTTGATGATCACGCACGCCACGTCGTGCGGCCACGGCTCGAGGGCGAGACAGGCGGCATCGAGGTCCAGCAGGTTGTTGAACGACAGCTCCTTGCCGCCGAACTGGTTGAGGTATGCCAGGCCGCCGGGCTCGCCGGTGACGTAGAAGGCCGCCTGCTGAGTGGGGTTCTCGCCGTAGCGCAGGTGCTGCCGCTGCTCCAGCGCGAGGAAGATGAAGGGCGGCAGGCCGGTCTCGGGGCGCCCCTGCAGCCACTGCGCGATCGCAGCGTCGTAGCTCGCCGTCTCGCGGAACACCTTGATCGCGAGCTCGCGCCGGAGCTCCGCGCCCACGCCCCTGGCCTTGAGCGCCCCGAGCACCCGCGCGTAGTCCGCCGGGTCCACGACCACCGTGACCGACGCGAAGTTCTTCGCGGCCGACCGGAGCAT
>Ga0187886_1002791_pt1 | contig 13579 bp, 10 predicted proteins | sample June2016WEW_20_1_FD_133001 | JGI IMG/M metagenome (GOLD analysis project Ga0187886, IMG submission 133001) | Peatland microbial communities from SPRUCE experiment site at the Marcell Experimental Forest, Minnesota, USA - June2016WEW_20_150 | ecosystem: Environmental > Terrestrial > Soil >... | reverse complement strand
TTGATATTCTGGCTATTTTTGACTGTTTTATATGTTATAACTTTTGATACCAGTTTTTCAATCTGGTCGTATAACCACCCTAATTCCGATATTAAAAATGTTAACTATAGTTTAATTTATAAAGGTGAGACGTTTAAAGGTGAATTTACTGCGCAGGATAATAATTTAGGAATTGTATCCATAAGGTTTCAGACCTATGTAAGACCTCCCTATAATTATGAAGATACATTTTTATTCAAATTTAAAGAAAAACGTTCGAGTAAGTGGTACTACCAAAATACTTACCGAAGCGGGCTTATTTATGATGTAGCATTTTTCCCATTCGGTTTCCCGCAAATAGTAGATTCAAAAGGCAAGATCTACGATTTCGAGATAACTTCTCTTAACGGAAATTCTATCAACGCAGTATCAATAAGCACGAGATACCCCATTCTTCAAACTAAGTACAAATATTCCGGGCATGAGCTTTTGCAAAATAAAAATGAGCTGGCAAAATTTTTAATAGTTAAATTTACCAATGCTTTTGAAACGCCGGATGTCATTTTTTCTTCGTTTATTTATCTTTTGCCCTTCCTTTTTTACTTGATATGGATATCGTTTCTAGAAAGAATACTAGCTCCTTTTACTGGGCAGCTTCAGAGGTACATCGAGCGTCTTGAAAATACCTATTTAGGCACTTTTGTAAAATTTTTTAAAAAAATATTTATTTACAACCTTGACAACGTTTTAGTTTTTATAGTTTTAGTAGATATTTTAATTATTCAGTTAAATAATGATGTTGCATATCTTGTAATTACAATTTTGTGGATAGCGACTCTAAGGGTTTATAAAGAAAAAAGCAGGAAGTCATTTATTGTAGGTTTAGTACTGATTGCTTTGTGCCCTTTATTTTTTGCCTTTAAATCCGAGCCAACTGCGGAACATTCAGGTGCCTGGGCCTTTATGTTTTTAGTTGCGGGTACAGTACAGATTTTCTTGGAACAAAGGTCAGCCTCAAAATAGACTAAAAGCTTCGGAAATGGTAAAATAGAGCTTATGATAAGTGCGGTTGTGCCTGCCTATAACGAAGAAGAAAGCCTCGAGGACTTCTATTCCGTTTTGGCTCCAAACTTGGCAAAACTCGACAAGGATTATGAAATTGTTTTTGTCGATGATGGTTCAAAAGACAAAACTCTTGAAATTCTTAAAAAATTTGCTTCAAAAAACAATCATGTAAGAATCTTTTCTTTCAGAAGAAACCGCGGTAAAGCTGAGGCTTTAACTTGGGGTTTTAAAGCGGCAAAAGGCGATTATATTGTGACTTTGGACGCGGATTTGCAGGATAGACCCGAAGAAATAGGAAAGCTTCTGAAAAAATCCAAAGAAGGCTTTGATTTGGTTTCAGGATGGCGAAAAAACAGAAAAGATTCGAAAGTGCTGATTAATTTTCCCTCCAAACTGTTTAATTTTCTGGCAGGATTTTTTTGGGGACTTAAGCTTAAAGATTATAACTGTGGATTGAAAGTTTATACCAGGCAGGCGGCCAAGTCGCTTAATCTTTATGGAGGAATGCAAAGATTTATTCCGCTTTTGCTTTTTCAAGAAGGTTTTAAGGTAACAGAAGTAGACGTTAGGCATGAAAAAAGAAAGTTCGGAAAATCAAAATATGGTTTTACAAAAAGCTTTAAGGAGTTTCCCGATATGTTTTCGATGTTGTTTCTTACTAAATATGCAAAAAGACCGCTGCACTTTTTCGGAATGGTGGGGGCATTTGTTTCCGCAGTCGGCGTTTTAATCCTTTTGTATTTAAGCGTTCTTCATTTTCAAGGGCAGACAATAGGTAATAGGCCTCTTTTGACTTTTGGAATTCTTTTTGTTCTTGCAGGGTTTCAAATTTTATTCACCGGACTCTTGGCCGATTTAATTTTGCATATATCCGAAAAAAATAATCAGCAAGTGGACATAGCAGAAGAAATTTTTAAATATAAAACCGAATGAAAATAGGAATAGATGTTTCCCAAACAGCTTTCTCTAAAACAGGTGTTGCAAATTTTACCTTGAATATGGTTAATAATTTGCTTAAAGAAGATAAAAAAAACGAATATGTGTTGTTTTTCTCATCACTTCGAAAAGAATTTCCGGTTTCAAATTTTAAGTTTCCGGTAGGTTCAAAAGTCAAAATCAAAAAATTCAGATTTCCTCCAACAATTTTAGATTTACTTTGGAACAAATTGCATATTTTGCCGATCGAAAAATTTATCGGAGACGTCGATGTTTTTATCACATCGGATTGGACCGAGCCGCCGACAAAAAAAGCTAAAAAGGCAACAATTTTGTATGATCTAATTGTTTATAAGTACCCACAAGAAACAGATGCAAAAATAGTTAACGTTCAAAAAAGAAAACTTGCCTGGGTTAAGAAAGAAGTAGACAAAATAATTTGTATTTCCGAGGCAACAAAAAAAGACGCCGAAGAGATTTTGGGAATTAATAAAGATAAATTAGTTGTTGCATATCCTGGATTATGAAAATAGGAATAAATGCCTACGAGGCTGTTATGCCAAGATTTGGCTTCAATAAAAAAACCGGGTTGCCGAACAGGGTCGGAAGCGGAGAGTTTTGTTTCCAGCTGCTTTCGGCTTTGGCAAAATTAGATAAATTAAACGATTATTTTATTTTTTCGCCGCTTAATCCATCCAAAGACATGCCAAGTCAAAGCGAAAAATGGAAATACATTGTGTTTCAATCTAAAAAGCTTTGGACGCTGTGGGGTTTGTCAAAAAGATTTTTTAGCGCTAAAGAAAAAATTGAAGTTTTTTTCTCGCCGACGCATTATCTGCCTTTGTATACTTCCTGCTCCTCGGTAATTTCGATTCTTGATGTGTCGTATATTTACTTTCCGAAGCTTTTCAAAAAAAGAGATTTATATCAATTAAAACTCTGGGGCGGATACTCGATAAAGAAGGCAGAAAAGATAATCACAATCAGCAATTCAACTAAGAATGATATAATCAAAACATACAAGGTAAGTGCGGATAAAATAGCTGTTGTTTATCCGGGAATAAAAAAAGTTGAAAGCGAAAAATTAAAGTTGAAAAGTATGCAGGAATTAAGTAATAAATTTGAAATTTCCCCTTTCTACATTTTGTTTGTTGGCACATTGCAGCCGAGAAAGAACGTGGTCAAATTAGTGGAGGCGTTTTCCAAACTCAAAAAGAATCCAAACACAAAAAATCTGGAATTGGTGATTGTCGGCAAAAAAGGCTGGCTTTACGAAGATACTCTTAGCTCTCCAAAAAAATTCGGCGTTGAAAAACAAGTTAAATTTCTGGATTTTGTAGAAGACGAAGATTTACCGTCGTTGTACAAAAACGCTTTGTGTTTTGTTTTGCCAAGTCTTTATGAAGGATTTGGCTTGCCGGTTTTGGAGGCTATGCAATACGGCTGTCCGGTTTTAACCAGCAACGTTTCGTCTTTGCCGGAAGCGGGCGGAGACGCGGCAGTGTATTTTGATCCTCAAAATGCGGATGACATCGCCCAAAAAATCGATAAGGTTATTTCGGATGATAAACTGAGAGAGGAAATGATTCAAAAGGGCTATAATCAAATTAAGAAATTTTCCTGGGAGAAAACAGCCAAAGAAACACTAAGAGTTTTAGAGGGAATGAAATGAAAAATAAAGTTATCAGAAGAATTAAAACGGTATTTTGGGAGCTTGTATGTTTTAAACTTGCGATTACCGGATATATTCCTTCTCATTATTTCAGAAGATTTGTTTATAGATTTTGGGGTGTAAAAATCGGGAAAGGCTCAACGATTCATATGCATGCCAGTTTTTATTATCCGCCAAATATTTCAATTGGCGAAGATACGATTATAGGCGAAAAAGTAGTATTGGACGGAAGAGATACTCTTTCGATCGGAAACCACGTTGATATTACCAGCGAAGTGATGATTTACAATGCCGAACATGACTTAAATGACCCAAACTTTGAGGCAATAACGGCACCTGTTTACATAGAAGATTATGTTTTCATCGGCCCTCGGGCAATAATTTTGCCGGGAGTGAGAATCAAAAAAGGCGCGGTCGTTGCCGCGGGCGCGGTGGTTACCAAAGACGTTGAGGAATTTAAAATCGTAGGCGGAGTTCCGGCGAAAGAAATCGGAGAAAGGCAGAATAAAACACCAAATTACAAACTTGGCAGAGCCGCCTGGTTTCGTTAAATGAAGCTTTCTATTATTATCCTTAGTTTTAACACCAAAGACTTAACAATTGAGTGTATTAACTCAATTGCGGATCTATATAGGGAAGAGCTTAAAAACAATAATGACTTCGAGATTATCCTGGTTGACAATAATTCGAATGATGGTACGGTTGATGCGATCTCAAAACTTAAATCTCAAAACTTAAATCTAACCGTGGTTCAAAACAAGCAGAATTTGGGATTTTCAAAAGGCTGTAATTTGGGCGCAAAACACGCCAAGGGCGAATATTTGTTGTTTTTAAACTCCGATACTCAAGTTAAAGATAAGGGTTTTTTAAAAATGCTTGATTTTTTGCAAAATGATCCAAAAGTCGGAATACTCGGCGGAAGAATGTTAAACAGCGATGGCGCCATCCAATCATCTTCCGGCAGATTTTACAATCTTTTTAATTTGTTACTAGTGCTTTTAGGAGGAGAAAGACTTGGGCTTATACGGCAGGCTCCCGAAAAAATTCAGAGAGTGGATTTCGTAAGCGGAGGATGCATGATGGTTAAAAAAACTACATTTCAAAAAATCGGGGGATTTGAAGAAAAACTATTTATGTACATGGAGGACATGGAATTATGCTACAGGGCTAAAACAATGGGATTTTTAAGCTTTTATTTTCCAGAAGTTAACGTTATTCATAAAGAAAGAGGCAGCAGTAACAAAACATTTGCCGTTATCAACATTTACAAGGGGATTTTGTTTTTTTATAGCAAATACAAACCTGGTTGGCAATATAAAACGGCGAGGTTTTTATTGCTGGCAAAATCATTTATACTTACAAATACTGGACGTTTGATGGGAAATAAATATTTAGTAGAAACCTATGCTAAAACTCTTGAACTTTTTTAAAAACAATTTACTGAAAATATTAGTATCCTTTTTGCTAATTTTCATAACTTGGTACCCTAAGCTACCGAGTGTTCAGATTCCTCATACCTGGGTTTACATCAGGCTTGAAGATTTTTTTATTCTTACAACCGTACTGTTTTGGTTTTTGCTGTTTGTCTTTCGGCGAGTTAAGTTTCCGCCTAAAATTTGGACCACAGTCTTTGTTTATTGGGGAGTTGGTTTAGTATCGCTAATCCTTTCTCTTATATTTATCGCTCCGCACCTAGCCAATTTTTTTCCAAGCGTTGCAATTTTATATTACATTAGACACATTGAGTACCTGCTTTTGTTTTTCGTTGCCTTCTCAACCGTTAGAAGCGTTAAGGACGTCAGAGACTATCTGATTATTTTGGCAGTAACCGTTATCGGCTTTTCCGTCTATGCGATTGGACAAAGATATTATCTTGATTTATGGATGGCTTTTCCGCATTTTTTTGAAAAATATCCGTTCTGTTTTCCCTCTTTTCAAACCGGCAACGAAGAGTTTGCAAAGGGAATTCCGCTGTGTCTTCCCAAAGACGCCAGAATTACCTCAACCTTTGCCGGACATTACGATCTAGGTGCCTATTTGGTTTTGGTAATTCCCATTTTTGCGGCGGTAGCATTTTTTATTAAAAGAAGAATTTATCGGATTTTAACCTTTCTTTTGACTTTGCTGTCAATAGTAGTATTAATTTTTACCGCCTCCAGAGTTTCATTTATTGCCTATCTGTTTGGGCTGACGGTTACTTTGATACTAATCCATAGAAAAAAATTCATCATCCCTCTTTATATTTTAAGCGTTGTTCTGCTTTTAATCTTCAGCGGATCTACGGCCAAAAGATTCATGCAAACCTTTAGTTTAGTTTCGGTGGTTATTAATAATCAAGGTCAGGTTGTAGGTCAGGCAACGCTTCCTTCAGATCTTAAAAATAAAGTTGCCAATAATATTTATGAAAATGTTCCAACGCAAAATCTTCCCCAAGGTAGCGGATTTTTGGGCCTGCCGCGGTTTGGCAACTTAAAAAAAACCAATCAGGCGATAGTCTCATCGGCTCTTTCCATCGAACAGGCAAGAAAATTAAAACTTGAAAACGGGGGAGTTGAAATATCAACTGTTTCCGGCAGTTTCCTGGTTGAGAAAGTTTTGGTTTATGATATATCCTTTACTACCAGGTTTCAGGCGGAATGGCCAAACGCCTGGAATGCGATGATGCGAGATCCTCTGTTTGGCAGCGGCTACGCAACGATAACCTTGGCTGCCGATAATAACTACCTCAGGATTTTGGGGGAAACGGGATTTTTGGGGATGATAGCTTTTCTTTCGATATTCTTTGCTCTTGGTTTAATGCTTAAACAATCATTTTCGTTAGTCAGCGATAAAATCTCCAGAGGTTATCTCGTAGGAATTGTCGGGGGAATAGCCGGATTATTCTTTAACGCGGTTTTAATTGATGTTTTTGAGGCTTCGAAGGTGGCGGAATCTTTATGGATTTTGCTTGGCATTGCCGTTGGAATAATCTTTCTTTATAAGAAACAATTCCAATATAAAAAAAATATAGTCAGAATTTTAACTTCAAAGTTATTTGGTTTTTTCTATCTTATCTTCTTGATGTTTGTTTTTTATCTTAAAAGTGTCGGTAATTTTTTTGTTGCGGATGATTTTACCTGGCTTAAATGGGCGGCGACGACAAACTTACCCGATCTCCCCAAGCTTTTTATAAATTCCCAAGGCTTTTTCTATCGTCCCTTGGATAAAATTGTAGTATTTTTCCTGTATACCTTCTTTTCTTTTAGTCAGCAAGGTTATCATCTTTTTACGCTCTCCATCCATTTCTTAATAGCGCTGGGAGTTTTTATCCTGGCGGGAAAAATATTTAAGAGTAAACTTCTATCTTTTATTACGGCGTTTCTGTTTTTATTTCTTCCTTCGCAAGGAGAAAATGTTTTCTGGATTTCAACGATTTCAACTACTCTTTCAACCTTTTTCATTGTTTACCTGTTAATTTTTTGGTTAAACTACAGAAATAAAAATTCCAAACTAAACTATTTCCTGGTATTATTGTTTGCGCTTTGTGCATTTTTGTCTTACGAAATTTCTGTTGTAATTTTGCCTTTGCTAGTTTTAAGCGATATTTTTCTTACCAAAGTCAAGTTAATAAATATCAAAACCTGGTTAGGTTACATACCCTTGCTTTTACTGACCGTACTATATCCCTTTGTGAGAATTGCGGCTCATACTGTTCCGATTGGCGGCGATTATTCCTATAATCTTTCCCACCTGATTCCAAATTTTGTCGGAAACTATCTTGGTTATTTGGCACTGTTTATAATCGGAGAGCCTTCCCTGCCGTTTTATACCAGCGCAAGAAACATCTTTAAAGGCGACTCCTTTTATATTCTGATTTTTCTTTTGCTGGCGGTTTTTGCGTCGTTGGTGGTGTTATTTGCAAATCGAAAAAGAATTGAAAACTTATTAAGTGGTGAGACGGTAAAATATGTTTTATTCTCCTTGCTGTTTATATTCGTAGGCCTTCTTCCGTTTTTAGGTCTTGGCAATATCGCCGAAAGATACGGATATTTGTCCTCGGTTGGCTTTGTGATCTTAGTAGTGCTTTTACTAAGTAAAATTTCCACTATTGTAAGGAATAATAATTTTAAACTGCTTGTTTTGATAGTTTTAACCGGTTTAATCGGCAGTTGGTATTACTATCAAAATAATTTAGAAAATGCCCAGTGGCGTGAAGCCGGCAGAATCACCAATAGAACCTTGGGATATATTAGACTTTATTACGACGGGAAACAATCAAACTCGCATTTTTACTTTATCAATCTTCCGATAAGAAAGGCTCAAGCATGGATATTTCCAGTGGGTCTTCCGGACGGAATTTGGTTTATCTATCGAGATGAATCAATTAAAATTTATAAAATGTCTTCAATAAGTGAAGGTAAGGCAATCTTAAAACTTGCGAAAAAGAAGGATAAAACCTATGTTTTTGCCTTTGATAAAAACAGTAATATTTATGAAGTTAAATAATTTAAATAATAAGAAAATTATAATTCTGGCTTTGGGACTTGTACTCCTGTTAGGTTTTCTGGTCAGGCTTTATAAATTCAACGGTCCGGTTGCCGACTGGCATTCGTGGCGGCAAGCCGACACTTCCGCGGTATCGAGAAATTTTGTTTCGGGAGGATTCGATCTTTTACACCCAAGGTTTGATGATTTGTCCAATGTCCCGTCGGGCATTTATGATAACCCTCAAGGATACAGATTCGTTGAGTTTCCAATCTATAACGTCCTACAGGCTGCCGGATATAAGTTTATCGGATTTTTAACTCTTGAAGAGTGGGGCAGGATAGTAACTATTTTCTCTTCGCTTTTATCCTCAACATTTTTGTATTTACTTGTTAGGAAACGTTTCGGAACATTGTCGGCGTTTTTTGCCTTTGCCTTTTTTCTGCTTTTACCATTTAACGTTTATTACAGCAGAACGATTCTTCCCGATCCTTCGATGGTTGCTGTTTTATTGGCATCAATTTATTTTTTTGACAAGTGGCTTGAAAAAGAAAAGCAATCGATTTTAAATTTTAAATTTTTAACTTCATTAATTTTGACTATTATTGCTTTACTTATTTCTCCATATGCTTTGTTTTTTACCTTGCCAATGGTTTATCTGATTTTGGAAAAATACGGAATCGGGTTTTTGAAAAAATGGCAATTATGGCTCTTTGCCGTAGTTTCAATTATTCCCTTGGGTTTATGGAGGGCTTGGATGCTACAATATCCTGCCGGAATTCCGCAAAGCGGATGGCTTTTTAACAGCAACGGAATAAGGTTTAAGCCGGCATTTTTCTACTGGATCTTTGGTGAAAGATTAGGAAAACTTATCTTAGGTTATTTTGGCCTGCCGATTTTAATTTTTGGAGTATTGTCAAAATACAAAAAAGACCTTTTGTTTGCTTTTTCCTTTTTACTTTCCTCTTTAATTTACGTGGTTGTAATAGCCACGGGAAACGTTCAACACGATTATTATCAAATTTTAATTATTCCCAGTATTGCAATTTTTTTAGGCATTGGTAGCGCTTATCTTTTAAACCCTGCAAACGAGAATAAATATTGGCATTTTTGTGTCTTTGCGGTTTGTTTTATTTTTACGCTTTTTTTCAGCGCTTATTATATCAGGGATTTTTATAATATTAATAATCCCTCGCTTATTGCAGCCGGGCAGGCGGTTGACAGATTAACGCCTAAAAACGCGAAAGTTATCGCTTTGTATGACGGCGATACCACGTTTTTATATCAAACAAAAAGAAAAGGCTGGGCCAGTTTTGAAAAAGATCTTCCCGTAATGATTAAAATGGGTGCCGATTATCTGGTTATGGCAAATCCCACCTCGGCAGATTTGGGATTTTCTAAAACATACAAGCTGGTGGCAAAGACAAACGAATACGTCATATTTAATCTAAGACAAAAACCATGAAAATTTTAATGATTGCATCATATCTTCCTTTTCCGCTTTATTCGGGAGGAAGTATTAGGCTTTACAATCTAATTAAAAACCTCTCCCAAATTCATGATATTACTTTAATTTGCGAAAAAAGAAAAAACCAAACGGAAGAAGATATAAATGAAGTAAAAAGAATTTGTAAGAAAGTAATTACCGTTGACAGGGGTAGCCAGTGGAGTCCGAAAAATATTTTAAACGCCGGATTTTCGACGCATTCGTTTTTGGTTGTCGGACACACCCATTTGCAAATGCAACAGATCATTCGTGACGAGCTTGTCAGGGAAAAATATGATTTAATTCACGTTGAAACTTTTTACGTCTACCAAAATCTTCCACGAGTCTTTACCCCGGTTGTTTTAGTTGAACACAACGTTGAATATTTGGTTTACACTCGATATGCAAAAACGGCTAAAGCCTTTTTAAAACCTCTTTTGTATGCCGACATTTTTAAATTAAAAAAAGAAGAGGAAGGTACATGGGAAAAAGCGAATAAGCTAGTTGCCGTTTCTTACATTGAAAGAAAATTAATGCAAAGAGAAGACGTAGAAGTCGTCCCAAACGGAGTCGATATCAATTCTTTTAAATTTAGAAAATTTCCAAAAGAAGATGAGGAGAAAAGAATACTTTTTATCGGAGATTTTAAATGGATGCAGAACAAAGATGCTTTAGAAACAATTCTCAAAGATATTTGGTCGGAAGTTGAAGAGAGAGCAAACGATCCGGATCTTAAACTTTGGGTTGTTGGAAAGAATATTCCACAAGGACTTAAGGATCTAAATAAAAGCAAAAACGTAATTTTTGACGAAGATAATAAAGATCTAACTTCGGAGATTTATCAAAAAGCCTATGTTTTACTAGCTCCCTTGAGGATTGCCGGCGGAACAAGCTATAAAATTCTTGAAGCAATGGCGTCAGGGGTCGGGGTTGTGACAACAAATTTAGGAATAGAGGGGCTGGAAGCAAAAAATAACGTTGATGTTTTGGCAGGAGAAATTTATCAACTTCCTGAAATGGTTTTGGAATTATTACATGACCGCTCCTTGTATAAAAAATTAATTCTTAATGCCAGAAAACTGGCGGAGAAAAATTATGACTGGAAAATGATTTCGGAAAAATTAAACGATGTGTACCTTTCGTGTTTTACCTAAAGCTTATGGATGTATCGATAATTATTGTTTCATATAATACCAGAGGCGTTTTACTCGATTGCCTAAAATCGATTTATCAAAACGCCGGCGAAGTAAGTTTTGAAGTTATTGTTGTTGATAATGCCTCTAAAGATGGAACAGAAGATGAAATCACAAAACTTAAATATCCAAATTTTACATATATTCAAAATAAACAGAATTTAGGGTTTTCAAAGGCAAATAATGTCGGTATTAAAAAATCTAAAGGGAGCTACGTTTTGTTTTTAAATCCCGATACGAAATTGCACAAAGATACGCTTTCTGAAATGATAAAATTTATGGACCAAGCAAAAGATTGCGGTGCGGCAACCTGCAAAGTTTTGCTTCCCAACGGTAAAATTGATGACGCTTCGCACCGGGGTTTTCCGACGCCTTGGAATTCTTTTACACATTTTTCCGGTCTTTCAAAAATTTTCCCCAAATCAAAAATCCTTAACGGATACAATTTGGGAAATTTAGATCTTAGCAAAACCCACGAAATTGACGTATTGGCTGGAGCGTTTATGATGGTTGGAAGACAAGTCGGGGAAAAAGTCGGTTGGTGGGACGAAGATTATTTTTTCTACGGAGAAGACATTGATTTTTGCTACATGTTAAAACAAAACGGTTACAAAATCTATTATATGCCAACATGTTCGATACTACACTTAAAAGGAGTTTCGGGTGGACTCAAAAAGGTGTCGAAGCATATCACAACGGCCGATAAGGAAACTAAAAAACGCGCAAGCAAAGCGCGTTTTTCCGCCATGCGGATTTTTTATAAAAAACATTACGAACAAAAATACCCGTGGGTTTTAACCAGACTGGTGTATTTAGGGATTTTCTTAAAGCAGCTCACCTCTTGAATACAACTACGCTATAGATTAGAGCTTAGTATTTGTTAAGTTTAATAACTTTAGCTATAATTCCAATATGAGGATTGGAATCGACTGCAGACTTTGGAATCAAACAGGAGTTGGAAGGTATGCTAGAAATCTTGTCGCCAATCTTTACAAAATTGATAAAAAAAACGATTATACGCTGTTTGTTTCAATAGAAGATCTGCAAAACATACAGCGTCTTTTTAAAAACCCCCGCTGGAAAGTTGTTGAAGCAGATATTAAGTGGCATACTTTTTCAGAACAAATTAATTATCTGCAGATTTTAAATAAGGAGAATCTGGATCTCGTACATTTTCCCTATCTGTCTGCACCCATTTTTTACAAAAGACCATTTATCGTTACAATTCATGATTTAATTCCAATGCTTTATCCAACCGGGAAAGCATCAACGCTTATTCTTCCTTTGTATTATTTAAAATACTTGGCATTTAGAGTTGTTATTAAAAAGATTTCTAAGAAAGCCAGGAGAATTATTGTCCCATCATTTGCGACAAAGAGTGAAGTTTTGAAACATTTAAATGTGTCCGAAGATAAAATCATAGTTACTTATGAGGCGGCAGATAACAATTTAAAATCACAAACTGCGGAATTAAATTCTCTTTCATTTAAAGACGGGCAATACTTTCTCTACGTAGGAAATGCCTATCCCCATAAAAATCTTGATAAATTCATCGCTGCATTTAAAAAACTTAAGGCTAATCTTTTGGTTTCGGATTCAAAAATAGGTAAAAATATAAAGTTCGTTTTAGTCGGCGATAAGGGCTATTTCTATAAAAGACTTGAATTAATGACCAAATCCAAAGATGTAATTTTCTACGGGAAAGCTAGTGACGAGGAGTTAGCAGCGCTTTACAAAAATGCCTTGGCGGCAGTTCAGCCGTCTTTAATGGAGGGTTTCGGCTTGCCAGTTTTGGAAGCAATGGCAAACAAATGTTTAGTAGCATGTTCAGACATTCCTTCCCTAAGGGAAATCGCAAAGGAGAACGCGCTTTATTTTAACCCTCAAGACGCAGACGAAATGGAAAAAATTCTAGAATCAATAATTTCTAATTCGAAATCATATGAGAACATGACCAAAAAAGCATATTTGAGATCTCAGGAATTTAGTTTTGAGAAAATGGCAACGGAGACATTAGCTGTTTATGAGCTGGTGTTAAAAAAGCCGTAAAAAGACTAGTTAATAATGAAAGTCGCATTAGTTTACGATAGGGTTAATAAATGGGGAGGGGCGGAAAGGGTTTTATTGGCGCTTCACAAGCTTTTTCCGGAAGCGCCCTTATTTACGTCGGTCTATAATAAAAAAAATGCGCCTTGGGCAGCGGTTTTTGATATCAAAACTTCTTTTTTGCAGCATTTTCCTAAAGCCAAAACTTCGCATGAGCTTTACGCGACTTTAATGCCGCTGGCTTTCGAAAGTTTTAATTTTAACGATTACGATTTGGTAATTTCCATAACCAGCGAAGCGGCAAAAGGAATTATTACAAAACCTAAGACCCGTCACATTTGTTATTGCCTAACGCCAACGAGATATCTGTGGAGCGGCTATAATGATTATTTCAAAAGCTCATTTTTTAAATTACTGTCAAAACCCGCAGTTTCGTATTTAAGAAGTTGGGATAAAATTGCCGCGCAGAGACCAGATGAATACATAGCGATCTCTAGCGAAGTTCGAGCAAGAATTAAAAACTATTACGGTCGAGAATCAAAAGTGATTTATCCGCCGCTGATGATGAAAAATGTTCAAAGCGACGGAAAACTTTCCGGCGATTATTTTTTAGTCGTTTCCCGTTTAACCAACTTTTATAAAAGAGTTGATATTGTAATTAAAGCTTGTAACGAGCTAAATTTGCCCTTAAAGATTGTCGGAACAGGTTTGGATAAGAAAAGCTTAATGAAAATGGCC
>Ga0187886_1002789_pt1 | contig 13596 bp, 11 predicted proteins | sample June2016WEW_20_1_FD_133001 | JGI IMG/M metagenome (GOLD analysis project Ga0187886, IMG submission 133001) | Peatland microbial communities from SPRUCE experiment site at the Marcell Experimental Forest, Minnesota, USA - June2016WEW_20_150 | ecosystem: Environmental > Terrestrial > Soil >... | reverse complement strand
GGGGTTGCGCATATACATCATTACGGTCACGCGCAGGTAGAAGTATACGGACAGGGCGCTGTTCAGGACGCCGATGATGGCCAGGCCGATGTATCCCGCTTTAACGGCTGCGCTGAAGATATAGAATTTCCCCACGAAGCCGGCAGTCGGAGGAATTCCGGCCAGCGAAAACATGAAGATGGCCATGGCCGCGGCCAGAAGCGGATACTTGGAGGCCATCCCGCTGTAGTCGCCGATGTTGATATTTTCCTCACCCTTCCGGCCATAGAGGATGACCACCCCAAAAGCCCCCAGGTTCATGAAGGTATACGCCAAGAGGTAATAAAGGACGCTGGCCGTGCCCAATTCGCTGGCGGCCACCATGGCGACCAAAATATACCCGGCGTGGGCGATGCTGGAATAAGCCAGCATGCGTTTGATATTCTTCTGGGCGATGGCCACCACGTTTCCCAGGGTCATGGTCAGGACGGCTAAAACCCAGAGGATCCAGACCCAGTCCGTTTGCAGGGAGGAGAGAGCATAAAGAAATACGCGCAGAAAGGCGGCAAACCCCGCAGCTTTCGCGCCGACCGACATGAAAGCGGTGACCGAGGTCGGAGCCCCTTCGTACACATCGGGGGTCCACATATGAAAGGGCACCGAGGCCACCTTAAACCCGAACCCAACGATTAGCAAGCCCATGCCGATGAGCAGCAGGGGGTCGGTGAATAAATGAATCTTGCGGAGGAATTCATAGATGCCCTTCAAGTTCGTCGTCCCCGTGGCCCCATATATCAAGGCAATGCCGTAGAGCAGGAATCCTGTGGAGAAAGCGCCCAGGAGAAAATATTTCAGGGAGGACTCATTGGATTTGGGCTGGGTGCGGAAGAATCCGGCCAGGACGTAAATGGCCAGGGAGAAAGTCTCCAGTCCCAAAAAGATGATGAGCAGATCCGCAGCCGAAGCCATGAACATCATGCCCACGGCGGAAAAAAGCACGAGGATATAGTACTCCCCGTACTCGAACTCTTCTTCCTGCAGAAAGCGGATGGACATCAATACGGTAAGCGCGGCAGTAATCAGGAAGATCATCTTGAAAAAGAGGGAGTAATTATCCACCACCACCATGCGATTGAAAGCATATTCCGATTTTCCCCAAAGGCTGAAGCAAAAGAGCAGGGCCAGGACGATTCCGGCTAGGCCCAGGTACGGGATTGCTCCCTTGGCTCCCTTTTTAGCCAGAACGTTAAGGATCAGAAGTCCCATGGCGGTAAGGCTCAAAATCAGCTCCGGCCCGATGGCGCCCCAGTTGACCGCGGGGATGACAATATTCATGAAGATTCCTCCAAATCAATCAACAGCAGGAGTCAAAATTCAGAAGTCAGAATACAATAGAGAGAGGCTTGCCTCTCTCCTTCTGTCTCCTGAATTCCGGCTCCTGTCTCCTGAATTTTTTTGGGCTCGCCCTGCGCCAGACGGATTTCTCTTTCCTGAAGCTGCAGCCCGGCTTGATATTTGTTCTGGACCTGGATGAGATAATTTTTCACTGTAGGCTCCATGCGGCTCAGGAAGGTCTGGGGGTAGATTCCGATCCAGAAGATAAACAAGGTCACGCAGCAGAGAACCAGAATTTCCCGCGCCGAAAGGTCCTTGAGTACCTTGTTCTCCGGCTTGGTCAACTCACCGAACATCACTCGCTGGTACATCCAGAGCATGTAAGCCGCAGCCAGGATGACTCCAGTGGCGGCCACCACAGCAAAGGTCGCCGTGGCCTTGAAGGTTCCCACCAGGATCAAAAATTCTCCGACAAATCCGTTGAGTCCTGGGAGCCCGATCGAGGAAAGGGTGACGACCATGAAGAAGGCAGCAAAGATCGGCATTTGCTTCCAGAGTCCTCCGAAGTCTTCGATCATCCGAGTGTGCCGCCGCTCATAGATCATGCCCACAAGAAGGAACAGGGCACCCGTGGAGAAGCCGTGGTTAAGCATCTGCAGAACCCCGCCCTCAATCCCCTGCAGATTCAAAGCAAAAAGCCCTAGCATCACAAACCCCAAGTGGGACACGGAAGAGAAAGCGATCAGACGCTTGAGGTCCTTTTGCACCAAACAGACCAGAGCCCCGTAAATAATGCCAATGATGGCCAGGATGGAGACCAGGGGAATCAGCTGGTGCGACGCGTTGGGGAAAAGCGGGATGCTGAAACGCAGGAATCCATAGGTACCCATCTTGAGTAACACCGCGGCCAGCAGGACAGATCCCACAGTCGGGGCTTCGGTATGGGCATCGGGCAGCCAGGTATGGAAGGGGAACATAGGGACCTTGATGGCGAAGGCTAGGCCAAACGCTAAAAAGAGCCAGAACTGCGCATTCATCGGGACTTGCAGCTTGTAAAGCTCCAGGAGATCGAAAGTATACCTCCCGGTGGCCGCGCCGTTCTGGAAGTAAAGGACCAATATGGCCACCAGCATCAGCACGCTTCCCACCATGGTGTAGATGAAGAACTTGACGGCGGCGTAGATGCGGCGCTGGGGGTTCCCCCAGACCCCGATCAGGAGGTACATGGGGATGAGCATCACTTCCCAGAAAACATAGAAGAGGAAAAGATCCAGGGCGACGAAGACGCCGATCATCCCGGTTTCCAGGAAGAGGAGGCAGATCATGAACTCCCTGACCTTATCCTGGATGTCCTGCCAACAAGCGATCACCGAGACGAAGGTTAAGAATGTAGTCAGTAAAACCAGAAAGAGACTGACTCCGTCAATCCCCAGGAAATAACTCACCCCATATTCCGGAATCCACGGGGCCTTCTCCACAAACTGCATGGCCGCAGTGTCCAACCGGAATTGGAAGAACAGGGGGAGAGAGAAGATGAACTCGAGGAGGGTAACAACCAGGGTGATCCAGCGAAGGGTTTCTTTTTTGCCCTGATTCACGAAGAGAAGGATGGCAGCCCCGAGCAGGGGAAAGAAAATGATCAAAGTCAATAGGGGGAATTCCGTTTGGCCCATCACCCAAGCTCCTTTTGAATCAGCGGTCAGCAATTAGCGGTTAGCTTTCAGCTACGACAAAAATAAAAAAAGTCCTAGTTGAAAGCTGAAGTCTGAACGCTATTTGATATTGAAGATAAAATACCCGATGATTAAAACCACGCCCAGGAGAATCGAAAGGGCATAGCTCTGAACGTTTCCGGTTTGCAAACGCCGGAAGACCTCGCTTGCGCCCCGAACTACTGCCGCAACGCCGTTGACCGTGCCATCCACCAGGATGTCGTCAAAAATCTTCCACAGGAAGACCGAAGAACGGACGAGCGGGCCGACGAACACAAAATCGTAGATTTCATCCACCCAATATTTATGGGCGATCATTTGATAGGGGGCCTGGTAACGCTCGGCCAGCTGGTCGGGCAAGCTGGGATTCTTGATGTACAATCTGTACGCCGCCAGGATTCCCAACACGGCGATAACAATGGAAACAACCATCATGCCGATCTCAAATCCTGCGGAATGATGACCGGCTTCCGCCACCTTGGAGGGTATGGCGAAGACCGGAGAGAGGAACTCGTTGAAATGGTTCCATCCCTCGATGACGGGGAACCCGATAAATCCGCCGAGGGTCGAGAGGATGGCCAAGACGATCAAGGGCCCGGTCATGATGCCCGGGGACTCATGGAGATGATGGGCCACCTCATGATCCACCCGGGATTCTCCATGGAAGGTCATAAACACGGCCCGAAACATGTAGGTCGCCGTCATGAAGGCGGCGACAGCCCCCACCAACCAGAAGATGAAGCCACCCTGGGTCAGAGCCTTCCAGAGGATTTCATCCTTGGAGAAAAATCCGGCGAAGGGGAATATTCCTGAGATCGCCAGCGTGCCGATGAGAAAGGTCCAGTAGGTGCGGGGCATATGAGGCTTCAGCGCGCCCATCTTGCGCATGTCCAGCTCCCCGGCCAGAGCGTGCATGACGCTTCCCGCCCCCAAGAAGAGCAGCGCTTTGAAGAAAGCGTGGGTCACCAGATGGAAAATTCCGGCCGTAAAAGCCGCCACGCCGCAGGCCAAGAACATATACCCCAGTTGGCTGATGGTGGAGTAGGCCAGCACCCGTTTAATGTCGTTCTGGGCCAGGCCGATGGAGGCGGCGTAGATGGCCGTGGCGGCCCCAATGACAGCCACCACAAAGGTCGAGGTGGGGGCCATGAGGTAGAGCACGTTACAGCGGGCGACCATATAAACGCCGGCAGTAACCATGGTGGCAGCATGGATCAAGGCGCTGACCGGCGTGGGGCCCTCCATGGCATCGGGCAGCCAGGTGTAAAGGGGAAGCTGGGCGGATTTGCCCGTCGCCCCCATGAAAAGCAGAAGAGTGATCAGGGTAACGATCCCGCTGCCTACGGCAAATTTCCCCGGGGCCGCAGAAAAGACAGCTTTGAAATCGAGGGTCCCGAAGGTGACAAAGATCAAAAAGATGGCGAGCAGAAACCCGTAATCTCCGATCCGGTTGACGATGAAAGCTTTCTTGCCGGCGTCCGACGCGGATTTTTTCTCGTACCAGAACCCGATCAGGAAGTAAGAACAGAGGCCCACCCCCTCCCAGCCCACGAACATCAGGAGGAAGTTGTTCGTCGAAACCAAGAGGAGCATGAAAAAGACGAAAAGATTGAGGTAGGTAAAATACCGGGGGAAATCTCGATCCTCATGCATGTAACCGTGGGAATAGATGTGGATGATGAAAGAGACGCCGGAGACGACCATCATCATGACCACAGAGAGCGGGTCGACCAGAAAGCCAACATTCGCCTGAAACTCCCCGGAAAGGATCCAGCTGTAAAGGATTTTTTCTACTGAGCGGTTGGCCGGCGCCAATTTGAGCAGATCGGTGAAGACCAGGAGGGACACCAAGAAGGAGAGCCCAATGGCCGTGCAGGCGATGAAGCCCACCGCGCCTTTGGACATGCGCCTTCCCCAAAAGAGGTTCAGCGCAAACCCGATGGCCGGAAACAACGGAATCAACCCCACATAGTCCAGCATCCTCAAATCTCCTTGGAATCAGAATACAGACAATTTCGGGTTGCAGGTTTCAGGTTTTGAACTTGAAACTCGGAACTCGTAACCCGAAACCTTTTCTGAGTTCTGTCTGTTCACCATTTCATCAAATTCAGCTCGTCCGCATTCACCGTCTCTTTGGTGCGATACACGGCCATGATAATGGCTAACCCAACGGCGGCCTCGGCCGCAGCCACAGACATGACGAAGAAGACAAAGATCTGGCCGTCCATGGAGTTTAAGTAGCGCGAGAAGGCGACGAAGGCCAGGTTGGCCGCGTTGAGCATGAGTTCGATGGACATAAAAATGACAATGATGTTGCGCCGCAGCATGAATCCCAGGACTCCCACGGTGAAAAGGGCCGCGCTTAAAATCAGGTAACTGGAAAAAGGGATCATGTTTGCTCCTTTTTCAGATCTGGCGTTTGGCCAGGACGATGGCGCCAATGATGGCCACCAGGAGGAGGACCGAGGTAATCTCAAAGGGCAATAGGTAGTCGGTAAACAGCAGCCGGGCGACCACCTGAGTGTTGCCCACAGCTGCGACCTGTTCCGGCGGGAACTTCCCTCTACTGCCTTCCAAAAGGATAGAACGGAAGATCATCCCGATTTGGGCCAGCAAAATAATTCCCAGGAAGGCCCCCAAGATCTTCTGCAGCCGGTGCCGGGTAATGAGCTTTTTCTCTTTCTCCAAGTTTAAAAGCATGATGACGAAGAGGAAGAGGACCATAATGGCGCCGGCATAGACCAAGACTTGAATGACTGCGATGAACGGAGCGTTCAACAGGAGGTAGATCCCGCCCAGACAGAAAAAGGTAATGATCAAGTAGATGGCGCTGGCCACCGGATTACGCTGCACGATGACCAGAATGGCCGTGGTCACGGTCACCACGGCCAGGACGATGAAGAGAGCGGTTTCAATCATAGGCCCCGAACTCCTTATTTCTGGTAGGCATGGAAAAGTTTATCCCGGTTGTAAATCAGGTCCTGCCGCGTATAATTGGCGGTCTCGTAGTTCTCCCGCAGAATAATGGCCCCGTAGGGACAAGCTTCCTGGCAAAACCCGCAAAAGATGCAGCGCAGCAGGTCGATCTCATACACCTGCGGGTAGCGCTTGTGAGTCGGGCCCTCGGCGGGTTCCACCCGGATGCACTTTGCCGGGCAGACTGCGGCGCAAAGCTCACAGGCCACGCAGAGGATTTTACCCTCCTCATCCCGCGTCAGTTCATGCAGGCCGCGGAAACGGGGGTACATGACCATCTTCTCCTCCGGGTATTGCAGGGTCACCGGATGGGTAAAGAAGGTACGAAGGGTTAAGGCCAATCCTTTTAGCAAGGGTATAATCATATCTTTCCTCGCGAGCTGTTCTTTCCTTCCTTTTAAGAAAAAATGATCACTCCCGCAGCGGTGAGCATAATGTTCAAAAGGGCCAACGGAAAGAGTACTTTCCAGCCGAATTTCATCAACTGGTCGTAACGGAACCGGGGGTAGGTCGCCCGGACCCAGATGAAAAAGAAGATGAAGATAAAAACTTTGATCAAGAACCAGATCACCGGCGGCAAGAAAGGCCCATGCCAGCCGCCGAAGAAAAGGGTCACGGCTAAAGAGCTAACCACCAGGATATGGGCATATTCGGCCAGATAATACAGGGCGAACTTCATCGAACTGTATTCTGTCTGGTACCCGGCCACCAGCTCGTTCTCGCATTCCGTCAGGTCGAAAGGGGTGCGGCTGCACTCCGCCACGGCGGAGATCAGGTAGATGATAAACCCCAGGGGCTGGTAAACGATAAACCAAACTTTGGATTGAGCCTCGACGATCTGGACGGTAGACAAAGACCCCGTAATCATCAAAACCCCGATCACCGAAAGGCCCAGGGAGAGTTCATAGCTGATCATCTGGGCGGAAGAGCGGATGGCCCCCAGCAAGGAGTACTTATTGTTGGAAGCCCACCCCCCCATGGCCACCCCATAGACCCCCAGGGAGGAGATGGCGAAGAGGTAGAGCAACCCCACGTTCACATCGGCCACCACGAGGTCCACCTTTTGGCCCAGGATGGTGAAGCTATCTCCAAAGGGGATGACGGCATAACTCACCAAAGCCGTGATCACGGTGACTGTCGGGGCAAAAACATAAATAAGCCGGTTGGCATGAGGAACGATGATATCCTCTTTAAAGAAAAGCTTAAGGCCATCGGCGATGGGCTGGAGTAAGCCGAAGGGGCCGACGCGGTTCGGACCATAACGGACCTGCATATGGCCCAGGACTTTTCTTTCCATCAGAGTCATGTAGGCTACGATGAGCATCATGGCCGTGAAAACCACCAGCACTTTCACAACGGCGATGAGAATGTAAGCGAGCATACTTTTCCTCTCGGATGAGGTTGAACCCTAAATTATTTCCACTTTCACGCGGGTGATTCTTAAATCCCGTCCGGTCAGCTGATTCCCTCCGTGGAGGCCAAAATGATAGGGAACAAACAGAACGCCCGGGGCGGCTTTTTCGGAGATCGCCGCCTTGACGGTAATCTTCCCATGTTTGGACTCCAGGGCGACCTCCTGGTAATTTGTCAACCCGAGCTGGACAGCGTCTTCCGGGTGGACTTCCACGTAGCTATTTCCGCGTAATCGTGAGAGTCCTGGGCTCCTTGTCGATAACGATCCCGAATGAAACAATATTGGTCCTGTAACCAACAAATAGGGAAACTCTCCCTCGACCCGTTCTTCCTCGAAGAACGCCGGAATCAATTTGGCCTTTCCGCCGGGGAATTCTTTCTCATAAAGGATCGGCGTTCCGGGATGGTCTGTCGAGGGGCAGGGCCACTGCAGCCCCGAGGATTTATCCAGCCGGGTATACTCCATCCCTCCGTAAAGGGGCACGAGGCTACGGACCTCATCCATTACGGACGCAGCTGAAATCCTACCCCAAGAGTATCCCATGACCTTGGCCAGCTCCTGGAAAATCCACAGATCTGGCCGGGCCTCTCCGATGGGCTGCAAGGCAGGCCGCACGCGCTGGACTCTCCGCTCCGCATTGGTGAAAGTCCCTTCCTTCTCCGCAAAAGTGACTGCCGGCAAAACGACCTGGGCGGCGGAAGCGGTCTCTGTCAGAAAGCAATCCTGGACAACCAGAAAATCCAGAGCGGCCAGGGCTTTTTTTGTTCGCCCCGCATCCGGGTACAGGACCGCTGGATTCTCACCGACGATGTACAGACCCTTGATCTTCCCCTCCTCAGCGGCCTGTAGAATGTCCAGAGCCCCCATGCCCGGGTTGCCTGGGAGGGTCATTTCCCAGGCCTTCTCGAACCTGCGCCGCTCGGCCGCGTCCTGCAAATCCGCATATCCGGGTAGCAGACTTGGTGTCACGCCCATGTCCAGCGCACCCTGAGTATTGTTCTTTTCCCCTAAGATGTAGATCCCCGCGCTCTCCTTGCCGATCTGTCCGGTCAAGAGCGCTAGGTTCGATGCGGCCCGCGCCAGGGCGGCGTCTTGCTTGCCCGACGCCTGGCCGGTGGAAATCAGAATCACCCCCTTGGCAGCCTTCGCAAATAATCGTGCAGCCTCCACCAAAGACTTTGCGGCCACACCGGTCATCGCCTCAACCTTCTCCGGGGTATACTCTTCCAAAGAGCGCTTTAAGCTTTCGATCCCTTCGGTCCGGGATTGAACGAACTCCTCTTTGGCCAGACCCTCGCGGAGGATGGCTCGCATCATTCCATTGACCAGAGCGACCTCACTCCCAGGTTTGACGAGAAGGTTGAAGGCGGAGAATTTATTTAAATAGATGTTGCGGCTGTTCACCACGATCAACTTGGACTTCCTGCGTTTGACGGCCAGGACCACTTCGGACTTGATTACCGGATGGGTTTCGGAAAGGTCAGAACGCAGCGCGATGATAACGTCAGCTTTACGGATCTCGCGGATGGAGTTTGTTGAGCCCGCATACCCCAGAGAATCCCGCAACGCCAGGTGCCCAGCATAGCTGTACCCCCCGGCATGGTCTATGTGATTCGTCCCCAGTACCCCGCGCATGAACTTCTGGTACAGGTAGAGTTCTTCGTTGGTCAGCCGCGATGAGCAAAGCCCCGCCAGCTCGGCTCCGCCCTTTTCTGCCTTGATTTCCTGGAAACGCTGGGCCACCAGTCCGATAGCCTCTTCCCAGGAAACTTTAACAAATGAACCGTCTTTCTTGATCAGGGGAGAGGTCAGGCGCTCTCGGCTGTGAATGTATTCCCACCCATAGCGGCCTTTTACGCAAAGGTTGCCCTGGTTGATGCCCAGGTTCTCATCGGCCCGGACGCGCAGAATCCGGCTGTCTCTCGTTCCCACCGTGAGAGTACAGCCCACCCCGCAGTACCCACAGGTCGTGTGGGTTTCTTTCAGGTCCCAGACCCGGGCCTTGTGCAGGAAAATACGGTCATTCAGGGCCCCGACCGGGCAGACGGATACGCATTGACCGCAAAATTCGCAGTTCATCGGCCGGTCGAAATCCGTACCAATCTTCGTCTTCCAGCCCCGACCGAGGAAGGAAAGCTCATTGGCCCCCACCACCTCATCATCGATGCGGACGCACATGCCGCAGAGGATACAGCGGTTCAAGTTTCTCTCAATGAAGGGGGAGACATGGTCCGTGGGCAGATTTGCCTTGGGTCCCTTGAAAGGATTCTCCGCTACGCCGTATTCGTAAACCAGGTTCTGCAGCTGGCACTGTCCGCCGGCGTCACACACCGGACACTCGAGGGGATGGGAGATAAGGATCAATTGCAGCTGGATCTTGCGGGCCTTGATCACCTCTGGAGTGTTGGTCAATATCTCCATTCCGTGACGAACGGGGGTGAAACAGGCCGGAATCAGTCCCCTCCGGCCTTTCTGCTGCACGACGCAAATGCGGCAGGCCCCGAAGGGCATGAGGCGCTTGTTGTAACATAGGGTGGGGATCTTGACTCCAGCTTTTTCGGCGGCCTCCAAAATCATCGTGCCTGGTGGAACGGTCACCTGAACTCCATCGATTGTCAGAGTTACCATTCTTTCTTCCTTAGCCATCAATGACCTACTCTTTAATTTTAATTATTCGCCCCAGAGGACACAGAGGTCACAGAGATCATTAGATCAAGACCGAAATGCCAAATAAATTTTTTATAATCTCTCTGTGTTCTCTGTGCTCTCTGTGGCTAAAATTATTCAATCGCCCAGAACCGGCAAGCCCGAATGCAGGACTTACACTTCGTGCAAAGGTCTTGGTTGATCTTGGCCGGCTGCTTTTTCTCCCAGCTAATGGCATTACTCGGGCAGGCCTTGAAGCAGAGCCCACACATCTTGCATTTTTCTTCAATCACTTGAAAGCGAATCAAGGGCGTGCAGACCAGGGATGAACAATGTTTGTCCTTGATGTGTTCATCGTATTCATGCCGGAAATGGCGGAGGGTCGATAGCACCGGGTTGGCGGCTGTTTGCCCAAGTCCGCAGTGGGACATCATCATGATGTGGCGGCCTAGATCCTCCAGGAACTCCACATCTCCTTCTTCACCCTTCCCACCGACAATATCTTCGAGCTTATGAAGCATGACCGATAGGCCAACGCGACAGGGGACGCATTTTCCGCAGGATTCCTCCACGCAGAAGTGGGTAAAGAACCGGGCGGAGTCCACCATACAGGTGGAATCGTCGCAGATGACAATGCCGCCAGAACCCATGATCGCTCCCGTGGCCTCCAGGGATTCATAGTCGACGGGGGTGTCGAGAAGGCTTTCCGGGACGAACCCACCCGAGGGCCCTCCGAGCTGGGCGGCTTTGAACTTCTTGGTCCCTTTGATCCCTTCCCCGATGTCGAAAATGATCGAGCGCAGGGTAATGCCCATTGGGACTTCCACCAAGCCGATGTTGTTCACAGCCCCGGCCAGGGAGAAAACCTTGGTTCCTTTGCTCTTCTCCGTGCCCAGGCTGTTGAACCACTTGGCTCCTTTGAGAATGATCTGGGGCACGTTGGCAAAGGTTTCGACGTTGTTCAAAACAGTGGGTTGGCCCCAGAGGCCCGCTTCGGCCGACCGCGGGGGTTTGGCCCGCGGCATTCCTCTCTTTCCTTCGAGAGAGAACATCAGAGCTGTAGATTCACCGCAAACGAAAGCTCCCGCTCCCGGGTAGACCCAGGCATCAAAGTCGAACCCCGTCCCGAAGATGTCTTTCCCAAACAGGCCATAGTTTCTGGCCTGCTCGATGGCCATGTTCAATCTCTTGACGGCTAAGGGATACTCCGCACGGACATATAGATAGCCTTCATGGGAATCGATGGATTTGGCGCAAATGGCCATGCCCTCCAAGACCGCATGGGGATCAGCTTCCAGGACAGATCGATCCATGAAGGCCCCTGGGTCGCCTTCATCCCCGTTGCAAATCACGTACTTGGGGAAGCGGTTGTATTTTCGGGCTTCTTCCCACTTTTCCCCGGTGGGGAAACCTGCGCCCCCTCGGCCCCGGAGGCCTGATTCCTTAACTTCGGCGATGATCTGTTCCGGGGTCATCTGCGTGACGGCTTTGTGTAGGGCGACATACCCATCTTTGGCGATGTACTCGTCAATGTTTTCCGGGTCGATCAGGCCCCGGTTGCGCAAAACCCTAAGGACCTGCGGGCCGAAAAAGGGGATGTCCTTCAACAGGGGAATCCCTTCTTTCTTGACCGGCTCTTTGTAAAAGAGTTTGGGTACGGGTCGACCTTTGAGAATATGCTCCTCTACAATCAAGGACACGTCCTCGGGCTTTAGCTTGCCGTAAAAAATGCCCTCCGGATAGACGACCATGATGGGACCTTCCGCACAAAACCCGTTGCATCCGGTGATCACCACCTTCACTTCTTCATCGAGTCCCCGATTCTTAAGCTCCTGTTTTAAACGCTCCATTATTTTCAAGCATCCCTGGGAGACGCAGGCTGTTCCCGCGCACATGAGCATATGGGAACGAAAAACTTTTGCAGCCATTCCTAACCTCCGGATTTATTAAAACGCCGTCTCGCTTCCCACGGCCAGGGCGTATTTTTCCACCAGCTTCCCCCCCAGCACGTGTTCGGTGAAGATCTCCCGCATTTTGTCAGGGTTCAGATCAACATATTTTACGGGGGCAGCCCCGAGGAGCTCCACAGTGATCATAGGTTCGCGACTGCAGAGTCCGGCGCACCCCGAGGTGGTCACGATCACGTCTTTGATGTCCCGCTTGCCAATCTCGTCCATTACAGTGGTCATGATCTGACGGGCTCCGGATGCAATCCCACAAGTCCCCATATGAATGTTGACTTTGGCCCGGTATCCCCCTTCACGGAGGGTTACGCTGGCCTCGACAGATTCTTTAATTTTTTTCAAGTCTTCGATGGATAATTTAGCCATCTTTTCAGGTCTCCTCAGGAAGTAGAGCGTTCATGGGTATTCTTTCAAAATCTCCAGAGCTTTGGCGGGTTCGGCGATTCCATGGACATCATCATCCACGCACATCACCGGCGCCAGGCCGCACGTTCCCGGACAGTTGACGACTTCCAGCGTGTACCGCAAATCCGCGGTCGTTGCATTCACATCTATATTAAATTCTTTGCGTAACAGGTCCAGAATCGCCTGCCCGCCGCGCACGTAGCAAGCCGTTCCCATGCAGACGCGGACGGTGTGCCTTCCCCTGGGGATCATGGTAAAGAGGGAATAAAAGGTCACCACTCCGTAAACCTGGCTAGGAGGCAGCTTCAAGCCAACGGCGATGTGTTTCTGAACCTCCAAAGGAAGATACCCCGTAACTTCCTGGGTTTCCTTTAGAACAGGGATCAGAGTCCCTTCCTTATGCCTGTATTTCTCGATGATCTCGTCAATCTCTTTCCACTGCTCTGGAGGAATCTCGCTCTTGGCGGTTATTGCCTGGCCTTTCTCCTCGGTCATAGTCCATGCCCTTCCTCGGTCAAAATGCTTTCTCCTTCAGACCCCCAACTCCCCCAGACCGGAAAAAATGCCGGCCCGCAGGGCGGAGGCAATCTGGGGGTCATTCAGGGGCACATTCCCCAATTCGGCCTTGATCTCCCGGGTATCCAGGGAAAAATGGGCCCCATCTTTGCGATGTTCATAAAAAAGGTCCACTTCCGGATGGCCGATGATCAGGGCGACCAACGTGTCACCCATATTGCCCAGAGGCTTGCGGTCGATGTGGCTGCGTTGAAATGTGGCCCTCACCGTCGTGCCTCCCCCCGGACATGATTGCAAACACATTTGACCGTTGCTCACCCGGCAGGCTTCCGCTAAAAGCGGCAAGCCCAGCCCCACCCGTCGGGTATTCTTGGTGGTGAAAAAGGGGTCCAAGGCCCGTTTGACCATTTCCTCATCCATCCCGCAGCCATCATCCACGATCTCGATCGTCATCCGATCGGCCGCCAAATCCTCTGCGATGCGGATCTCCACCCGGCGGGCTCCGGCCGCCAGGGAGTTTTCCACGATGTCCAGTATATGTAAAGAAAGATCCTGCACAAAGCCAACCTGCTCATCGCTCCCCGGAAATCCCCATCTGGTAAAGTCGCCCCACCACTTCGAAGGCCGGAAGGTTTGTCAGGAGTATGGG
>Ga0187886_1002788_pt1 | contig 13596 bp, 11 predicted proteins | sample June2016WEW_20_1_FD_133001 | JGI IMG/M metagenome (GOLD analysis project Ga0187886, IMG submission 133001) | Peatland microbial communities from SPRUCE experiment site at the Marcell Experimental Forest, Minnesota, USA - June2016WEW_20_150 | ecosystem: Environmental > Terrestrial > Soil >... | reverse complement strand
GGGTCTAATGAAAACACTCCTCATAGGCGACAACGCATTCATAGGCGTGAGTCACTTGTCCCAGGAACGTGCAAGAGAGAGAGTAGAGAGACTCGATGTGCAATCCATTGTTCATGTGATTGCAGCTGCATTGTCACATGGAGCATCAGGTTACACGTTCTCCACACACCCAGTAAACTTGGAAATCCTCGCTGCCTTGAGAGAGTATGGAAGCATAGACCACCAGTTCGACCTCTATCCGGTGCTACCCTACGCGCAGGGAAGCGTCCGATTGGCCAACGAAAGAGGCATGACAGGCTTGCTCAATGAAGTCTTATCAAAGCTATCACTATCGGAGAAGGCAAAGGTGCTGCTCGAAGGTGGTCTATCTGCTGTCAAGCTCGACTATTTCGGAATGCTGGCAACGTACATAGACGCTGAGCTCACACGCTTCCTCAAGTTGAAACCGAAGAACGCTTCGGTTCGAGGCGTACTGCTACACGAAGTCTTAACCGATCTTTGTCTCGGTTTACAGGGGAGTCACTTGTTGGATGCTTTCGCGGATCATGTGCGTGAGAAATACCAGGTTAAGCCTGGGTTTGTGACTTATAATCTCCCCAAGTTCGTGAATCTCTTCCAGGATGCGGGTGTCTCTCTGAAGGACGTGCTGATCATGACCCCTTTCAACAGCATAGGTTTCCAGATGAGCCCATCGAGAGAATCCTGTGAGACCTGTCTTTCGAACTTGTCAGAGGGAGAAGTGATTGCGATGAGCATCATGGCAGGTGGGTTTCTCAAGCTGGACGGGGCTGTTGACTACATCCGCACGCTGCGGAGTCTTTCGGGGGTAGCTGTTGGAGCGTCGTCCAAAGATCACGCACAGGACACTTTCGTGAAACTCAGCAAGCTCTCGTGAGGATTCGATTCAGCCGCGTGGCGGAATATGATTACATCATCACTAGTACAACCTCACCGATCCGATCCGAAACTAACTCCAGTCGTTATGCTTGTCGCAAAGGGGTTTCAGAGACCGGACCTGCCAAGGGCTAGACAAGAAGCCAAGTCCCTGTCAGACGCAGGATACCGCGTTTTCGTGTTGGCTTGGGACAGGTATGGAGAATTCCGGGAGCTGGAAAATGTCGAAGGAACGACGGTTCACTCGTTCAGTACACCGAGACTGCCGAGATTCTCGAAGTTTGGGCTGGCCCTCGGAGGAATGTTATTTCAAATAACGATAGTCTTTCAGGCGCTTAGACTCATAAATGGGCTGAAGCAACGGCCGATAATCCATGCGCATGACATAAACACTCTTCTCCCAGGTTACTTTCTAAGAGTAATTGGTTTGGGATGCGCTTTAGTGTACGACTGCCGTGAATTCACCTACTGGATCTACTCCGAGTGGTTTCATCCCCTGGTTGGAGCGAGCTTGCGAGGGATCGAGCAAGCATGCCTACGGCATGTTGACGCCGTTATCACAGTCACCGAACCGATTGCAGATTATCTTCGCAGGTTCAATCAGAGGGTCGAATTGATCTACAACTGTCCTGTGACCTCGGAGATTCCCAAACTCACCAAGAGAGAGGCAAGAATCCAACTCGGTCTACCTGCAAATGCCTTCATAGTGTCCTTCGTTGGGGCCATACGGTATGGCTGCAGACTAGAATTGCTACTGACCCTTGCTGCTGAGACGCAAATGGATAACGTTCACTTCCTTGTCGTTGGGGACGGACCGTTGGGGCCTGCGTTTAGAGAGGCAGCAAGGGGGATCCCGAAGACCAGATTCTCGGTGATCCCGATGGTACCTCATCCAACCGCGCTATCATACGTGCTTTCGAGCGACCTAACATGGATAGTCCATCAGAATCGTGCCGAGTCAGTCAGCGAACGCTTGGCGCTACCCTGGAAGTTGTTTGAGTCATTGGCATGTGGTGTCCCAGTAATTGTCGAAGCGAATACATTTCAGGCCAAACTGGTTAGCGAGCACAAGTGCGGTATCGTCCTCGAGAACGATGATCCGACGTACGTATCGGAATCCATTATGTCTCTTGCCAGGGACCAGACCCATCATGGACAGATGTCAGAGGCTGCGCGCGGTGTCTCGAGCTCTCTCGGCTTTACTTGGGAAGCAATGTCAAGAAGGTTGATGATCGTGTATGCCAGATTACCGCAGCTACGTCCTTGAGCTAGCTACACAAATCCTAATGCAATGTGAGAAGCGAGCGCTTGAAAAATCCTGAGATCGGAATACCAGCAGACTCTCCTTCGCATTCATCTACTAACGGGGCAATTCGCCCACTTCGCTTAGCCTTCGCCCATGACGGAGTCAGCAGGTACGATAGGCTATTCCTCAAGCGCTTCGTCCCAGAGTTTGAAACCTACTTGGTGACATTCACTTCCCCCACAGAAGTTGAGCCTTATGGAGTTAAGACGTACATCGTTCGGCTCCCCGACCTTGGGGAAAAAGTGGCAATTCGGAAGATAAACCGCCTCAGGCAGGTTGTCGGGACCCCTTGGCGCATAATCCAGCTGAGAAGATGTTTGAAGTCCATAAGGCCTGACATAGTTATCGCGAATTGGGTTACAACGTACGGTCTGTACGCGTCTGTCTGCAGGTGGAGACCGTTCGTCCTCTTCGTATACGGGAGTGACGTCTTGGTTGATCCCTACCGCTCCTTGCTGCACCGATTCATAACCCAAATGGTCATTCGGTCGGCTGATTTGGTTGTCGTTGACAGCAAGGTTCAGAGAGAGGCGGTTTTGTCGCTGGGCTGCGCTCGCGAGAAGATAGTCTCTTTTCCTTGGGTGAACTTGAACGATCTGAGTGATGTGAGTGCAGACTCGAGCCTTCGCAACCGGTTGGGATGGGAAGACAAAACTGTCATTGTGAGTGGTCGCGCGCACGAACCGCACTATGCCGTAAACACACTAATTCGAGCAATCCCACCCATAGTGGCCCGATTTCCAAATGCTCGTTTCTTGATCTTTGGCAACGGGAGTCAGACCGCAACCCTCGTCATGCTCGCGCACGAGCTTGGCGTCGAGACCTACGTGCACTTCGCAGGCATGGTTCCGAGGGCAAATCTCTTGAGATACATGAAGGATTGCGAGATCTACGTGTCCACATCGCTTACGGACGGCTGTTCATCAACTCTCCTAGAGGCCATGTATCTCAAGCTTCCAGTTATTGCGACCCCAATCCCTGGAAATACAGAGTGGGTCTCTGACGGAGTAAACGGGCTGCTTTTCGCCAGGGAAGATTCGGGTGCTCTTGCGAGAGCTCTCCTTTGGCTCTTGGCAAATCCTAAGGACGCGGATCGCTTGGCTGGAAGAGCAGCGGAAGTCGTGCGCGAAAGAGTTGATTGGGAGCTCGCATCTAAAGAACTGATCACCAGAATGTATGACGCAATTGCCGCGCACGAAAAAGGATGATAGTGCTCTTGAATTTCAGAAACTCGGCAAAAGATAGCCCATTGTTTGATTTCATCAGATCATGGGTTCATACCGACGAAACAATAGTCCTTTTCGAACACAAGACTCACACCCGCCAAGTCTCCCCCGCAAAGGTAGTCTGTGCCGAGGAGGGCAATCTCTGCGACGTCTTGACCTTCGACCCACCGAGAGTCATTCGTGATTTCAGGAAGTTCCTGTCAAAAGGGGACCTAGGCTACCTTGCGTATTTGGATGGTGCGTGTGTGTTCCGGATGTGGGTGAAACATGGTCCCCAAATAGTCCGCTTGCATCGTTTTCTGGCGATGAGACTTCAGAAAAACGAAATCTACATACACTTCATCAAAACAGTGCCTAGAGCGAGAGGCAAGAATATCTTCCCGCATGCATTGTCCAGAGCTGTTGAAGACCTAGGGAAGGAATTCAGAATCTATCTCGCAGTCTTTGGAAGCAATGCTGCTTCGATCAGGGCAGTTACGAAATCTGGTTTTGAACCCAAAGCGAGGCTGCGCCTCGTGGTGTCTTTCGGAGTGCCGATAATAAAGCCGGACGAATTCATTTTCATGGGATTTCGAAACTTAGTTCAGACTGTATTATCCCACAACATATTGCGCACTAGCGAACTGGGCAACTAGAGTATCCTGCGTTAAGTAACTCCAGCAGAAGCCTGCTTCAGAGAACGCTCGATGCCTCTCTTTTCTCGTAGAACACATCGCAAGACCATGATGTGCAAGATGTCCTGGGATAACACAAAACTTAGTTCAGGTCATTCAAAGAGAAATATCGTTGACTTTCATGAGACAAAGGGCGCTGGTTGAATGGCCAGTCAGCAAGAACGATACCGCGAGTTTGTGGTGCTTTCACCGCAGTGAACCGTGTTCTGCACGAAGAAGAGAAGAAGAGCTGCGGCTCTGTCATACGCGACCTCATTGACTAGATTTGCCGAGGTCGCCTGAAGTGACCATCAGAATTGAGCCATTGGATGCATGTGACCCGGGAGTCTGGGATCACATAGTCACCCCCTCGAAGTTCAGCACTGTGTTTCATTCCAAAGACTGGCTGAAACTCTGTCAAGCTCACTTGAGTCCAACACCAAGGCCGCTTGTGCTGCTCGAGAACGAGGAACCAGTAGGAGTGTTCGCAGGATCGGAGTATGGTTTTCTTGGTCTCAAGGGTTTCTTTTCCCCGGCACCCCAAACATGGACATTCTATGGTGGACTACTGGTCCGAGACACCGAGGAAGACAGAAAATGTGAACTCTGGCAGATGCTGATGTCATCTCTCCTGCGCGAGTATTCGTTTGTCATTACCACCGATCCTCCAACATCGAATACGCTAGGTTGGTGCCAGTATCAGACTGTCAAGAAGACGCTTGTCGTGCAACTCTCCTGTCCTGTGGGGGAGTTGTGGTCGAGAACTAGACGCGACAGAAGACGTGGCATTAAGAGTGCTGAACAGAAAGGGGTTCACGTAGTAGAATGCGACAGAGAGGATGACGTGAAAGTATATTATGACATGTTGAGACAGACACGCGAGAGAAAGAGATACAGGACTCTACTGCCACTTCGTTTCTTCAGTGATGTTCTGCGGACCATGGGCCGAAGGCGGGCGAAGCTGTACCTTGCAATGATTGGAGATATGGCTGTTGCTGGTGCATTTCTTCTACTTGACGACAAGCGCTTCTATTGCTGGAGCGCAGCTTCGAGGGAGGCTGGGCTTGCGTTGGGAGCGAACTCGCTCATTCAGTGGAAGGCAATCCTCTGGGGAAAGGAGAATGGATTTGTAGAATATGACATGTTGGGTGCGAACATTCCTAGCGTAGCCTCTTTCAAAGCCGGTTTTGGAAGCGAGTACCGGAAGTACTACTCGTCCGTGGTAACGCGACCCCGTGCTGTAGCACGCATTGTTCGTTGGTCTCTCACACGGTTTGCCAATTTTGGATCCAACATCACGGAAGAGATATAGTGGCAAAATTGCGAGACAATTCGGACTCTCTAGGTGTACTATATGGACGAGGTAGGCAAATCATGTTGAACTCCACTCATGAGCCATCCTCAATATTGCTCGTGTGCACGGACCGCTGCTCTTGAAAAAGCTCAAATCACGCATTGTCAGTCCAAGCAGGCGTCTTGCGACAGGGCACTGCTTCGAAGAATGGCGGTTCTGCCTTGTTTCACCGACATAATCAAGATGATGGAACTGCAAGACGAGTACGAGCAATGAGGTCAATGACGTGTTGACTCATCTGGGGACGATTCTAGAGCCTTCAAAAGGGCAGTTCGATAGTGGTTGCTCAACGTTCTCTTGTGCTTTCGTGGACGAAGACGACCCTGGCACTGTCTATTTGTACTATACTGGAGGGAGCGATACCAAGCTGACCCGCGCCTCAATCGGACTGGCCACGTCAAAAGACGGTGAGCACTTCAGAAAAGTCAGCGAACTGAACCCCCTGATAGATGGGGAGAGAGGTGAGTTCAACTCAAGGCAGTCCGTTACACCTGCAGTTGTACGGGTAAACGGTCACTACTACATGTTCTTCGCCGGGACTGAGCAGGGTTCGATCTTCAAAGCGTACAGAAGCAAGATAGGGGTTGCATGCGCCGAGGACCCTCGTGGTCCGTGGAAGGTACTTGGAGTAATCGCACGGCCAGAACTGGATTGGGAGGGTTGGAGCATAGACCTCGGTCCCAGCGTCGTAGACTTAGGTGGGGGGCACGTTCTCGTATACTACAGCAACGTTTTCAACAGCGTGCCAATAAGACTGTCCTTTCCTCTTATTCCAAGATACCTGCGCCGTCGCATTGGAATACTGAACGTGAAGATAAAGTCGCCGACATCTATCACAGCACAGAAACATTGCACTAATCCGCTGAAACACCTTAATGGAGCAAAAGGGAGCCCCTCTGAAAGCCTATTCTGCCCGGGGCACTTGTTGCTTGGGGGCAGGCACGTACTTCTGCCGACTATGTCCACGTACTCCGTGGGCTACCCTTTCCACCAATACGTCGGAATGATTTCAGATAGCAATCCATACTTCGGGAATAGATCCGCCGTGTCAATACTTATAGACGGTCCGACCGAGAAAGGCGAGATACTCAACGCTAGGAATCAGATTGCTCTTGATACGCCCTCGCCTGTGCTGAGGAACGGCAAGTTCTACCTGTACTATTCGGCTATGGACAGGCAGGATGGGATCTGGAAAACCGCTCTCTCAATAGTGGGGTCTCGATGGATGCAGGAACAAACTATGAGAATGGAGCTAGTCTGACGAGGATATTTGATATTGTGGCATTGGACGAAGTTCTTTCGGTCTACAGAATAACTAAGACGCAACTGAACTCCGTAATCCAAGCAGGGCGTGGATTGAATCCACATTTGCTGTCTATCATAGACGTGGGCACCCGACTACATCACGAAAGCCCACGAATGGGCAGAGGAATATTCCTTTGTGCGTGTCGCAAAAGATGACTACTACGGCACATCAGCCATAGACTTGGAGATCCAGCAATAACGGAGAGAGACGTGAGAACATGCGAGTTTTCCCGGTCGAAGTAGCGCTCAGGGTACTTCGTCCTTACGTCTGGCCGGTTTTGTCGTCAACTACGCGCAGTTTCAGACACTTGTCCGACACGAATGAATAGAGAAGATGTTCAGTCCGACAATCAAGCGATCAGCCGGGACAATACTGAACCGTCTCGGTCTGCTACACACCTATGCTTTCCTGAAGAGAAAGGGCATCGGTTCGCAAGTGACCATCATGTGGTATCACAGGATCTCTCCAACTAGGGATGATTGGTCTCTTGAGGCTCTGAGCCCGAAAAGCTTCGAAAGACAGATAGTATACCTCTGTCGCACTTGTCAGATTCTACCTCTTGGCAAACTGATGGCATGTCTCCGCGAGGGCAAATCCCTCCCTGACAGGGTGGCAGCCATAACCATCGACGACGGATACAAGGACAACTATCTGTATGCTTACCCCATCCTTAGAAAATTTCAAGTTCCAGCTACAATATTCCTCACTACAGGTCACATAGGTACCCCCAATCTGTTTTGGTGGGACAAGGTCGGCTATCTCATACAGCATACTAGTGTTGAGCGGCTGAGGTTAGGTGAACACTACAGCTATCGTCTGGAATCCCCCACAAAGCGACGTTACGCACATCTTTCGATTACCGAGAAGCTGAAGGATTTGCCTGACGCGCAGAAGAACCTGATCATAGAAGACCTGGTCAACGTCGCCGGTGTGCATATTCCCTATTCCGTAGGTCAACAACTCATCTTGTCTTGGACTGAAGTGTCCGAGATGAGCCGCAACGGGGTCGACTTTGGTGCGCACACAGTAACCCACCCTATTCTAACCATGACACCTCCGGAAGAAGCTAGGCGGGAAATCGCTCAATCAAGGGAAGATATTGAGGCACGCGTTGGGAAGCCAGTTCGACTTTTCTCCTATCCGAACGGCGATTTCAACGCAGAAATAGAGGGAATTGTCAAGGAACTCGGTTTTCTTGCTGCCTTCACTTGCGATCCGGTATGGATTAGTAGCAAGTCCAACTTCTACGAATTAGGTCGCATAGGAGGACCTGAGGACTTTGACATGTTCAAACTCCAGTGGTCCGGTTTGTGGGGTGACTTGCGGACTGCGCTTGGGTCAGGTGAGTGAAGATGAGGACTGGCGATGTCTCACCTTCACAGCTGTGGCTCACAAAGCTGTTTCTTCCGAACATGATCAACGTGCTTGACTGATTATCATGTCATAGGCTGGAAGATGCCAAGAGAATGTATCAATCGATCGTGATTTCAATGACCTAAGGAGGACTTATTTGGTATGGAATGACATTCTGAGATGCGCGTACCGACTTGGCAAGAGTTCTATTCGTACATAACCCTGAGTATCTGAGAAGAATTCTGAGCCTTCTGACGGGAAGATTCTCTTCGCGTATCACGTATGAGATCGTGACCTATACAGTTACAGGCCGTGTCGGGCCGAACAGGCTAACGAGCGAGGGCATCCGTCTATGGCTACTTGGCGACCCACGGCTCCGCAGCGTAATCGCCACCTTCGAACCCGATATCGTTTTCTCGGATAGTGCATTATATGGGACCCATCTCAAAATACTATCGTTGCTAGGTCGGAAGAGAGTGCCTCTGATCATACATCTCAGAGGCGACCCGTGGAGGGAATTCTGGGCACGCTTTCTGGTGACTAGGCCCCCCTTGCAACTCCTCATGCCCCAGGAGTACGTCTACAACTGGACCTCGCTGTTCCTCGCCAGAAAAATCGCGCCGGCCTGCAAGTGGCTGGGGCGCGTTGTCAGGACCCATATTCCTGGGAAGAAGATTGAGGTGCTCTATCCTCCCGTCGACATCACGCAATACTATGAACAAGATGGGCTGGAATTCCAGAGGCCGGCCGTGGCGATCATACAGAATCACAACATCTATCTCAAAGTTCTCGGTTTGATGAACTTGAGAAAGGTCGTTCAAAGACTCCCGGACGTGCACTTCTACATTTCCGAAGGCGAAAGTGTTGAACAACAATTTCTGCCAATGGTCAAGAATCACTATCGTGGATTGAAGAACGTTCATTTTGTTACTGGAATAGACAACCCAGCGGGCATCCGAATGATGCTAACAGCGTCTGATTGTTACGTATTGGCCACGGGCCTCGATTGTTGCCCTGTCACTGTTCTCGAGGCATCCCTCATGCGTCGGCCGGTGATTGCCAGCAGAGTGGGTGGAGTTCCCGAGATCGTTCCCGAAAATGAGACGGGCTGGACGATAGGGAACGGCGATATAGAGAATTGGATCGAAAAAATCAGGCTTGTGGCAACCGACACCAAGTTGAACAGGAGACTTGGACAAAATGGCAGGGATTTTGTCTCCAAGCATTTCGGATCTGAAGTTATTGCCCCTCAGATGGAACGTCTGATACTAAACGAGGTCATCGGATAACTGTCTATCCCGAAGATACCCGGGGGAAGGAATGGCACCGTTGGTGACCCTGGATGTATCAGGAAAAGCCCGCAGGATCTTGCAGCATATGGATGGCAGAATGCGCCGGAACACGGAGCATTTATGGGATCCGGACTTAGCTGAGCATGTACCGATTAGTAGAGAAGTCCATATCTGACTTGCTCACAAAAAAATGAAGAAATGAGGAGTTGAGCTCATTTTGGTCGTGCTGGTTACTGGCGGGTCGGGCTTCATTGGCAGCCATGTGGTCAACGCGTTGCTGAGCAAAGGATTCACGGTGAGAGTCTTCGACAAGTTGGAGCCGGAAAGCAATGGCGTTGTCTGGTTCAAGGGTGATTTGCTTTCCAAGGAGAACGTGAATGATGCTATGCAGGACGTCGATGCTGTCTTTCACCTCGCAGCTGTTGCCGATGTAAATGTCGCTGTTACCGATCCTGAGACTTGCCTTGCGGTCAATGAAATAGGAACACTGAACCTCCTTCATGCTTGCACAGGGCATGAGGTCGAGCGTCTCGTGCTTGCATCATCTGTCTGGGTTTATGGGAAGACGCCTGGGACAGTCACAGAGGAGACTCCTGTTCCCCCTCCAAACGACATCTACACCAAGACGAAGATAGGCCAAGAGCATCTGGTGCATTCTTGGTGCCGTTCTCACGAACTTGCATACACCATACTGCGATACGACATACCTTATGGACCGGGAATGCGAGCGAATATGGCGATATCAACCTTCGTCAGGAGAGCCATGCGCAAGGAGCCCATAACGATCTACGGTGATGGTCAACAGGGACGATGTTGGGTCTTTGTAACAGACCTCGCGGAGGCTCATTCTCTGGCTCTGGATTATGCAGCAAAGAATCAAATCTTAAACCTTGCCGGCAACGAATTCGTGACGATATCTGAGATAGTCGGCATACTCAAAGAGATCTTGGGCAAGTTCCCTATCGAGCGTGCAGAGCCAAGGCCAGGTGATTTCGTGGGAGTCCACACGAGCATCGAGAGAGCCCAGAAACTCATCGGCTGGTCTCCTTCGACTCCATTCAAACACGGTCTTCTAAAGTACGTTGAACACCTACGTACACGCTAGGAGCTGCAAGGCCAAGCTTCTTGTAGGCCTTGATGCAACCTTCCTCCTACGCTTCGGTTCCCTACACCTGAGGCGTGTGCTGCGAGAAATGCGATCATCACTGAATGAGAATGCTCCTCTTAGCGGGCATTTGCTTCTTCTTGTGGACACCGTGACCATTCTATCTATCCTAGGATATTTCTGGAGTCTCGACACAAATCGGTGGCCTGTCGGAGTCTTTCATGGACTCTTCATTGTTGCATCGGTTCTAACGTCTTACGCAGTGCTCTCATCGAGACTCCGGTTCGCTCACAAAACCTTCTTGGTCACGCTTTGGTCTCTTTCACTTCGACTTGCAGTTCCGTTTCGAATCGAGACAGGCATCCTTAGCAATGATCCAGATCCGCTCTTCGTGCGGCAGCTTGCGATGAGCATATTCTCCAGGGGCGTGATCTCATCCTCGGGTCTGACTGGTTTTGCCGTCAACTATGCACAGTTTCCTGCGCTTGAGATCTTGGTCTCTTCGCTATCTCAGGTGTCTCGAATAGAGATTGACACAATACTGAAGTTCGGGGGAGCATTTGTGGGCACTCTTGGGTTGCTCCTGCTAGTCCTAGGATTCAAGAGAATCTGCGGCCCCTTTTGGGCAGTGGTCTCGGGCCTCATAGCTTCAACTTTCACGAACTTCATCACAATGGTTAATGGAACAATTGGTCTCATGTTCTCTATCATCTTGATTTTCGGCATTCTGCACGGCAAAAGATCTGGGACGGCCATTGCAATCGTCGGTTTAGCTGCAATGGTTGTTTCACATGACCTCACCCCGCTACAGGTCCTCATTGTTCTTGTCTTCGCATCGGGGTTTTGTGTGGTCTTTCCCCAGCAGCATCAGGAGCTTTCTCTTGCTGCAGCCATGCTGATGCTGTTGACTGCATTCAGCGCGTGGATCCTATTCACCACAGGATCAGCTCTGGCAACTTTCAGTGGAATTTTGAACATATTGCGTAGATCTCTTGAACCGACGCTGGCGGAAGCGCCGCAGATAGTCTACATGCCACGAATGCTGAGCTTGATTGGACTTGCGTCTTATGCACTTCTGCTGGTAGCAGGATTCGTGCTGTTTGTCTTCGGGAAGACTGAGAAAAGAATGCGAATCATATTCGCCCTGTGTTTTGGCGCAGGCGCATATTTCGTATTTGGAAGTCTACCCTTCATCTTGTCTTCAGGATTCGGAATCAAGGGAAGCGGTGGCGACGTTCTTCCTAGGAGCGTTGAGTATCTATACATCGTCGGGGCTCCCGTCGGCGCGGTAGTCCTTGAACGTCTCCTCGGGCGAACGCCCGAAACAATGATCCGTTCAGCAGGAAGCAGTGCTCTCGTGTGGCTGACCCGTGCCTCCCGAAAGCGAGCATGGGCGGCCACGCTCCTACTCTCTATCATCCTGATGCCGACATTCTACTTCTTCGTTACTCCCATGTACTACGACATTGACGCACCATGGGTCGCCCTGGATGTCCGTCTGCCTTTGAGCGAATGGCAAACGGCGGCAGAGTGGGTTGGTGCGCACTCGCCTCTCAGCCCCAAACTCTATGGAGACATGGTCGCCGTTACTTTCATTGGAGCAGTTGGCAAGCAGAACATATACTACATCATTGAGGAGAACTTGGATATTCATTATCTCCTACGCAGCGTACCGTCTGCCGTAGTACTGAATGAATCTTCAGCGTCACTGCTGAAGCAATCAATCCCATTTGACAACCTTGTTTACTCCGATTCGGTCGTTCTCATTGTGTTGGTTACACCGGCACGGTCCACGTCCGTGCAGCTTGGCTACCTGTCATCCCAACCTGAGGTCCATGATAGAATCATTCCGAGCGAGGATCCTTGTGTAGCCCCATAACCGAGTTGCTGAGTTTCCTACCGCTGCCCCCACCATTCTGACGAAGACCGTCACTGCCATGAATCATGCACGAATCATGAGAGATCAGAAGCTTGGTGCGAAAATCGTATAATTCCGCACAGACGACTAATTAGCCCTCACATGGCATTCTCGGAACCAGAATCAACTTCTGGATTAGTCCAGTGAGCGACATCTCGCGCGAATGGTGGAGTGGTTCAATTCATGAATGGCACTAATTTGTCAATGCTTGGTGATAGGTGATGTTTAGTCCGGGACTCAAGAGATCAGTCGGGACAATACTGACCCGTCTAGGTTTTCTCGGCGCATATGCCTTTCTCAGGTCGAAGTACACTGGTTCACAAGTGGCTATCATATTCTACCACAGAGTATCTGCGAGGAAGGACTGCTGGTCCGTTGAAGCTCTGGATCCTGACCTTTTTGAAGGACAGATACGGTACCTATGTCGCAACTACAGGATTCTGTCGCTCCGAGATCTGCTTGCAAGTTTGAACGTCAGCGAATTACCGAAGAAGGCGGTGGCAATTTGTGACCCTGCTACCAACTGCAGTCAAGGACCGCCAGCAAAGCAGGCGACTGATTGGCTTTGGAGATGTATATGATTTGGTCTGAAAGAGCCTGCACCGGAATCTTCCACCTATTGCGGTTCATCTGTGTCGCCAATAGGTCTGTATACTTCGTTGGCGGCGGAGCGTTTCGGTGTGATTATCTCGAGTTCCCTTACGAGAATCGATAGTTCGTTCCTATCCTGAGTATGCCTGACCGTCAATAGTCCGGCTACGGAATTCTTGAGTCTACGCTTCCTTCGAGTTCGGGCTTCACTCCGGCAAGACACACGTAGTTCGTTCGTCCATCGGCATCATGGTTAGACAGCTCCTTGCTCGGGTCTGGGTCATAATCACGTTTTCTCTTTTGTAAGTCATGGGGACTTCACCCGTACGCCCTTGGATCAAAGGTGACCACCGATGACCAGTTCGCTGTCCAGGTTCCAGCAGTATCGATGAGCCAGAAGAGCGCGCTGATTTGCCTTTGTTGCCCGTATGCAATCCAATTGTCCAGGTTCCTGTAGCAGTCGTAGTCTTGTGAACCCTTGGCGAATATCAGCCACGCAGCAGGAGCCTTGCCGTACTGAGCGCCTAACTGAATATTCAAGTCGATCATGCTCTTGTCATTGTAGTTGTCTTCGGCAACTCTCACGTATGGATAGGCG
>Ga0187886_1002786_pt1 | contig 13597 bp, 13 predicted proteins | sample June2016WEW_20_1_FD_133001 | JGI IMG/M metagenome (GOLD analysis project Ga0187886, IMG submission 133001) | Peatland microbial communities from SPRUCE experiment site at the Marcell Experimental Forest, Minnesota, USA - June2016WEW_20_150 | ecosystem: Environmental > Terrestrial > Soil >... | reverse complement strand
TTGAGAATCTCAAAGTCGAGTTCAAGTAGCTGTGTGTGGATCTAATGGTGCGAGCACCTGAATTTGGACCGTCTGATCTTGACTCAATGTCTATGCATTAATGTCTATATGGTGCGGCCGCCGGGATTCGGACCCGGGTCGTTGGCTTGGAAGGCCAATGGACGCGTAAACGCAATGTCCTAGACCAGGCTAGACTACGGCCGCAAGCAGTCCACGAAAATACCTTCTCTGCAAATAAGCGTTCGCGGCCGAGCGGAAAGCAGAGTGCCATGAAATTTGCTATGGCTTCGGTTGGCTGACGGAGTAGCCTTGTTCGATGCAACGTTCCTACGGTCTTAAGGTGGCGGGCGTGGTCATCAAAACCCATATCGCATCTCCCGGCCGCAGAACCGTTCCTGTAATCGGGTTAGTGTCCGCTCGAATCCACATACCCCGCGTGTTATTGTATAGCCAAGTGCTCGCGTGGTCGTATGAGCCGTTTATGCTCATCAGGTAGGCGCCGACTGTTCTGGGTTCGGTAGCGTTCGGCTGCGACTTGAACCCGACCAGATTCCAACCCGCAACCAGTAGGTAGGATGGAGGAGTGGAACTGAACGGAATCGCCGAACCATTAACGTATAATGTATCCGCAGACCGCATGTACACCTCATACCCGTACCCGTCGTTCATCGTGGTCAACGTGCTCACCTTTCCGGGCAGATAGAACTTCCAACTCCTCGGTGTACCAGTATAACCCCAAACCAACCCAAGCTTCCCCGACGCTGCAAGCGATCTCAACATGTTCGTCGCCGTCGAGTCGACAGGAACCACGGGCAGAGAGATCAAGTTCCAACCCGCAACCAGCGGCACACTATACGCGTACGCTATTCCTCCCGGATCCACAATAACCCCATTCGCTGAACCGTCATCATCATCAGGCACCGCGCCATCCGTCAACTTCAAAACAACAACGGTTCGATTCGCACTTACACTCAACTGATCACTTGGCAATCGAACCCAGACGCCTGCATGAAGCTTCCAGTACATGAATGACGGCCCAAGAGGTAATGGTGAAGGCAGAACCATGGTAACATTCACTGTGGCACCCGCAGTCAAATTCGTAACTCTCAAATCAAACAATCCGTGCGGGAACGTTAAGCCAGCGGGCGGCAACGGAGAAATAGTGGTAGGGCTCAACGGAGCCAAGCCACCAAAACTGCCGTTACTTACAGTGAAAAACACCCTCCCAGTACCCGTCGCAGACACAGGATCACCATTGGGTTTACTCCTCCTCTCAACCCTCCACTCGTAATGGTTACCTACAGCGTTCTGGTCGTATCCGACCACGTAGACGCCTGACCCATCAACGGCAACTCCAAAAGCGGCGGTGCTGATGTCCTCGGATTGGGCCCAGAGGATCGTGCCTGTAGTGAGGCTCCGCTTCTCAACCCTCCACTCAGCAGCGGATCCCAAACCGTTGTGATCGTATCCGACCACATAGACACCTGAACCATCAACAGCAATGCTTTCAGAGTAATCGTCGCTGCTGATGTGCTCCGACTGCGCCCAGATTACAGCTCCGGTTGTGAGGCTCCGCTTCTCAACCCTCCACTCAGCAGCGGACCCCGGACCGTTGTGATCGTATCCGACCACATAGACACCTGACGCATCAATTGCAACATTGTAAGCATAGTCGTGGGTGCTGCTGATGTGCTCCGACACAGCCCAGATTACAGCTCCAGTTGTGAGGCTCCGCTTCTCAACCCTCCACTCATTATAACCTGGAGAGTAGTCCTGGCCGGCCACGTACACGCCCAAGGCGTCAACGCCAACACCATAAGCATAGTCGCTGCCGCTGCTGATGTGCTCCGACTGCGCCCAGATGAGCGTACCGGTTGTGAGGCTTCGCTTCTCAACCCTCCACTCAGCAGTGGACCCCGCACCGTTGTGATCGTATCCGGACACATAGATACCTGACGCATCAACAGCGACACCAGAGGCCGAATCAGAGCTGGTGCTGATGTGCTCCGACACGGCCCAGAGGATCACGCCGGTGGCTAGACTCCGCTTCTCAACCCGCCACTCGTAGGTGCTAGGCTTGTAATCCCATCCGGCCACGTAGATGCCTGTGCCATCAACAGCAACAGCACGAGCCACGTCGTCGCCGTTGCTGATGTCCTCCGACACACCCCAGATGAGTGCGCCGGTGGTTAGGCTTCGCTTCTCAACCCTCCACTCCCATTTGCCGACTGTATTGTTGTCACTTCCGACAGCGTAGAGTCCAGAGGCGTCAACAGCGACACTTTCAGCAAAGCCGTCGTTGCTGCTGAACTGTTCCGACACAGCCCAGACTTTGCTTCCGGGTGGGGGATATGGTGTAACGGCCTTGACCGGTTGCGGGGGATTCAAGGCGGGGAACATTATTGCCATCAGGGATAGGAGAAGTACGGCGCGGACTACGGTACCCCGTCTAACCAAACTTCACACCAAGACAGTTGGGCGATTAATAGCAGATTACGTGGTCATGAATAGTTATCATTTTCCATTCTGATTCATAATCACTTCGCAACGGTCAATACTACATGTACGTACTGCACGTACTTAACCTCAGCGATGGTTCAGTGATCTGGAGTCAGACTGAGAAACACAGCACAAGCGACTGGGAAGATGCTAACGGCGTTGCTGTGGATGGTTCGGGTCTATATGTCGTGGGCGATGATAATATTCCCGGCAATCACGAGTGGCGTATTGAGAAGCGTAATCCCGTTCTGCCAGGGTTATGGGTTCTCGGCATCCCGCTTGTTCAGGGCTGGAATTTAATTTCCCTACCCGTTGTGCCTGTGAGCTCTGCGCCGAAGGTTGCTCTGGCTACCGTGATGGCTGCTGGGAACGTTACCGTCGTCTGGTCGTACACAGGTACGCCTACGCCCACCTGGAAGTCCTTCAACCCTGCGTTAACTTCTGGGAACACTTTGACGGCTGTCACCGACGGCATGGGCTTATGGGTTCTGATGAAAGCGGCGGGCACATTGTACGCGGAGGGTTATGTTATCCCGCCTGCCGGTTCACCTTCCCAGTATCCGCTGGTTGCGGGTTGGAATCTTGTAGGCTTCAAACCTATTCCCGATCCTTCAGCGCCCGAGACAGTTGGCACTTACCTCACAAGTCTGCCCGGTGGTAGTTTTGATGCGAACAATGTCTGGCTCTACGACAACCCCACAGGGGTGTGGACCCGTACAAATTCAGGGACTTCAATCACTCCGGGACAGGCTTTATGGATCCTAATGCTTGCACCCGCAAAGCTCGCACCGTAGTTGCATTTCAAAGATTGTTCTTGTGCTCGCTGAAACCTGGCTCTGATTTCGGCCTGGTAAAAAGCGGACCTGCCGGAACGCAGTTGCGATGGGCCTTTGACGAAGGCAAGAGATCGCTATACTGCTCCGGTTTGTGAGTCTAGTGGTGCGAGCGACTTGACTCATCGTTTTAGTGTGTGTGTGTGGCTCTAATGGTGCGGGCAACTGGGATCTGAACCGTAACCTATCACCCGCTAGGCCACTACGCAACTAAAACCACATGAAAAGCAAGAACTAAACCAGGTTAGACTACGGCCGCATTTGCAGTAAAGCAACTTCCACAACATCTATGCCTCGATATTTCAACTGTGAGCTTTACGATTCATTCAACCGTTAGTGCCATCGCTCGGTCCACGAATATTGGCCTATTTTGCAATAATCCTTGAACCCCAGCCTACGATAGACTCCGAGCTGGGATGAGATTAGAACCCCAACACGGTATCCAAGAGCGCGCATACATCGCGAACCCTGAAGAAACCACATATGAATCGCTGAACAATTTACTCATGATGATGATTGAACTCATCCTTTTGGAGAGCGTTGGCGCCTTACGAATGATCCTCTCAGCAGATACCCTGCGACAGCCCCCACGACTCCTACTAACGCCAATTGGTAACCCCAGTTGGGTTGCGGCCACCATTGAGGCACAGCCGTAACGTAGGTCATTAGAGTTTGAATTTGAGTTTGAATGAACGGTGTGTGAGTGTAGGTTAAGGTGGTTGTGTACGATGAATACGACGTCTCCTCCATCGTAACAGTGAAGGTGTGTGTCGGGCTATCCGTCCTATTGGTATCCGTATACGAAGATAGGTAAGTCGTAGAATACCGAGTTTGGGTTACATTCGTGAAGGTGAAGGTTGTCGTCCAAGTTGTGTTAGGATTAGGCGCTGTATTAGGGCCCCTAACAACCACGAAAGTGAGAAAGTTCGTGAACGTGTTGTTCTGAACAGTAGTATGAGTCCGGAAAACCGTCGTGAGAACAGTCACTGGAATGTAAACCGGGACTGCGACAGTCACATACACAGGCTGCGGCACATAGACAGTGACAGTAACTATCGGCCTGACCTGCTGTGGTCCAATAGCATTGCCCTGCGACGACCCCACCTGCAGAACCCCAGCAAGAAAGAACACTGGTGATAGAAGCAACAATGCAATGATGAATGAGCGTCTCAACTCGGATCAACTTCTCTTGAGTCTGTTTCCACAGCTTCCGCAGAACTCATTCGATGCCGGGTTCTCTGCTCGACACTTGCCGCATAAGACTCGCGATGGTGCCATCTGTTGTGGGAACGTCCGTCGACCACGGCTTCTCATAGCTAGTGCAGCCAGCAAGATCACCAAGAGGATGAGGACGGCGATGGTCAAGCTGTTTTGCGTTAATGTCTCTAACAGTCCGCCAGTCCCAGGGAGGGTTGTCTGAGTGGTAGTCTGCGTCTCGCTCGTTACCGCGGTGATGATGAGCACAGCGTTGGCCGTCCGCTCAAGCACTCCCCCTGTACCCTTTATGACAAGAGTGAAAGACCCCGCCGGGGCGTTGCTTGGAACGGTTACCGTCAGGGTGGCCGAAAAGTCCGGTGTTCCAGAATTGACAGTGAAAACGCTATTCACTCCAGATGGCAGCCCCGAAACTGAAAGGGAGACCTGAGAGTTGAAACCGCTGCTGCCGACAACATTGACTGAATAGGACGCAGTCTGGCCCTGTGCGACCGATTGCGAAGCGGGATTCACGTCGATGCGAAAATCTGCAGCCTTTGATATGGTCAGCATGATTGTGGATGAATGCGTCTGCCCACCGCCTGAGCCCGTGACGCTCAACGAATAAGTTCCTGAGGATGCTGTATCTGATACTACTATCGTCAGTGTTGACGTGAATGTTGGGGTTCCGGTAGTCGGGTTCAGTGATGCCGTTACGCCAGCCGATTGACCTGAAACTGTAAGGGTAACCGCTTGCGGTGTTCCGCTTTTCAGATTCACATTAACTGAGGCGGTCTGAGTCTGTCCAGCCTGCGACGTTATTGAGCTTGGAGATGCTGCGACATCAAAATCGAATGGAGGAGGAGCGGCAATTAAGAACGAAAAAGACCCGAAATTGTTTCCAGGATTCGGGTCATTGGCCGTACTTACCTGCCAACTCAAAGTATGCGTCCCGGCAGTGGCGATCCACGGAGTCGCAGTATTCACAGTAAACGAGAGCCCGGTGGGGCCAGAGTAGGTGACCACGCCAGCACCGCATGTACCTCCATCAATGGTGCACTGAACAGCAACGTTCTGTGGGTACCCCCCGTTCGTTGACAAAGCCATCACTTTCATCCACAGCGTAACGGCACCCCCTACACCGGGTGAGGATGGCTGAATCCCCACCGACACCACTGCCCAATCTGTCAACACAACCGCGGAGGGCGTGTTGAAGACTACCACCGCGCCATGATTGCCTCCATCAGCGTTTATAGCCCTGACATAGTATTCGTATTTGGTCGACGGGTGCAAGCTCGTCAATGTGTAACTTACCAGAACCGAAACGACGCCACTGCCAATGTTCTGAGGAGGAGAGGGAACAGGAGGAAAATATCCAGGGTCTCCGCTGGGTAACAACGAGACAAAACCAACGGTCGTGGATTTCCCATTTGGATTCACACTGCCCCTAAGAGTTGCACTTGTAGCCGTTACATTTGTTGGGGAAAGGGTCGTCGTAGTCGGATGAGCACCATACACAAATTGAAGTCCACCGGCGAACGAAAGAATCGCCAGCAGTATGAACGTGAGCAGATAGATTGTTCTGATTCTCAGCCCCATTTACGCCACCCAAAACCGTAGAACCGCGTCACCAAACAATTGAACACGATTATTGTTCCGGTCGGTTACGTACACGTTCCCAGAGGAATCAACAGCAACATCATAAGCCGCGTCACTGCCGGTGCTGATGTGTTCGGATAGGGCCCAGACTTTGCTTCCGGGCGGAGGATACGGGGTGACGGCCTTGACTGGTTCTGGGGGGTTCAAGGAGGGGAACATTATTGCTATGAGGGATAGGAGAAATACGGCACGGATTACAGTACCCCGTCCAACCAAACTTTACACCAAGGCAGTTAGGCGATTAATAGCAGAGTACGGGGTCAGAATAGTTATCATTTTTCATTCTGATTCACAATCACTACGCAACAGTCAATACTATACGTACTGTACGTACGTATTATGCGTGTTATGATGCCAAGTCTTAAAAATTCAATCCGAGTGTTAGTTCCGATTTGTGTTTTTGAGTTGAGGACTAGGCTCTTAGCCCTGTTCATCGTAACGATAACCATCACGCTAACGTTTCTAAATGTGGGCGTCAGCCCGGTTAGAGCTTCTGGGCTCCCAACCGATGGGAACGTCATATGGACGGGGATCTCAAACCCCAGCTCCGGCGCCGATTCTGCTAATAGTGTTGCTGTTGATGCCACAGGCGTATACGTGGTCGGCTACGACAATTCTCCAGGCAACTATGAGTGGAGGATCGAGAAACGTAGCCTTACAGGCGGAGGGTTGATCTGGAGTCAAATCGAAAACCCTAGCACTGGGTCCGATGTGGCCGTAGGTGTGGCGGTGGATTCAACTGGATTGTACGTCGTGGGCTACGACGCAGTCCCGGGAGACCACGAGTGGAGAATTGAGAAGAGAAGCCTAACAACCGGCGCAACCATCTGGTCCATATCGGAAAACATTGGCGGCGACATTGACGAAGCTAAGAGTGTTGCTGTTGATGCTTCAGGCATTTACGTGGTTGGATTGGACACGCCCGGTGCGTGTTGTGCGCGTGAGTGGAGGATTGAGAAAAGGAGCCTAACCACTGGCGCGTTCATCACAACATTCGGAATTAGCGGAGTCATAACTGAAAATGCCGGCGGCAACGACCAGGCCTGGGGTGTTGCTGTTGATGCTTCGGGCATGTACGTGGTCGGATATGACAGCCTCCCAGTTTCCAACACTGCGCTCAGGATTGAGAAGAGAAGCCTAACCACTGGCGCGTTCATCACAACATTCGGAACAAACGGAGCCATATCGGAAGATCTTAGCAGTGGTAACGAAGTCGCCGCCAGAGTTGCTGTTGATGTTTCAGGCATATACATAGCAGGATATGATCAGAACACTGCGGGCAACAAAAATGAGTGGAGGGTTGAGAAGCTGAATCTGACGACTGGCGTGGTCATCTGGGCCCAATCAGAACACATCAGCAGTGGAAATGATTCTGCTAACGATGTTGCTGTTGACGCGTCAGGCGTATACTTTGTCGGAGTGGATCAGAACACTGTGGGAAATGCGTATGAGTGGAGGGTTGAGAAGCGGAACCTGACGACTGGCGTGGTCATCTGGGCCCAATCAGAACACATCAGTGCAGCTGAATGGGCTGCTGGTCTTGCTGTTGATGCCAAGGGCGTATACGTGGTCGGCAGTGATCGAGTTCCGGGTGATGCTGAGTGGAGAGTTGAGAAGCGTAATCCTGGCTCGCCGTTGTGGGTTGTGAGCGTTCAACTGTATCCTGGTTGGAATTTGGTCTCCCTCCCAGTCGTTCCGCTTAGCCCCGTACCTAAGGATGTTCTGGCAGCACTGATTGCAAATGGAACCATCACTATCGTCTGGTCGTATTCGGGTTCCCCTACGCCCAGCTGGAAGAGTTTTAACGCCAAGACGGGCACGGGCACGTTAACGTCCATTATGGATGGGATGGGTTTGTGGATATTCATGACGGCGCCGGGTGTCTTGAATGTGGAGGGTTACGTTATACCGCCTGCAGGTTTCCCGCCGCAGTATTCACTGATTGCGGGTTGGAATCTTGTGGGCTACAAGCCGCAACCTGACGCTACCGTACAAGAAACGGTCTCCTCCTATCTTCCAAGCTTACCCATAAGTAGCTACGACGCGACCAGCATCTGGGTTTATGATAGCAGCACAGGGCAGTGGAGTCGGGGTGATACTACGACGCTCCACCCCGGTCAGGCTTTCTGGATCCTCATGAAAACACCGGCCACGCTCCGGCCTTAGCAAACGGATTCAAGAAGCCTCGTTTGCGCTCAGCCCGTCTTCAGGATTCGGCGTGATTTGAACAAGGAAGCATTTGATTTTCATGTGTTTGGGTCTAATGGTGCGCGCACACACTTTCCCGTTCTAGGACTAAGTGGCTCCACCAGCGTTCCATCAATCTTCTCGGCCTCAGAATCTGGATTGGTTACGTCAGCGCCAACCCCAACACATGGCCGGCTGGATGTGACACAGCTCTCAATATTACACACTGAAAGTATGTCGCTCGATAGCCGTTCGAACGACGCTACATCCCGAGAGCTGTTGATGCTACATTATTGGCCATGGGCTCCGCTATTGTGGGAGGAGGGTTGCGGGTTGGGTCATGTAGAGCCACATGCCCTCACCTGGCGCAAGCTCTAAGTCCGAAGTGCCCCTAACCCATGTCTGGTTCAAGTTATCGTAAACCCAAACCAAACCACACTTGCTACTAACACTTGCCAGGTACAGGCTGGTCGTCTCATTCCGAAGAGTAGGCTGTGGTTTGAACCCAACCAGGTTCCAACCTGTAACGAGCGAGTAGGTTGACGGCACGGCACCGGGTGGAATAACGTAGCCAGCAATTGTTATGTTCACGGCCTCACGCATGTTCAACCAATACGCTTGGCCATCAACCATACTCTTCAACGTTCCAGTATTCGGGGGCGTGAAGTAGGACCAAGCCTTGGTTATGGCGGAATAACCCCAGAGAATCTTAAGGTCATTCAACTGAATCAAAGGCTTCAGAAGGGCCGTGATAGCCGTCTGGGATGGGATGATGGGCAAGGAGATGAGGTTCCAACCGGCCTGCAACTCGAGCAGGAACCCTGTCAAGCCCGTGGAACCCGGAAACATCAAAATTCGGTTATTTCCAGCATCAGCAATCCAGAGGTTACCGACTGCGTCAAAACCTAAGCCTTGTGGCTCATTGAGTCCGGTTTGAGTAGTGGCGGAACCACCGCTATTGAAGTCTACCTGGCCGATCACGAGGCTAGCTGCCATACCATTACTGAACGGGGGCTTGAACATCAAAGTACGATTATTCCCATCTTCAGTAGCCCACAGATTACCGGCCGTGTCAAAACGCAAACCCTCCGGGTACGAGAGTCCGGTTTGAGTTGTCGTATAAGTCGAGGTTATGAAATCTGGCTGGCCGATAACTAGACTCGCGGCCATACCAATCGCAAACGGGGGCTTGAACATCAAAATACGACTATTGTCATAGTCAGCAACCCAGAGGTTACCTGAAGCATCAAAAACTAAACCAACCGGAGTGTTAAGCCTGGTTTGAGTTGTCGCAGAAGTCGAGCTTATGAAGTCTGGCTGGCCGATAACCAGACTCGCAGCCATACCATTACTAAACGGGAGCTTAAACATCAGAACTCGACTGTTGTACCAATCGGAAACCCACAAATTGCCTGACGCATCAAAAACAGGACTATACGGATAGTAAAGTCCTGTCTGACTAACCGTATGACCACCGCTTGTGAAGTCTGGTTGGCCGATGACTAGGCTCGCAGCCATACCAGTCGCAAACGGGGGCTTGAACATCAAAACACGATTATTAACGTCGTCAGCAACCCAGAGGTTGCCGGACGAATCAAAACCCACAGACGAGGGGTCGCGGAGTCCGGTCTTACTTATGGCCCAACCGTTGTGGCTGAAGTCTGTTTGGCCGATCACGAGGCTAGCTGCCATATCAGTACTGAACGGGGGCTTGAACATCAAAACCCGATGGTTATCAGTATCAACAACCCACAGGTTTCCAGACGAATCAAAGCTTAGATCATTAGGCCAGTTGAACCCGGTTTGGTTTAGGGCAGGTGCACCCCAACTGAAGCTTTTGTGACCTATTACGAGGCTGGCGGGCATGGCCGTGGTGAAGGCGTACGTGGGCGTGAGAAGTAAGCCCGTCAACATTAACGCTAACAGGAAGGATCGGAAGAGATTCCTACTCCAGATAACCGTCGACAACATCTATCGTGTATTAAGCCGTGAACACTACAGATACAACTTTTCAATATACTGTATAGGGTTTGCACAAGTACGTGCAGTACGTACATGTAGTATTGACCGTATCATGGCTGCGGACCTTAATTGTGGATTTTCGATTCTAGGCTACATGGATTTTGGAGAGTAAGATGAGTTCTGCGAGCAGCGTGAAAAAAATGTGTGTGGTAGGTCTAATGGTGCGCACACACAAATCGAGACCTGAACAACAGATTGAATTTGGGGGTATACACGAAAACTAGTGGGCAAGTGCAACTTCCCCGTTGTCCTGAAGCTGCAGTCGGTGCCATCGTGAGTCGAACTTCTTCCCCCTCAAGGCCCTCACTCTCAAATAGCTCTCGATGACGCCCTCTTTCTCTTCGCTCTTGACGTCCAGTACTCCGGTCGAGAGTGACTCCATCTCCTTGTAGAAAGCTGCGGACGCGACACCTTTCAAGATCGGATTCAACTGTATCTCCTCATACGCTGCCAACACAGGGAGCCCTCTGGTTCGTTGGAATTCGATTATTGCACTCTCAGAATTGTATTTCAGCTGAATCGTTGCGTCGTCATCCACGTGTAACCAGCGTTTCCAATCCTCAGGGATCTTGCCACTCTTGAGGACCTGCGAATAGAAGATGCTTGATTCAGAGAGCTTGAGAGACTTGGTTATGGCGTATTCTTTCTCCGGTCCGCCGATTCCAGTTTGAACCGTGTAGCTGTCGACAAGTTCGAAGATCTCCTCATCCTCTAACTTCCTGCTATCCAAATCCCAACGGTTGAAAATACGCCTCACCTCGGTGGGTAGGTGCGCATAGACATGATAAACAGTCTTTATTCCTTCCCGCACCGCTTGAGCTGCGATGCTCAGCGAAGTTTCATACCACATCGAATCCGGTTCGAATTCAATGAGCAAAGAAGATCCGTAATCGATACCACCAGGAATCAGCTGCCTGAGAATGGGGACCGCAACAGAATCAGGCAAACGATTCCTCACCGAGAACTAGTGCGAGAACTAGCATGCATCTTAGTGAATTGCCTCGCAGGCCCAAATCCCAACCGGGCATTATCCGTATTTGCTGGCTGTTGCTCAAGTCTTTTGCGGTTTTTCGTGTGTGTCGTATCAGTCGTGCGCACACACGCCACCGACAATTGCAGGTGCATCCATGAGAATGGAAAATGTGAAATCTATCAAGCGCATAATGAGGCCGCCTACTGACATACGCAGTTTCGGTTACTACATTCACTGGGGGAGGAGATGGAGGTTGCTCATATACATTGGTCGGTGGCGTGTTCCTGCAGCGAACAGTAAGAAACTCGAAGAAATGTTTCGGGCACTCATAAAGCACGTGAGATCCAATCCAAAGAGATACCCTCAACTGCAGTCAGCTGTGATCTGCTCTTCGGCTAGGAATGAGTCGTCCGAGGAGGATTGGATGTGGGTAGAAGAGTATGCAGACCGACAAGCCTACGATGCCTTCTACAGCGCGCTGGAAGAAGACGAAACATTCTTGGAAATCCATGACAAACAGTATGATTTCTGGCGCCTTATTGTTGAGGGTTCCTTCAAGGGTGAACTGTTCACGGAAAGGGCGAGATTCCAGAAAGCGAACGCCGAGGATGTGCGCAGTGACAAGAAGTACCCAAAGGCTGGGGAGGTGACAAGATAAGGTTGCTAGTTGAAGTTATTCGTTGGCGTGTCCACGTCTCGAACAGTAAGAAGCATCTAGAGTTCTGGCGAGCGGCAATGCAGCGCCAGAGAACCAACCGACAGAAGTTTCACTACAAGCGGTCTCGCTACTTCACCATGGTCGACTCAGAATCGTCCGAGGAACATTGGATGAGCATTGACGAGTATGAAGATCAGGAGGCCTTCGACAGAATGTACAAAGCTATCGAGGATCAACGGGACCTGGCTTACTCAGGTGACCCGGTGAAAGCCGCTCAGCTGAGAGAGTAGAAGCGATCCTTGACTATTCCGGGCTCATCGAAAAAGGAACTATGGACTGAAGACCAAGAACTGGCGGTAGACTAGAATGTGCGCACCAGCTGACCCACACACACACGAAAACGACGGTTCTAATTCGGGTGCCCGCATCACTAGACCCTGACACACACAGAGAACCATAAACAGGAACAGAGTCGGTACGTTTCCCTGCAAACCCTATGAGCGACTGCTTGAATTATCCAATGTAATGTCGAGTAGGCATAGTATTGACTGGTCCGTAGTGATTGTGAATCAGAATGGTAAATGATAAGTATTCGTGACCGCGTGATCTGCTACTAATCGGCTAACTTTCTTGGTGTCAAGTTTGGTTAGACGGGGTACCGTAGTCCGTGCCGTACTTCTCCTATCCCTGATGGCAATAATGTTCCCCGCCTTGAATCCCCCACAACCGGTCGGGGCCGACGATAAATTGTTGTAACTTTGGCCTCGGGTTCTTCGAAGAGTTTGTTCCACCCGCTAAAACCAGCTCTTAAACGCGCACGATTCAAGCTAACCCGCAGACAATCGTCACCAAGCAGGAACTGCAAACGCCAAGCCGTCTCAGCATGAGCCGGCGGAACGATTTCAACGTACACATGGAAGCCCTTACGCGGACTCGGACACGTAGCCACCGAAAGCACTGTGACACCATAGGCTCTGCAAATCCAAAGTACTTGCGGCATAGTACGACGAGCGAATCTCAACCGAAGAAAATGCGATTAAAACAAACCCAACCATCTGCCGACTGGTGATTTGCTTTCGCATCTCAGCGCGTTTCAAATCAAATCGAACGCTTCAGGATCGGAGATTCGCAATGCGACCAAAGAGGTGTTGCGCAGAAAATCTCTCGACCAGTCTGTCAAGGAAGGCACGTACGGAACCTCAAAGAAATCTGAGCCATAGAGATTTCAAGAGCAGAACCTGCAGAGACAGGTTTCAGACTACACTTCCAAGTCAAGTAAGCGCTAGCCGACGATCTCTCCTAGTCGACGCCATGAATAACGTTGGATGCAAAATTCGATAGCGCTCAGCCAGCGACCGTGGTTGAAGAGATTGTCAACGTGGAAATTCAAAGAGTTGGAAAGAGAGGTCGCCGAAACATGCTTGGCTACGAGAGGAGTCTGGCTGGCGAATAAGGTACTAAGTCTGGGTTGGATTTTCCGGAGAGAATCTCCTCAGCCATCATTTCTCCGATCGCTGGGGCGAACATTGCACCCTTCCCTGAATCTGCAAAAGCCACCCAGAGATTTTCGTA
>Ga0187886_1002785_pt1 | contig 13607 bp, 13 predicted proteins | sample June2016WEW_20_1_FD_133001 | JGI IMG/M metagenome (GOLD analysis project Ga0187886, IMG submission 133001) | Peatland microbial communities from SPRUCE experiment site at the Marcell Experimental Forest, Minnesota, USA - June2016WEW_20_150 | ecosystem: Environmental > Terrestrial > Soil >... | reverse complement strand
GACGACCACCGTGTCCCCGATACGCACATCTTTCTTTTCAACCTCATCCTGATTATGAAGAGTGGCCCGGCTGACCACCACCCCTCCAACGCGCACCGGATCCATTACCGCTGTAGGGGTCAAAGCGCCGGTTCTCCCCACATTGACGACGATGTCCCGAATTACCGTAGTGACCTCCTGCGGCTTAAACTTAAAAGCCAGGGCCCAGCGGGGGCTGCGAGCGATCGTCCCCAGGGTCTCCTGAAGCCGAAGCGAGTTAACCTTGATCACCACCCCGTCGATTTCGTAGGGGAGGTTCTCCCTAAGATCATCCAACTCCCTGTGAAATTCGAGGACCTCCTCAATTTTTCGGCACCGCTTGCGATTGCGGTTAACTTTGAGGCCCAAGTGGTGGAGACTCTCTAGAAGTTCCCAGTGGGTTTCGAAAGATTGGCCAGAGACCTGGCCCACCCCATAGCAAAAGATATCGAGGGGCCGTTTCGCCGTGATGGATGAGTCGAGCTGACGCAGTGAGCCGGCAGCTGCGTTGCGCGGGTTGGCAAAGGGGGATTCTCCACTGCGTTCTCTCTGTTGATTCAGGTCCTGGAAAGCTTTTATGGGCAGATAAACTTCCCCCCGTACTTCCAGGCGGGAGGGCAGGCGTTTCTCTTTCCAAGGGATCAAGGATAAAGGAATGGACTTGACCGTCTTGAGATTCTGAGTAACGTCTTCTCCGACGAAACCATCGCCCCGAGTGGATCCGGTGATGAAATGACCTCCCTCGTAGATCAGCTCCACGGCCACTCCGTCCATTTTCAGCTCAACGCAATATTCGATATCCTTGGTGGTCTCGAGGAAACGCTTCACTCGAGCGTCAAATTCCTTGACCTCAGCCTCTGCAAAAGCGTTGGCCAGGCTGAGCATGGGGAAGGTATGCCGGGCCTCCTGGAATTTTTCCAACGGAGGAGCACCCACCCTTTGGGTGGGAGAAGTAGGAGTTTTAAGATGCGGGAACTGGGTTTCCAGGTTTTCCAGCTTCCGCATGAGCTGGTCGTATTCGTAGTCGGAAATGACGGGATTGTCGAGAACGTAATACCGGTAGTTGTGGTAGTTGATCTCTTCCCGGAGCTTATCGATTCTCTTATTGGCCTGCGCTTCGTTCATCTGGAAACCTTTTGCCACAGAGGGCTCAGAGACCTCAGAGGAAGACGATTATGGCCTCGGCTGAACATAAGATCTTACCGTTCTTTAATGGATAATTTTTTTGGGCACTCATTTAAGACTCTGTGTTCTCTGTGTGCTCTGTGGCGAATCTTGCTTTTAGCGCGGCAACCAGGCCGAAACAGCCGGTCAGCATCATGTTGCCATGAGGCGCGGCCATATAATAACTCAGTCCAGCAGCGAGATAGCGCCGGGGGCCGGTCACCGTGATAAAACGGTATCCCTTTTTTCTGGAGAAGCTGGGATCCATGGCGCACCCATGCCCGCCGTTCCGGAAGATCTCATCATTAGAAAGAAGCTTCTGGGTAAAGCGGTCCAGGATGGACTTGAGCTTAGGACGGGTCAGATTTCCGGTGTGGTCCTCGAAGATCCCCCATATTCTTTCCCCTTGGATCAAAGCTCCCAGAGTATGCTGATTTCCCAGGTTTACAGCCACAAAACCTTCTTCCTGTTTTTCAGCCACTCTGGGATCACAGAGGGTCCCCCAGATAGCGGCCGCGCAGGTGTCCATCATAGCGGCACCCGAGGCATCCTTCTGGACGGCGATCATCCGGGTCATGTATTTGGGCGGATCAAGGTAGATCAGGTCCCGGAGACGGCCTCCCGAATTGAGGAATTTCTTCCAATATTGAAAACGCAAACGACGGTTGCTCCCCCTGGGGTTGAAGCCGTGGTCTTGCACAGCAATTGCATAGCTTTGGGGAAGGGTGACCTGAAAAGGCCTGAGTGCTTTCCGGAGAGAGACCAGATCCACGTCGCCCAGGTCGATTGAAAGCATTCCCAGTGGGGGACGCTTGGTGATTTGAATCCCCCGCCGGCGGACTTCCTCTAGGTTGTCATGAAAAGTAAGAGCAGCAAGCTCCGTGGCGTATACCTTCAACCCTGCTTGAAGATGTTTTTGAACAGCCATCGTGCATGGGCCGCCGCCCATGGTGTTGCCGGTCAGAAAGATATTTTTTCCAGAAGCGGTCGCTTTGGATATTTTCTGGGCAACGATTCGGGTAGGGGAGGGGAGGATCATTTGGACGCAGTTCTCCATCGGCTTTCCCTCTTCATAGAGAAGAATGTCCTGCGTTCCGCTCCCGATGTCCATTGCCAGAATTTTTTTCGGAATTGCCATCCCTTTCTCTCAATTTTCCAACGCGACTTTATGATATTGGGATCTCTTCAAGTTGGTCCAAAAATGAATGATGAAGTGACCTTTGCCCGGGGAAATGCCTACCTCCCGGCAGAAGCTTATTATAAAAAAATTAACACGTTCTTGGGGAATGTACAAGGGGAGGAATCTTAGGGCGCAAGGGCCCACCCCTGACGGCTTGCACCTTACGGCTCACGATTCATGCTATATGCCTTGACCTTAAAATTAAGTGAAGGTATGATGTCCCCGCCATGATCAAAGGCCCTCTGATCAAGGATGAGGACGCTTTTCGAATTCTTTTTAACCCTCGCTCTGTAGCCGTGATCGGAGCTTCGGGAAATCCGCTAAAGATGGGCCACCAGTGCCTGCTCAGTTTACGCGAAAGCGCCTTCCCCGGACCGGTCTACCCCATTCACCCCCAGGAGAAAGAGATCCTGGGGATGCGGGCGTACCCGAGTTTAAACCATGTTCCAGGGGAGATTGACATAGCGATCCTAGTCATTCCGGCCTCGGAAGTGATCTCCGCATTGCAAGCCTGCGAGGTGAAAGGAGTGAAAGGGGGGATCGTTATTACAGCCGGCTTCCGGGAGATTGAAAACCCGAAGGGTGAGCAACTTCAGCAAGAGATGGCCGCCGTTGCTAACCGGGCGGGTATTAAGATCATCGGGCCCAACACCTTCGGAATGGTCAACGTCCACGCCCGCCTCAATGCCTCCTTCACGCCAATTTTCTCCCGCTTGAAACCCGGACCGATCTCCTTGATCAGCCAAAGCGGTGGGGTTTCCCACTTGATCGCCTACCAGGCCATTGATGAAGGAGTGGGCTTGGGGAAAGTGGTCGGGCTGGGCAATCGCTGCAATGTAGATTTTGCTGACCTTTTGCCTTTTCTGGAAAAAGATGAACAGACAAAATGTATCATTCTTTTTATCGAAGGCTCAGATGATCCAAGAGCACTGGTGACCGCCATAAAAAATATAGTCTCCAGAAAGCCCGTAGTGGCCATGAAGGCGGGGGAGTATGCCGCATCCTCGAAAGCAGCCCGGTCTCACACCGGATCAGTGGCCGGGCGCTACGAGATTTACGCAGGCGCCTTAAAACAAGCCGGGGCTCTTGTGGTGGAGGAACCGACGGAACTTTTGGACATCGCCAAAATTTTGACCATGCTGCCGCCGCCTGCGGGAAGAAACGTGGCCGTAATGTCTTTTCAAGCGGGTCCCGGTATTTTGCTGACCGATGCTGTGCAACGCCATGGCCTGCGCATGGCTGCCTTCTCCCCGCGGACGCAAGAGAAGTTAGACAAACTGCTTCCTCCCTTGACCATCCGCTCCAACCCTGTGGATATGGCCTTTGCCCGGAATGAGCAGGTTTTCGAAGAATCTGTTCACTGGATCTTGAACGATGGAGACGTAGACGTCCTGGTGGTCTTCCTTTTGTACCATCCTTTTATGACCCCGGGACGGATCGCGGCTCCAGTTTTCAGGCAGAGGCAGTTGTCAGGAAAACCGATCGTGCTCTGCGCCAACTCTCCGCGCGGGCTGATCGATGAGGAAGTTTCCAATTTTGAGGCGAACGGAGTCCCGGTCTACGCGCTTCCGGATCGGGCCCTCCGGGCTTTGAACGGGCTGATCAAGTATGGCGAGGTGATCAAGCAGAATCGATCTGCGGCTGGCCCTACAATAATTAACCCGTAAAGGAGGAAACGAATTTTTTAAAGGAACGGTCGTAGGTGCTTTCAACGGCCGGCGGGAAGAAGCATCCCGGCAGCTCTCCATTCCTTCGGTGGTAGGCCACGCAGTCGCAACATTTGCCTTTACGGGAACAGGAATCATACGAACAGGTGCATTTCTCCAGATTCTTTTTCACATTGCATTCCATTTTCATCCCTCACTCATTCACCGCAGAGATCGCAGAGCATAAAATTAAACTTCTAGCGAAACCCCCAAAAGGTTTTTTTAAAATTTCTCTGAGACCTCTGCGTGCTCCGTGGTGAAAAAGGTTTTTTATGGGTACAGGGGAACAACCTCTAATCCCAGAGATTCTTCCAGGCCAAGCATCAGGTTCATATTTTGGATCGCCTGACCGGATGCGCCTTTGACCAGGTTGTCGATCGCTGAAATCAGGATCAGGCGGTTATTCCTTTTGTCCACTCTTAGCCCGATGTCGCAGTAGTTAGACCCGAATACATCTGCGGTGCCGGGCAAAAGATCGGACGGATGAAGACGCACGAACTTCTCAGCGGCGTAAAAATTGCGGTAGAGGTCCAAAATTTCGCTTTCGGAAGATGGTTTCTTAAGGGAAGCGTAAATCGTGGACAGAATCCCCCGTTTCATCGGGACCAAGTGGGGGGTGAAGGTGATGACCACTTTCTCGGCGGCCATCCGGCTCAATTCCTGCTCCATCTCCGGGGTGTGCCGGTGCTCGGTGACTTTATATGCTTTAAAGTTCTCGCTGACCTCCGCAAAGAGGGAGGAGAGGACTGCGGACCGCCCGGCCCCGCTGACTCCCGACTTAGAATCGGCAATGATTGTGCGGTGGTCGATGAGCTTGTGCCGCAAGGCCGGCGCCAGGGCCAAAATAACGCTCGTCGGATAACAGCCAGGGTTGGCGACCAGTGCGGCTCTTTTGATTTCCTCTCGATGGAGCTCCGGAATTCCGTAAACCGCATCCTGCAACAATGCCGGGGCGGTATGAGCTCCATACCATTCCTCATAAACTCTTGGGTCGCCTAAACGGAAATCGGCGCTCAGGTCCACGACCTTCAGGCCTCTCTCGATAAACCCGGGAACCACTTCCATCGCGTTCTTGTGGGGGAGAGCCGTGAAGAGAAAATCGCAAGCTTGCGATAGACGCTCAACGTCCAGGGCCTGGCAGATTAGGTCAGTTTCCTTCATGACCGAGGGAAATACTTTCCAAATCGGTTGGCCCACGTATCGCTCTGAGGTCAAAGCAGTAATTCTGATTTGGGGGTGTCTGAGGAGCAGGCGTACCAGCTCGAGGCCGGTATATCCTGTCGCTCCGACTACGCCCACGCGCGTCATGGCGGTTCTCCGTTCCTTCGGCAAAATTTCAATATAAAAAAAAGGAAGGCCGGAAGGCCTTCCTTTTTGGTTTCCCGGCGTGAATTACCGCTTGGAGTACTGGAATCTCTTCCGGGCGCCCTTCTGGCCGTATTTTTTCCGCTCTTTCGCCCGGGGATCGCGGGTAATGAGGCCAGCCTTCTTGAGCATTTCGCGAAATTCATCCTTAACAGCCAGGAGAGCCCTGGTGATCCCATGGCGGACGGCGCCGGCTTGGCCTTTGATTCCACCCCCGTGAACGTTGACGGAGATGTCAAATTGTCCCAGGGTTCCGGTGAGCTCGAGGGGCTGGAAGACCATCACCCTGGCAGTATCCATAGCAAAATATTTTTCCAGTTCCCGGTCATTAACGGTGATCTTGCCCTCGCCAGGCTTCAGCCATACCCTGGCAATGGAGGTTTTCCTCTTGCCGGTTGCATAAAAAGTCTTTTCTGCCATCTTCCTTTTCCTTTACACGAACGGTTGAGGTTGCTGGGCTTGATGGGGGTGATCTTCGCCACGGTAAACTTTCAGTTTCTTCACAAGCTTTCGTCCCAGTTTATTCTTGGGGAGCATCCCTTGGACGGCCATCGTGATCAATCGCTCAGGCTTTTTCTCTTTCAGTTTTTCGGCGCTAATCGATTTGAGCCCGCCGGGGTACCCCGAATGATGGATGTAAAGTTTTTCCTTCCATTTTTTCCCCGTCAGGGCGACTTTGTCGGCATTCACCACGACCACGAAATCGCCCATGTCCACGTGGGGAGTGAAAGTAGCCTTATGCTTTCCCCGTAAGAGAATTGCTATGCGCGAGGCAAGCCGGCCAAGGGTCTTACCCTTGGCGTCGACCAGATGCCACTTTCTTTCGCTCTCCCCCTTCTTGGCCATAATGGTTGTCATCGAAAAACCTCTTTTTGCAGTTAAATAAATATTATAATGAACAACAAACTTCTTGTCAACAAAAACTGCTAGGGAAATTTTCCAGTATTTTTCATCCATCGCGCATTCCCATTGCTGCCGGGATCTTCTATCGCCCCTGGGCCACCCTCTTTTCCCTCGCGTCCTTCCTGGCCATGCCCGAACAGAGGCGAAAACTATAAACTAGGGTGGCAAGCCCTTCTGTGATCCTTGATTTATAGCGGAGAAAATGTTAAATTTAAAAAATATTTAGTTTACTGAAAAAGTAAGCTATCCCGGGAGAGAGAAAATCCATCATGCTGGTCGTAGATTTCCAGGCGCACATCGGGGGGCTGGAAACCCCGAGATCCTGAGGGGTTACCTACTTCGAAAATTACGGAAGAGGGTCTGGAGCTGAAGAAGCGGGAAGAAACCAAGAGAAAAATCTTAGGAGAGAATGCCGCCAAAATCCTAAAGCTTGAAGCAAGTGTCCAAAATGCCTAAAGTTACAAAAAAGGAAAAATTCATGGGGCGCAAAGCAAAGATTTTCCGCAAGACAAGAGAAACCGAGATAAAAGTTGATCTGAATCTGGATGGGTCCGGCAGGCATCAAATCTCAACCTCCATTCCCTTCCTGGATCATATGCTCACCCTGCTTGCGGCCCATAGTCTCTTGGATCTGACGATTCAGGCGAAGGGGGATACCGCTATCGATTTTCACCATACCGTGGAAGATTTGGGAATTTGTATAGGGAGCGCTTTGCATCAGGCGTTGGGTAAGAAAGAAGGGGTTAGACGGTATGGGTCGGCCTTCGTTCCCATGGATGAAAGCTTGGCTTCCGTTCACGTTGACCTTTCAGGACGCCCTCATTTGGTCTTTCACCTCCCCCTGCGGAAGAGGAAGATCGCAGGTTTCGATACAGAATTGGTCAGAGAATTTTTCCAGGCCCTGGTTAACAACGCGGCGATTACCCTTCACGCTCAAGTAGTTTACGGAAGTAATGGACATCATATGGTGGAATCCTTGTTCAAGGCTTGTGGCAGAGCTTTGCGGCAGGCCCTATCGAAGGATGAGAAAGTTCGGGGCGTTCCTTCAACCAAAGGAAAGCTATGATTGCCATCGTCGACTATGGTATGGGGAATTTGCGCAGCGTGCACAAAGCCTTTGAGAGAGTGGGGCTTCAGGCGATCGTGACCCATGAGCCCGGAGTGATCAGAAAGGCTAGCGGCTTGGTTGTTCCAGGGGTCGGAGCTTTCAAGAAGGCCATGGAGAACCTCAAGGAGCTCGGTTTGGTAGATGCCCTTATCGAATTTATCGAGAGCGGAAAACCATTCCTGGGGATATGTCTGGGTTTGCAAATTCTTTTCTCCGAGAGCGAAGAATTTGGGATCCAAAGTGGGCTGGGCATTTTTAAGGGCCGGGTGGTCAGGTTTTCTTTCCCCCTTCCCGGATTATCGCCATCCGAAAATCCCCTCAAGGTTCCCCATATGGGCTGGAATGCCGTACACATCAGGAAGCGGCCCCCCGCACTGGAAGGCATCGAGAATGGCGCCCATTTTTACTTCGTCCATTCTTACTACCCCGTTCCTGAAGATCAGGAGATTGTGGCAACCACTACGGATTATGGAAGGGAATTTGTCTCTAGCATCGGCAGGGAGAATCTGTTTGCGTGCCAGTTCCACCCGGAGAAAAGCCAAGCAGCGGGTTTGAAGATATTGAAAAACTTTGGAAGCTTGGTCCACCGATGAAGTATTTCCCAGCCTTCCTAAACTTACAAGGTAAGCTCTGCGTGGTAGTAGGAGGAGGGCGGGTAGCCGAACGAAAGGTGCGCAGCCTTCTGAAAGCGGGGGCTTTGGTCAAAGTCATCGGCCCGGAGCTAACAAAATCTCTCTTCCGCTTAAAGATAAGCAAGAAAATCATTCATCATGCTCGCTCCTTTGGCTCCGGGGACCTGCGCGGGGCATTCCTGACCATTGCCGCCACAGATGACCGGGCGACTAACGAGCGGGTTTTTCGCCGGGCTTTCAGGCTGAAGATCCCGGTCAACGTCGTCGACGACCCGGCCCACAGCAGTTTCATCGTTCCTTCGTTGGTCGAACAAGGGGAGCTACTTCTGGCAATTTCTACTTCCGGACAGAGCCCTGCTCTGGCCAAAGTTCTGCGACAGAAACTCCAAAAAGAAATGGGTCCCGAGTATTCTTTTATGCTCAAGCTTCTGGGGGCCGTTCGTAAAAAAATACTGCCGGTCGGATGGGGCCAGAAACGCAACCAAAAAATCTTCCGGAGATTGGTTCAGGAAGACCTTCTCTCCCTGATCCGGAAAAATGACCGTCAGGGCTTGGAAACCCGACTGCGAAGCATTTTAGGTCCCGGCTTCTCCTTAAAGGAGTTGAGGTTAGGGGGATGAACCTCTTGTTCTTCCAGGCTGCCCTGTTCATTTACCTTTTCGGGACAGGCGCTTCTCTGGTGTACTTGATTTCCCTGCGAAAGAAATTCTCCCAACTGGGAACCATCGCCCTAATGGGAGGGTTTATCGTCCAGTCCCTGGCTCTGGTCTCGCGGTACATCGAAGCCGGCCACACGCCCATCACCAACTTGCATGAGTCTCTCTCTTTCTTTGCCTGGTCGATCGTGGGAGTTTATCTCCTTCTCAATTGGAAATATCGGGTGGATGTTCTGGCGGCATTCATCTCTCCCATAGCCGCAGTTCTGATCATTCTGGCATCGCTATTTCCGAAAGAGATCCTCCCCGTGGCCCCCGTTTTGCAAAGTTTCTGGTTACCCATCCATGTGATCTTGGCGTTCATGGGAGACGCCATGTTTGCCCTCGCGTTTGCCGCCGGCGTCATGTACCTGATCCAGGAGAGGCAGATTAAGTCTAAGAAGATCGGCCCTTTCTACCGGCGTCTCCCCGCGCTTACGATTTTGGATGATTTGAATTACCGCTGCTTGTCCTTTGGCTTCCCCTTACTGACGCTGGGAATCATCACCGGGTCGGTTTGGGCGGAAAGCGCCTGGGGGTCCTACTGGAGCTGGGATCCCAAGGAGACTTGGTCTCTGATCACCTGGTTTCTCTATGCGGCTCTGCTTCACGGAAGGTTAACCGTCGGATGGCGCGGGCGGAAGGCGGCCATCTTCGCCATCGTAGGGTTTGCCGCGTTGGTCTTTACCTTCTTGGGGGTAAACCTGGTTCTGTCAGGATTGCATTCCTATAACTGAAAAGCCACAGAGAACACAGAGATCACCGAGAAAATTAAAACCCTGTATTCAAACAGGCATTGGGAATTCAATTTAAGGAGAGGAAGCTTGTTGAGAGGATTTAAGGATTTTGGATATATCTCTGTGTCCTCTGAGACCTCTGTGGCAAATTATGGCTGAAATGGAAATCGTTTTAATCGGGTTAAGCCACAAGACAGCTCCCGTAGAAATCAGGGAGAAATTTTGCATTCCCCGGGAAAATTTGAAGGAGTTTCTTGGCCGAATGGCGGGCCTTCCCGGGGTCCGGGAGGGATGGGTCCTGTCAACCTGCAACCGCATGGAAGTGTTGACCGTGGTGGAATGGGCCGAGGATGGCGCCGCATGGGTAAAAGATTTGCTGGCCGGAATCGCTGGAATGTCCGGGGAGGAACTGAACCCTTACTTTTACCTACGCAAGGGTGAGGAGGCAGTGAGGCACCTCTTCCGCGTTGCTTCCAGCTTGGATTCCATGGTTCTAGGGGAACCGCAGATTTTAGGGCAGGTGAAAGAAGCCTACGGTCAGGCCGTGGAAAGCAAGGTTTCGGGGCTGATTTTGAATAAGCTCTTCCACCGATCTTTTTTTGTGGCCAAGCGAGTTCGGACAGAGACGAAGATCGCCAGCCAAGCTGTCTCCGTGAGCTATGCCGCCGTAGAGCTGGCTAAAAAAATTCTGGGAAACTTAGAGGACAAGCGGGCCTTGCTCATTGGGGCCGGGGAGATGTCCGAACTCGCTGCCCGGCATCTGATCAGCCAAGGGGTGCGCGAAATTTTGGTTACGAACCGCACGCCTTCTCGCGCCCTCGAGCTGGCCCATGAGTTCCAGGGGAAAGCCGTGCCCTTTGAAGATTTTCCGCTGCAGCTCAAGAATGTGGATGTCATCCTGAGTTCTACCGGGTCCACCCATTACATTATCCGCAAGGAGCAGCTGCACGAGGTGATCCGCGCCCGGAAGAACCGACCGATGTTTTTTATCGACATTGCCGTTCCCCGGGATGTCGACCCGGCGATCAACGAAATCGACAACGTCTACGTTTACGACATCGACGATCTTCAAGGGATCGCAATGTCGAACCGGGAAGAACGAAAGAAGGAACTTCAGAAGGCCGAAGAAATTATTACTCAAGGGGTGGAAGCATTTAACCGCTGGCTGAGCAGCCTGGAGGTGGTTCCAACCATTTTGTCCCTACGGAATCGAATGGAAGAGATTCGGAAGCGGGAGGTGGAGAAAACCCTTTCTCTGCTGAAGAATGCCTCGGAGGAAGAACGGAGGGCGCTGGACCTCCTGACGAACTCGGTGATCAACAAGATCCTCCACCATCCCATCTACCTGCTCAAGCATCAAGAGAGCCGAGGGCAGGGGAAGCTTTACGTGGAAATGACCCGCAAGATTTTTCATTTGGATGAAGAAGACGATGAGCAACCCGCATCTTAAGGATGAACTCCGGCTGGGAACACGGGCAAGCCTTCTCGCTTTGCGCCAAGCCAATTGGGTGAAGTCCGAGCTGGAGGAGATTCACTCCGGGCTTAAGGTAAACTTGGTGCATATTACGACCACGGGGGACAAGTTGGATATCCCTCTATTCAAGGAGGGCGGGAAGGGGCTCTTCGTGAAGGAGATCGAAGAGGCCTTGCTCCGGGGCGAAGTGGACCTGGCAGTGCACAGCGCTAAGGATCTTCCCGCCTTTATCCCCGAAGGTTTGATGCTCATGGCTTTTCCACGGCGGGAGGACCCGCGGGATGTCCTCATTTCCCGGGAGGGAAAGCGGTGGAGCGAAATTCCTGGAGGGGGCCGGGTGGGGACGGGCAGCTTAAGGAGAAGCGCCCAATTGCTTAGCCTCCGTCCGGATCTGAAAATTATTCCGCTGCGCGGCAATTTAGACACCCGGATCAGGAAGTTATCGACCTTGCAATTGGACGCCGTTGTCCTGGCATCCGCGGGGCTTCGTCGCCTGGGGTGGGAAGATCGGATTTCCGAATACTTCGAACCCGAGGTCATGCTTCCCGCGATCGGACAAGGAGTTTTAGCGATTGAAGGCCGCCGGCGGGATGAGCGAGTCCATCAACTGGTGGCTCCCCTCACCCATTATCCGACTGCCGTTTCGCTAATGGCCGAAAGAGCCTTTTTGAAGGGATTGGAGGGGGGGTGCCAGGTTCCGATCGCCGGCTTTGCCAAGGTGGAATCTGACAGAGTCGTTTTGACGGGTCTGGTAGCTGAGGTCGATGGCCAGAAAGTAATACGGGGGAGGGTGGAGGGGTCCTTGGAAAAAAGCGAGGAATTGGGAAAACACCTTGCCGAGGAGTTGCTCGCAAAGGGGGCTGGGGATATTTTGCGCGAGGTTTAAAGAAAAGGATGAAAAAAGGAAAAGTTTACCTGATTGGGGCCGGGCCCGGAGATCCAGGGTTGATCACGGTCAAGGGTCTGGCCTGTCTTAAGAAGGCGGATGTAGTCGTCTATGACCACCTGGCCAACGAGCAGTTGCTCAGCTCTGCCAAAGAAGGAGCGGAGATCCTTTATGTGGGTAAGAAGGGTGGGGAGCATACTCTTTCGCAGGAAAAGATTAATGCTGGAATCATTGCCAAAGCCGGGGAGGGAAAAACCGTGGCCCGTCTGAAAGGTGGGGATCCCTTTATCTTCGGCCGGGGCGGGGAAGAAGCGGAGGATCTGGCCAAGGCGGGCATTCCCTTTGAAATCGTACCGGGCGTAACCTCGGCGATCGGCGTTCCTGCCTACGCCGGCATCCCTTTGACTCATCGAGATTTTACTTCCACGGTGGCTTTTATTACTGGGCACGAAGACCCGACGAAAGAAGAATCGAAGATCTCCTGGGACAAGATCTCCACAGGCGTAGGGACGCTGGTTTTCTTGATGGGCGTGGGAAATCTTCCGACGATCGCATCCGAGCTGATGAAGAATGGCCGAAACCCAGAAACGCCCGTGGCTTTGATCCGGTGGGGCACTCTTCCAGAACAAGAGACCACCATTGGGACGCTTTCCACCATCGGAGGGATCGCCCGGTCGAAGAAGATTAAGCCCCCAGGGATCATCTTGGTGGGCGAGGTGGTCGGGCTGCGAGACAAGATTAACTGGTTTGAGCGCCTTCCTCTATTCGGGAAAAAAATCCTGGTGACTCGGTCAAGGGAGCAGGCCAGCGATCTCTCCGAACGGCTGCGAGATCTGGGAGCAATGCCCATCGAATTTCCGACCATCGAGGTCATTCGCCCGGAGAATTGGGCTGATGCTGATCATTGTGCATCTCAGGTTGAGAGGTATGATTGGATCATATTCACGAGCGTTAACGGAGTGAAATTTTTCCTGGACCGACTCTTCGCTTTGGGGCGGGACGTAAGGGATTTGAAGGGTCCGCGAGTTTGCGCCATCGGGCCAAAGACCGCAGAGGCCCTACAATCCCTGAAAATCAGGGTAGATTTTGTGCCCTCGAAATACCAGGCAGAATCCATTTTCGCAGGGCTGCAAAAAGAAAACCTGAAAGGAAAGAGAATCTTGATTCCCCGGGCAAAAGTGGCCCGGGATATTCTTCCGGAAGAGCTAAGGAAAGCGGGGGCCTTGGTCGATGTCGTGGAAGTCTACCGCACGATTCGGCCCCAGAGGAACACCGAAGAGGTCAAAGATTTACTGAGAAATGGGTCCATTTTAGCCATTACCTTTACCAGTTCTTCAACGGTGAGCAATTTTGTGGAGATGGTCGGAAGGAATGAAGCCCGGGAGCTCACCGCAGGTCTTACCGTTGCCTCCATTGGCCCCATCACTGCGGAAAAAGCCAGGAGTCTGGGAATTGAGACCACCGTGATGCCGAAAGAATTCACCATTCCTGCACTGGTGGAGGCTTTGGCGGATTATTTCACCGCAGAGCGCGCGCAGAGCGCAGGGATGGATTTTAAAATAGAATCCAAAAATCGAAAAGGCAAATGAAAATTAGGATTTTGAAAGGCATCTTGAATTTATAAAAAAAGCCCGTTGAATACCGCTTAGCTCGGCTGAGCGGATGAAAACGGGATCGCCGAAGGCGATAAAGCATGGTATAACGCGGGCATGAGCCCGATCAAGCGAACAAGTCATGCG
>Ga0187886_1002779_pt1 | contig 13638 bp, 13 predicted proteins | sample June2016WEW_20_1_FD_133001 | JGI IMG/M metagenome (GOLD analysis project Ga0187886, IMG submission 133001) | Peatland microbial communities from SPRUCE experiment site at the Marcell Experimental Forest, Minnesota, USA - June2016WEW_20_150 | ecosystem: Environmental > Terrestrial > Soil >... | reverse complement strand
AGCCGCACCAGATTTACCTTGTATGCGATTCGATGACCGGACAGGACGCGGTCAATTCCGCAAAGGAATTCAACACCCGCCTCGAATTAGACGGCGTCATACTGACCAAATTGGACGGCGACGCCAGAGGCGGAGCGGCGCTTAGCGTAAAGGCGGTAACCGGCAAACCCATAAAATTCATCGGCGTAGGCGAAAAATTAGACAAGCTTGAAGAATTCCACCCCGACAGGATGGCAAGCAGAATCCTCGGTATGGGCGACATCGTTACACTGGTTGAGAAGGCACAGGAACACTTCGACGCCGAGGAAGCTGCTAAATTGCAGGAAAAGATGGCCGAGGGGAGTTTCGGGTTCGACGATTTCCTCCAGCAAATGCAGGCGGTCAAAAAAATGGGGGGGATGAAGGACCTGCTTAAGATGATGCCCGGCGCCGCGGAACTGGGCGATATGGATTTCGACGAGAACGAACTGAAGAAGATGGAAGGGATAGTTTATTCGATGACGCTCCAGGAACGCCAGGACCCGGACGTTATTGACTCGTCGAGACGCAGGAGAATTGCCGCCGGCTCAGGGACACAGCCGCACGACGTATCAGGGCTGGTAAAACAGTTTGTGCGAAGCAGGGATATGCTCAAGTCGCTGTCGGGAGGGAAAATGGCCGGGTTGAAGGCGCTGTTTTCGGGCGGTTTCAATCTCGAATCTTTAGGCGCGGCGATGGCATCGGGCAAGAAAATCAAACAACGCTCCAGAAGAAAACAAGTCATAATCCGCAGAGGTAAAAAAATACGTCGGTAACTCAAAACATCTCAATCGACCAGTACCTCGATAAGCTGGCGCAATTTGTAGGCAATGAATACGGCCGAATCGTGCGCGAACAGTTCAAAGACAACGTCGAAATCAGCGAGCTTGGTATGTTGGCAAGCCCCACATCGGAGGAACTGGAGCAATTACGCCGGGCAGTAGCCATTATGACCGCCCAGGAGAAGCGAAACGCCGCGAATCTTATCGATGACCAGGTGCGTAAAATCGCCGACGACGCAAAAGTTGACCCCGCCCTGTTCGCCATTTTCATAAATGGCTATGCTTTACACGTGAAACACAGGTCATAGTTGGTTTTCTAACCTATCCTGACCACAGACTCTTAGGGAAAAATCTTCTAAAAATAAACAAAATTAAGCTTGACTTTAATAATATTAATGTTATATTTGATATTTAGTTGAATATTAGTGAAAGGTTGAGATTATGACACAGGAAAAACAGGAAGGCAATTGGATGCAGCTTTTGACGGAGGAAGACATAGGATTCCTCAAAAGATTTCTTCTTGCATCGGGTTCGCTAAAAGAGCTGGCAGAGATATACGACATCAGTTACCCGACAGTGCGACTGCGCTTAGACCGGCTGATTGAGAAAATAAAGATTTTTGATGCCTTTGATAAGGCAGGTGAATTCGAAATCCTTATCCGTTCATTCTGCGCGGAAGGCAAAATAGATATAGCAACATTCAAGACATTGCTTACAGCTCACAAAAAAGAAATGGAGGCCCAAAAATGAAATATGTAATGTTATTCCTCGGTTTGCTCGCCCTTGCTGTCATCGGAGTTTTCGTGCTTTCAGTTTATTTTCTCCAATCTAATTCGCCCACAAGCAGTTCCGTCGGTTTTGCCGAGGATACCCTGCGCGAAATCAAATGGTCAGACCCGAACCTGCGGGGCAAGTTGGCTGTCGGTGAATTCATTGAGCCAAATGCCGACTGCCCGTTTGTGCAATTGAAGGTTCAAAATACACAAGACGAGAAAAAGACCTTCTCAATACTTACTATCAGCGACCCCTGTATAACATCAAACAGGTACTCGCTTACAGGAATGGTCAAATATGAACATGTCCAATTCCCCGGCTATCTTGAAATGTGGAGTTATTTTCCCACAGGTGAAATGTATTTTTCCCGAGGAAAGGATGATTCCGGCCCAATGCAATGGTTAATCGGCTCGTCCAATTGGCGACCTTTCATATTGCCTTTCCATAATGCCAGCGGCATGCGTCCAACCAAACTGGATTTTAACATTATTCTGCCTCTTCGGGGGACGGTCTATCTTGGCCCGCTTAAACTTGTCCAGTTTGAGAAAAGCGAATCTGCCGCGGCTGGCATTGCTGCAAACGCATGGTGGACCGACCGCATGAGCGGGTTAATTGGCGGCATAGTCGGCTCAGTCGTTGGCCTTACGGGAGCTGCCATCGGAATCCTAGCTGGCATCGGGATTGCCCGAAAAGTATGTCTATCCCTGCTTGGCGCAATGTTCGTATCAGGCATAGCATCGCTTGCGGTCGGGTTGGCGTCACTTGCCTTTTCTCAGCCGTATGCCGTTTATTACCCGCTGCTGCTTCTGGGGTTACTTTGCTCAGTTTTGCCCGCGGGTCTGTTTCGCTCAATCAAAAGGCAATACGAACTGAAGGAACTGCGGAAAATGCATGCAATGGATATCAAATAGCCCCCAAATAGCAGAAAAATGGCATTGTCATTTGGGGTCGATTCTGTTATACTTCTGCACTTTACCGGCTAACGTGTCCCGCGGTCAACTTGTATGGCCAATGCGGGAATTAATTATAGGCGTAGTTAAAAGGAGAAGATTATGTCAGTAAAAATCAGGATGTCGCGTCACGGAAGGCGGCACAGGCCGTTTTTCAGGATAAACGTGATTGATACTCACACGCCCCGCGACGGCAGAATTGTCGAGAAACTGGGGTATTACGACCCCCTCGAAAAAGCAACCGACAAGCAACTGGTTCTGGATATTGAACGAGCCAGGTACTGGCTCGATAAAGGCGCGATACCTTCGGACTCAGTATCAGAGATGCTGACCCGCAAGGGTATCAAGCATAAATATGCGACTGAAAAGAAGACCCGTCGGGCATTGGCGAGAAAACGGGCAAGGGCGGCGGGATTGCCGTTCCTGAAATCAGAACGCAAGACTGAAGAAAAGCCGGCAAAAGGCGCAGAAGGCGCTGCCCCCGCTGCACCGGCAGCCGAGAAGAAATAACGGCCGCAAGGCTCAGGCGTAAAATAAAATTACATACCAAGCCCCCGGCCAAAAGCCGGGGGTTTTCGTATCAGGATGCCGACGATGCGGATTGATGTCTTAACGCTGTTTCCGGAGATGTTCGAGTCGCCGTTGAACCACTCGATACTCAAACTCGCCAAAGAAGCCGGCATCGTTGATATCGTCCTGACGAATATCAGAGATTTCTCCAAAGACAAGCACAAGAAAGTCGATGACCGCCCATACGGCGGCGGACCGGGAATGGTTATGATGTGCCAGCCCGTCTTCGACTGCTTTGAAAAGGTCGAAAAGTTATCACCTGATAAAGGCCGGGTAATTCTGCTGACACCACAGGGCAAACCCTTCACACAAAAATTTGCAAAAGACCTTGCCGGCGAAAAACGCCTCATCCTCATCACGGGCCATTACGAGGGGTTCGACGAAAGAATCAGGACAGGATTAAACGCCGAGCAAATCTCAATCGGCGATTATGTACTCTCAGGCGGGGAATTGGCCGCAATGGTAATTATCGACGCGGTTGTTCGATTGCTGCCCGGCGCGCTGGGTGATGGTGAATCTGCCGAAGATGAAACATTCAGCGAAGCTGCCGCAGGGGGCCTCGAGTATCCTCAATATACAAGACCAGAGGTATTCCGCGAAATGAAGGTGCCCGATATTCTGCTTTCAGGCCATCACGCCGAAATCGAAAAATGGCGCAGGCAGCAATCGCTCGAAAGAACAAAACAGAACAGACCGGATTTACTCAAAGAACAATAAACAGGGCAGAGAAATTTCACGGTTCGATAAACTCACCACAGGCGGATTTTTTAAAATTGGAAAAAAGGGGTAAATTTAGGAATGGGGGTATTCGGGGGGGGGATTTAAGGGGGCAAATTGGCGTATAAGTGATTAAAACCACCTGGCGGATGCATTATAGGCCAAAGTAACGAAACGTTGCGAAAAGTATGGAAAAGTAAAAAAACAAAGGAAAAGTAAGAAAAAGTGGCCCGGCTATGTTAAAAACTACGCCGTGGCAGGGGGAAAGTGAGTAGTTTTAAGTGCATTTAGTTCATTGTTCATCGTTCGTTGTTCATAGCAGGAAGATACTCGATACTGGATTCTGGTTACGAGTTGCGTTGACAGATCAATCGACGCGTTTCGCTTACTCGAACTCGTAAGGCGTTTTGTATATATTCTCAGAAATGCCCTGTCAATATGTTACAATGCAGGTGTGAGCCGCGCTGTTTGTGTAAGGCACACATGCGATTGCAGCGTATATCTTATAATTGGAACACGAAAACGTAACTTGGCCATGCAATGCTTGTTAGATTGAAATACATAACTATATGGCTGTTTCTGCTTGCGAGCACCAACCCAGGTATGTGTGAACAGTTGTACACTGAGCCATTCACCGGAGACGGAGATGTGAATGTGGTCGACTGGAACAGTGTGTATAGCACCGGCAGCGGCGGCGGGGTCGCTGGCAGCTTTGCATGGGTCTGGCACAAGGGTAATTGCGGCAACATCATCTACACGCATGAGTATGCCGTGGAGGCGTCAACTTATTCAAATATAGTTTTTGGATTTGACCTCCGCAGGCATTCATACTACAGCACGACACCAGAGGCCAGCATTGCCGTCGAAGTTGGGGGTACGTGGTATGTGTCCAAAACGGTCTTTGTTGAAACAACCGCGACATTTCAGAGCAAAACACTTGCTTATAATCCTTCGAAGGATAATTGGGACACACTCAACATCGCTTCGCTCAGCAGAGGCACAACTGCCGCCTCTAACCTGTCAGGCAATATCACCGGCTTTGGTCTGTACTCGAACAGCCGGAATGTCGGCTCAGATTGCACCGCTGAGTATGATAATTTCACCATCACCGGCTCGCCGACTCAAAAATCTTCGGATTTCAATGGCGACAGAGTTGTTGATTTCCGTGACTATGCCGCCATGGCCGATGCGTGGCTGACCAAAGCAGGTTCGCCGGATTACAACGAGATGTATGACCTCTATGCTGATAATCAAATCAACATACTTGATCTTTCCGTCTTCGCACAGAATTGGCTGCTTGGTGCAAAGTATCCGTACATTCCTGTGGAGACACACAGGGAGAAAATCAGCTTTAACGCGGGCTGGAAATTCTATAAGGGCAATCCCAATGCAGCTTTTGAGCATATTATGATGGAGGAAGTGGGAACTTCGCAGGGCCTGAACAACTGGTATTTCGCAGCAGGCAGAAACACAACCGGTCCGCGTGAGGGCTTGATGACTTTCTACAACAACTATCTCGGCGGCGGCTGGGGTTCATTGTGGAACTATCCGCCGGCCGGTACATGGTGCACAATAAACGATAACAGGTTTATTCCGGACAATCGCCCGCCCTGGCGTTATATGACTGAACTCGGCTGCGATAACAATCCGCCGGGGTATATACCGCGAATAGAATGGGTCTCGCCGTATCCAGACAATTCGTCCGTTATAATCACAGGCAAAGCTATGGCTTTCAGTGATGTCAATAATCTTCAGGCCCGAATTCTCCGCAACGGTACTCTAATCTGGGAAAGCGATGTATTGCAGCCTTGGAATGAGAAGGATGAGGGATTCAGCGCCAATATACCAGACCTGAACACCGGCGATATTTTAACTTTTATGCCGTCATCCTGTGTGCCTTGGTCGACTATGCGATGGCTGTATGCAACTATCTGTAATAATCCAGTCGATGCAAACGCTGCGGCACTTGCTGACTTCAATGATTCCGCCTGGCAAAATGTTCTTCTGCCTCATAATCCTGTTACGGACCTGGTTTGGCCGCCTTGGCCGACTATCAGTTATGAAGGTGATTGCTGGTATCGAAAGCATTTTAACCTGGATAATTCTTACCAGGGGAAAAAAATCTTTATAGAATTCGAAGCCGCCAATGTAGTTGCCGATGTTTGGTTAAATGGCGAACATCTGACTGCTCATTATGGCGGATATCTGCCTTTCACAATAGACATCACAGATAAGGTAAACTTCGGCGAGACAGGAAATGTTATAGCAGTAAAAGTCAACAACTGGTGGAACCCGGACGTGCCCGGTATAAACAGTTTCTGCGGAATCTACAGAGATGTATGGCTGTACATAACCGATAAGCTGCATGTTACCGACGCGGTTTATGTAAATAAAGTTGCCAGCGGCGGCATTTTCGTCAGATATCCCTCGGTCAGTGCTTCTTCGGCCGACATAGAGGTCAAAACCAATGTATTTAACGAATTTGCTGCTGCAAAAGATTGTACCGTTAAGACCTTTATCGTTGACGCCAACGGGATGGTTGTTGCCCGCGCATCGAGCACCCAGTTGGTTGCGGCTGATACAAATTATACCGTCACTCAGTTAATTACCGTAACAGACCCCTGCCTCTGGCATCCTGACCACCCTTATCTTTACACTGTGCATACTCAGATTTACGACGCCAACAACGCTATCGACAGTTACCAAACACGAATAGGTATCAGAACAATAGAATTCACTAAAGCCGGAGGATTCAAGATTAACGGCCAACCCCTCAAATTCAGAGGCACTAACCGGGAACAGGATTTTCCATACTTAGGCTTCGCTATGAGTAATTCCGGACAATACCGTGATGCATATAAACTGAAGGAAGCAGGATTCCAGTATGTCCGGACTTCAGCCAGCAGACCTCAGGATTCTGTTTTTCTGGATTCCTGCGACGAATTGGGAATCATGGTCCTAAATCCAATACCGGGCTGTCAGTTCATTGGCGGGACTGTGTTCGAAGAACGTTCTTATCAAACAATGAAAGACTTAATCAGAAGAGACAGAAATCATCCGTGCGTTATCGCATGGGAACTGTCTCTGAACGAAACCTGGTGGACCGACCCCAACTATACGCCCACGGCAATGAGCATCGGCCATTCAGAATATCCCGGCAATCAATGTTATATAGCAGGCTGGAAAGACGGCGGTATGTGGGGAGAACCTGCGCTATACGATATTTTCATCGCTACTCCAGTCGCCGGCGCCAGAACATATAACGGGCCGCTTCCGCTCATAGTCAGCGAACATGGGCACTGGGAATATGGCGGAGTCGGCAGCACCAGTGATGTACATCGCCGCGATGGTGAAGCCGCAATGCTTCAGCAGGCATGGAATCATCAGGAGTCGCATAATTTAAATCGCGGCTTGCCGAATATGTGTGGTGACGGAGTTTGGGTTGGTATGGATTATATGGCATGGCCTTCTGGTGTTATGGACAAATTCCGTCTGCCGAAATTTTCTTATTATTTCTGGCAGAGCCAGCGGGACCCGAATTTGATTATACCCGGCATTAACTCCGGTCCTATGGTTTATATGGCCAATTACTGGACTTCCGCATCTCCTGCAGACGTAAAGGTTTTTAGCAACTGCGACCAGGTAAAGCTTTACATCAACGGCGTAAGTCAAGGTATCCGGAATCCTGATGCCAACGATGCAAATCATCCTACGGCTAATATCCTGCATCCGCCATTTACATTTACCGGTTTGACCTGGCAGGCAGGTGAACTAAAAGCCGAAGGTTACATCAACGGTCAATTGGCCGCGACACACATTGTTAAAACACCCGGTACTGCGGCATCTCTCAATATCAGTTTCGATTTGAGTGAACTTGCGGTCGGCGGCGACATTACGTTTGTGTATGTGTCGGTATTGGACGCCAACGGAACAGTAGTACCAAATGCTTCGAATCCAATTTCACTCAATATTATCAGCGGTCCGGCTGCGTTAGTAAGTCCAAACCAGGTCCAGGCTGAAGCCGGCATCGCCACTTTTTTGCTGCGGTCAACCACTGAGTCGGGCTTGATTACGGTGCAGGCAACAGCTTCGGGATTGACTTCAGATAATGCCTCGATTACGTCTGAATAAAAATGCAGGCGGAATAATCGCCCTGGCTCAATGATGACTGTATGTATGACGGCTGGTGCTATGAGGCCGATTTTAATTACAACTTCAAAGTGGATTTTGAAGATTTTACGAAATTAGCCGGTAACTGGCCGGCGGGGGGATAGAGACAGTGTACAGCATATAGCGGGCAGAAATCCGTGTTAATCCGTGTCTAAAAAAATCTCTCTGCGGTCTCAGCGGTAAATAAAACAGCGTCAAAAAACAATTTGCCTATCGACACAATACAGCATAAAATTACGCCTGTCGTGTAAATAACGCTGGCCCGGGGGCCCTGTTGAAAAATTCATCATAATGTGAGGTGAAAAATGAAAAGCGAAAACCTGTCACGGCGAATGATTCTTAAATCTGGACTGGCGGTGCTTGTTGGAGGCTGCGCTTTGCAGACAACCCAAAAAGGAGGAGAAAAGATGGGAACGGCAAAAGGCGGCATACCGGTGGGGCTGCAATTATGGACCGTCAGGGAAGAATGTAAAAAGGACTTCCCCGGCACAATCGCCAAGGTAGCGAAGATGGGCTACAAGGGCGTGGAGTTCGCGGGCTTCTTCAACTATTCAGCAAAAGACGTCCGCAAGATGCTTGACGACAACAATCTCGTTTGCAGCGGCTCGCATACCGCGATTGATTTGCTCTCGAATGAAAAACTCGCCGCGACTATGGAATATAACCGGACAATCGGCAACAAGTTTGTCATTGTCCCCTGGCTCGACAGAAAACAGCTTAATACCAAAGCCGACTGGCTGGCAAAGGCCAAAACCTTCGATGAGTTAGCGGATAAGACAAGAAGTGAAGGTGTCCACATCGGCTATCACGCCCATCAGGGGGATTTTTTGCCGATTGACGGCGAGACGCCCTGGGACCTTCTTTTCGGCAACACCAGTAAAGAAATTTGTATGCAGCTCGATACGGGCAACTGCATGCAGGGTGGCGGCGACCCTGTTGCTATCCTGAAAAAATATCCCGGCCGTTCCTTGTCGATTCACCTCAAGGAATTCTCCGCAACCAATAAAAAAGTCCTCATAGGCGAAGGCGACGTAAAGTGGAAAGACATCTTCGCGGTCTGCGAATCGACCGGCGGCACGCAGTGGTACATCATCGAAGAAGAATCCGGAAACTATCCGCCGCTGGAAAGCGCAGAGCAGTCGCTGAAAAACCTCAAAAAAATTCACGGCTAAAACATAATAAACAAAAAACATACGACGGCGGGGCTTCCCAACAAGTCCCGCCGTTTTTATTTACCTGCTGATACAGGCAAATCCATACTCGCCAGCCCATATAGGCAATTGGACAACCCATAATCAGCAAAGTGCTTATTTTCTCATTCTCCGCACAACAGTAGTGTTGGTATCGAAAGTGCCCTTCGCAATGTTAAGTTCAACGGGGGTGGCGAATCGGTCGTTGACCAAAATTACAGCCCAAGGCGCTCGGAGCGCTGATATAAGGGAGATAAAGATTTCGATCGCCGCCCCCGATAAAATTTCGAAAAAACCGCTTTAATTTCGCTCATTTCCTGCCATTTTTACAAAAAAAAGAGCTTGTTATCGTCACGAAAACGGTTATAATTATGCGTTTTCGGGGCGGGCGTAAATTGCTCGCAGAAAACCCAGCCACGCTGGTTTTGTCGCAAGTTTAGTAAATATCAGGAGTTACGAAGTGAATACAGCATTACTCGACAAGGTTGAAAGCAAATGCCTGAAGAAGGATATTCCGCATTTTGAAATCGGTGACATAGTTGACGTCCATTGCAGAATCAAAGAAGGCGACAAGGAGCGTATCGGCATTTTTTCGGGCACGGTAATCGCCCGCAAGGGCCGGGGCATCAACTCGACCTTCACGGTTCGCAGAATCGTTGCCGGTGAAGGCGTTGAAAGGATATTCCCGCTGCACTCGCCCAATATAACCGATATCAAGGCGACTCGAAGCGGCAGGACCAGAAGAGCCAAGCTGTATTATCTCCGCGAGCGAACGGGCAAGTCAACCAAGCTGGTCCAGGAACACAGCGAACATACTGTGGTAAGTTAATAGAAAAGGGCCGCGTTAAACGGTTGCGGTTACGCGGCTCGTATCGGTTGCGTCAAACGTAAAGCGTCACAAATACGCAACCGCAGGACGATAGACGACACGGAGCGAAGCGACGAGCCCGCTTCGGAAACGAGCAGCGCAACCGTTCAACGAAAAACGTAACCAACTACATTTTCGCAACAAAGAGGGTATGCGGAATTGTTCGGCCTAATCTTTAAGAGGAGCAGGTTACTTTCGGACATTAAGCTGCTCGGCAAATGGGGGGAGCGGCAATGCGAGAAATTCCTCAAACGAAAAGGCCTCAAAACTCTTACTCGCAACTACGCCTGTAAGGCCGGCGAAATTGACTTGATTATGGTGGATAGCGACCGTTCGATTGTCTTTGTCGAGGTCAAAACCAGAGCCGATGAGGAATTTGCCCCGACCGAATCGGTAATCACAAAGCCGAAGATGGACAGGATGACAAAGACAGCCCGCTATTTTATCTCAACCAACGAAATCGAAAATCGACCATACCGTTTCGATATTGTTACTATAACGCTCGGCCAACGCGGCCCAGCAGAATTCCGCCACTACAAAAACGCCTTTGTAAGATAGATATATGAACCTGATAGATGCACATTGCCATTTGACGTATGAGCCGTTCGCGGATATAGACGCTGTCCTCGAACGAAGCAAAAATGCCGGCGTTACGGGCTGGGTAACTATTGGAACGGATTTAGCAGACAGCCAAAAAGCGGTGGAATTAGCAGGCCGGTTTGAAAATATGTTCACGACAGTAGCGATTCATCCGCACAACGCAAAATCAGCAGACCAGTCAATAATCGCTCATATTAAAGGACTCGCACAGAGCAAAAAAGTCGTTGCAATAGGCGAAACAGGACTTGACCTGCATTACAAATTTTCGACACCACAGCAGCAGCAGGACAGCTTCGTTAAGCATCTTGAAATCGCAAAAGAACTGAACCTGCCGATTGTGATTCATTCGCGGGAGGCGTTCGATGAGACGATGGAGATTCTTGAAGCACACGAGTCGGGCCTGAAAAGATTAGTTTTCCATTGTTACTCCGGCGATGCCCGCCAGGCAAAGATGGTTTTGGACAAGGGCTGGCATATCTCGCTGACGGGAGTGGTAACATTTAAAAACGCCGAGACGACCCGCGAGGTCGCAAAATACGTCCCCATCGACCGGCTGATGATTGAGACAGATGCCCCCTACTTATCGCCTGAGCCGATGCGTAAACAGAAGGTCAATGAGCCGGCCCTGCTTATCCACACCGCAAAGTTTGTAGCAGCACTAAGAGGGATGGAATTGGCCAAGTTCATAGAAGTAGTTACGAACACAACAAAGCAGTTCTTCGCCATTCCTGTTTAAAATGAAAGCAAAAAACCTTCACGAATGGAATTTGTCTTATAAAGAGGCGATTGAGATACAGCGTCAGTTGGCTTCACAAGTGCGTTTTACCGCGATTAAGAGAAAACCCGGAATAGTTGCGGGGCTGGATTGCGCGTTCAGCAAAGACGGCAAACAGATATTCGCATCAGCTATGGTGATTGACTTATCCGATTTTTCGATTATCGAGACGGCAACAGTCAGTCGTAAGGTCATTTTCCCATACATACCGGGTTTGTTGTCATTTCGGGAGGCGCCTGCATGCATCGACGCAATAGAAAAACTAAAAAGTACGCCCGATTGTTTAATCGTCGATGGTCAGGGTATTGCGCATCCCCGGCGGCTGGGAATCGCCTCGCACATAGGTTTGCTCATTGATAAACCAACGATTGGCTGCGCAAAGAGCCGGCTCATAGGGACATTCGATGAACCCGCAAGCAAAAAAGGCAGTTTCAGCCCATTGGTTGATTCGGATGAAGAGATTGGCGTGGTTTTACGAACGCGAACCGACGTCAAGCCGGTGTATGTTTCCGTCGGACACAAATGCACGCTGGAAGATGCGATAAATGTTGTTCTGCGATGCACGACAAAGTATCGGCTTCCTGAGCCGAGTCGATTAGCACATCAATTAGTCGGGCAGGCAAAACTCGGTTCGCTTTAGTGTGCGTGAGTAAGATGCAGGATAAGCTCCTGCATATCAGGATATTTGGCGAGCAAAGTTTCCCTGTCACCTATTTCGAAATCGGCCTCGTCAAAACCAGGAGCGACGGAACAGCCCATCAGCGAAAACTTCCCCCCGGGCTGGATAAAAGCCCCCTGCCAGGTCCCTTTGGGGACAAGAACCTGAACATTTTGGTCACTGAGGATATCGTGGCCGAGGGTGACAATTTCGCTTGAGCCGTCGGGATGCAGCTGAAGCATCGTTACCGGGTTGCCCATATAAAAATGGAACATCTCATCGTATTTCAGCCGATGCATCAGCGATACGGTTTTGGCGGTTAGCAGATAAAGAATAACGCTGCTGAGGTTTCGGTCGCCTGAAACGCCGGCAGGGAGAACCTCTTCTTTCAGCACCTCCGCGGCACGGTAGGTTTCAATAAAGAACCCGCCTTCCTGCCGCAACGGCTGCATCTTAAAACGTTTTATTATCTGCTCGGCTGTCATTTCTTATGCTGAAGCAATTGAGGCAAACTATCCTCTTCGATATTGGCCCGAAGAATCAGGTATGTCATCTTGTCTTTATTCTCAAGAGCGCTCGCTATGACTGGTATTCCTGATTTCATTGACACCCCGCTGTTCCAGGAATAGTTCAGAATTTCAGGCGGCTGGGTTTCCGTTCGCGAATCAGCGTTCAATACCCTGATATCCATCTGAAAACCCATGAACATCCTGCCGTCAGGTTCTATTCTAAGCTCTGCCTTAATATTGCTCCCTATATCATACTTGTTCCAGGAGATAACATTACCATTAGGATCTCTCTTCCAGGGAATTTCTTTCTGGCCTGAAACACTCATACGTGCTTCACCCGGGCTGACCATCGCCAGTTTTTGGGAGCTTTGTATATGGCCGGCGTTCTTGTCTTTGATAATGTCCAGAATTTTCGCCGCAGTGGCCCGCTCCTTGCTCAAAGGTCCCACGCCGGCCTTCTCAATCGCCTCGGGTTTGACCTCGACGATAAGGGCTTCAACAAGAACACGTGCCCCATTGAACGGGTTTTCAACCTTCGTCTGTGCGTCTGCCTCCTGTTTATCAGCGGCGATTGTTTCACAGTTGCACAGGACAGGCAAAACCGCCAGGATTATCAAACTTACCTTTACGATTTTGTTCATCTGTTTGCCTTTCAAAAAATCAAGGTTTTATCCCCCGATTATTTTTTCGACACAACCTTCGCGGATTTGATAATAACCGCCTCTTCGGGAACATCCTGGAACATTTCTTTTGTCCCGGTCTTGACCTTGGCAATCGCATCGACAACGTCCATACCCTCTACGACCTGCCCGAAGACGGCGTAGCCGGGGTTGCGAGGAGAATAGTCGAGATTTGTATTGTCAACGTGATTAATGAAAAATTGAGCGGTGGCGCTGTTGGGGTTGTTGGTCCTGGCCATCGCGAGTGTGCCACGTTTGTTCTTGAGGCCGTTTTTGGCTTCGTTAATAATCGCCGGATGGGTAGGTTTTTGCTTCATATCAGGGGTAAAGCCGCCGCCCTGAATCATAAAATTGGGTATGACCCTGTGAAATATCGT
>Ga0187886_1002778_pt1 | contig 13643 bp, 14 predicted proteins | sample June2016WEW_20_1_FD_133001 | JGI IMG/M metagenome (GOLD analysis project Ga0187886, IMG submission 133001) | Peatland microbial communities from SPRUCE experiment site at the Marcell Experimental Forest, Minnesota, USA - June2016WEW_20_150 | ecosystem: Environmental > Terrestrial > Soil >... | reverse complement strand
ACGTCGGCAGTATGATTACATCAATTACAGGACTTCCTATAAATTATTTTGTCTCGGTTGATTTTGGCGGATTTGTAAAAATTATTGATGATTTGAACGGAGTAACAGCACAGGTTCCGACAACCTTTGATGATCCTTTTTACCCTATCACGGGCCAGGAAAATAACCTTTGCGGATTTACTGAAGACCAAGTTAACACACTGAAAGCCAAGTATTCAGGATATAGTTTGGAAACTCAGTTTACCTGCAGATACGAACATTTACATTTTGATAAAGGTTCAACGAACCTTGACGGAGCTACGGCCTTGAAATTTGTCCGTTCACGCCATGGAGACAGTGATTTTGGGAGAAGTTTAAGACAATTTGCGGTTTTACAGGGAATCGAAGGTAAATTAATTTCTTTTCAAACGGCAAATAAATTAAATGACATAATTAATACCCTTTCCCGAATTGTTAGAACCGATCTTGACGCAGGAACCATCAAAAGCCTGATTACTGTTCTGGGAGATCCAAAGGTCTACAGTTTTAAACAAATTCAATTAACAACAGATAATGTTCTTAGTGAAGGTAAATCTAACGATGGAGCATATATATTGATTCCCAAAGCGGGTAATTTTAATTTTTCATGGGTTAAGGATTATATAAAGAGTAACCTAAATTAATCGGGAAGAATGTAAATATCCTGTCTAGTCTCACTCACCCCAACCATCTCTGCCTCACCTTTTAGAATTCTTTCGTAGGGTCTACACGCGTTACAGCCGCCCTTGGGACAAACAAAATCGTTCTTTGCCCGAACCTTTTTAATTTCTTTAGCAATTTCAAATATCTTTTTATAGGAATCTTTAATGTTTGGCAATTTCTTTTCAACTAATCCATCGTCACGATCAAGATACCAGTAAGATACACCCGTAACCTTTTTAGTTTGTGTATTGGTTGCCAGAAGTAAATAAATCGGTAGTTGGAGAGAATCTTCCTTTTCTTCATTTTTCCCGGTTTTAAAGTCAATAATATGAACCGAATCAGTTTCATCATCATAACTTAGCCAATCAATTTTGCCACAGAGGATAATGCCTTCTTTTCCATTTAACCAATAGTGAGGAAGTCCCATATCCGATTTGATCCTTATGGCTTTTTTAAGCAGGGGTCCGGGATCTTCTTGTAAATTTATGAGCATTTGAATTGCCCTTTCTCTATATTCTGTTTCAATAGAATAATTCTTAAAACCACCTCTTTTCCCCGTAACTTTTAACCACGGGAAGTCTAGCCGTTTTACTAAAGAGATTTTTAATCGCTCTTCAACTGGTAAGACTGCCAGTGATTCAATCACTTCATGAACTGCCTGCCCAAGTGCCAGGGGAGGGCTCATCACAGTCATCTTGTGGCCAGTTTTGGAATTTTTATAAACATTCCTCAAGTAATAAGAACGGGGACATTTAAGAAAGTCTGAGATCGAGGAATGCGAAACCCAAACCGCAGAATACTTGTCGGGTTTCATCTTGTTATCAACTTATTAGTTGAAGAGTTCCAGCATTCGGGAATTATGTCTGTGGGAAAATTAGGATAGGGGGTCAAGCTTGAACAGTCTATCGTTCCGTTTCCGTCCGAAACAATCACCCAATTTTCACCCACCTTAGCTGCAAACCACATTCCCCCACCTCCCGTACCGTTGACCGCTCCGGAAGCATAATTATCCTCAACTTTATTTATGGAATAATTTAAACCAGAAAAATCGGAGCCGTGTTTGGCAATCAACGCCGTCTTTACCGCTGCGAGAATTGTCTGATTATCGTCAGCTGATGGAGTTGGAGTAGCCACTGGAGTAGCCACGACGTTCGAAACCTCTATATTTTGAACAGAAGCAGCTTGGGGTTTATTAAAGGTAATGGATGGAAGCCAACCTTTAAAATATGCAGTTACCCCAAGTCCCACAACCAGCGCAGTCAACACAACTGTAATTATGTATTTCACTTTGGATTATTATACGTTGGTTTCTTCACAAAAAACAAGCCAAATCCGAGCATTAACATTACTAAACCCAAAATTCTCCACACCGATACTATTTCGGCAACTACCGGTGAAAAAATTACCCCCAAAAAAATTGGGGCAGCCGATGAACTATCCACCAAACCTTTTGAAAAGGCATCGGCTAAATTTGTTACAGTGTCCGCCAAGAAAAAAGTCAAGCTGCCAGACAATATAAAGGCGATTCCAAGACTAATAAATCTCTTTCCTTTTTCAATTAAAAGAATTAGTGAGATAAGTACGAAGAGAAAGAGAAAAACAGCACCTACAAAAAACCAAAATACATACCTCCCCATATTAAATAGGTTTTGAAAAGGAAGGGTTTGCCAATCCTGGAAATTAAATTTGGTAAGTAAATCCGATATAGTCATTTCACTTTTTAATCCAATGATGTTTTTAGGGAGAAAATTGTTGGGAATTTTATCAATGGGCAGATAAACAATTATTTGGGTAGATAACCCATTTGTAAAATTCAAGAAATTTCGAAGATTCCTATCCACAACATCCTTTACATTCTCCGGGGTAATCAGATCTGTTAAAATTTTAACATCACTTCTATTTCCGCCCTCCTTGTCTATTTGAGATTCAAAAGAATTTTTACCGGCGTTTGCCAAATTTTGATAAACATTATGCTTTTGGAAGGCTGCCTCCCAAAAGTTATAGTTAAGGAGCCCGAATTTAAAAGTCCCAGAAATTAATCCTACAAGAAACAGAACAACAAAAAAAATTGTAAGTAATATCTGGGCAGCAATTTTCATAGGTTAAGTATATCAAAAAAGACTATTCTGAAGAATCGGTTTAAGTTTAGGGTAAGAAAAGTCTAGCTTAACTTCATGAGTTTCATTCCAAAAATCTATGTATTTGAGAAGTTTATTTTTCATTGCATGATCATAAATTCTAGTGGTAATTTTCACATCCATTTCGCAATATTTTTTAAGCTTGGCAAGACTTTCCGCATTATGCGCCTCCCAATATTTGACGGCATTTTCCCCATTATCGTTTTTTTTAATCCCAAGCGTAGCTTTAGCAAGAGAATCCAAAGAAACCCTCTTACCTTCAACTCTTTTTATTTCGTCAAGAATATCAAAATGTGGAAGTTTTGGCCAATGTGAGGGAAGATATGGAGAAAGAGCAGGAACATCAAAAGTAAGTGAATTAAATCCGATTATCCTATCAGCTTTTTCAAATAACTTAAACATTTCCAGAAATTCCGGCTCCCAAAAAGACTGCATTTTCCCTTCCACCTCATTAAAATTTTCATCGAGTATTCGTGAGTACACAGAGGTTATAGAAACTCCTAATTTTGACGCATCATATCCGGTTGTCTCATCAAAAAACTTTTTTGTTTCTGTATCAAAAATTACTTCAAGTAGCATCTGTGTATAACTTTATTTATTCTTAAAAATATAGCTGAAGATAAATAATACCACTGAAGTTAAGACAACTGCAGGACCGGAGGAAATTCCAAAATACCTTGCAATCAAGATTCCAACGATTGACGAGAGCACACCAAAAAATATCGCCAAGAAATGAAAATCTTTAACACCCCTTGCAATATTTTTAGCACTTGCTGCAGGAATAATTACCATCGCACCGGTAAGTAGAGTTCCGAGGAATTTAACTCCGAGAGCAACCACAAGAGCAACCATCAAAAGATAAATTAAATTGATTTTAGAAATATTTATTCCTTGGGATTTTGCCAAATCATCGGAAATAACTCCCAAAAGAAGTTTTTTAGAAATCAAATACGTGACAGTAAAAATAATAATTGCTCCTGCAAATGTTAAAACTCCGTCGGAAAGTCCTATCTTATCAATGTTTCCAAAAAGTGCCTCTAAAAGTTCAGGCTCGGGAGTTATAAGAAGTCCGAGCGATAAGCTGGCGGTAAAGAATACCCCGACCAAAGCCTCCGGATAAACTTCCGTATGGTCACTTAAGTACCAAATTCCGACTGTCGCAATTAGAAGTGCAACAAGTGCACCAAGCATGGGATTAATTCCAAATGTAAGTGCAACAGCAATTCCTGGAAGGGCCACGTGGCTTAGTGCATCCCCCACCAAAGACATCCGCTTAAGAACCATAAATGATCCAAGATAAGCAGAAGCTGCCCCAACCAAAGCACCGACAAAAAGTAAAAATATTATATTAGCATTCATGATGATGGGTATGTTCTCCGGCATGTAGAACGTTTATATTGTGTACGTGAAGATGTACCTCTCCTCCATATAGCTTATTCAAAGTTTCTTTATCTATAACCTTTAAGGGGGGGCCAAAACTGATCTGTTCTCTATTCAGACAAAGAACATTTACTGCATATTGATTCACAACCTGGATTTCGTGCGAGATAAAAATAATTGTCAAATCAACTTTTGCTTGAAGTTTGTTAATTAGACCATAAATTGTTTCTTCTCCCGCAACATCTATTCCAGTAGTCGGCTCATCAAAAAGAAGAACCTGCGGATCCCCTAAAAGTGCATAGGCTATAAGAACTCTTTGAAGTTCACCGCCAGAAAGAGCCCCGATCCTCGTTTTTAAAACTCTTCTATCATTGTGTATATGTTCCGCTTCTTTTTGAAAACCAACCTCTTCCAAAACAAGATAAATTTTATTCATGTCCTTCTCTTTAAATTGCAGAAATTCAGCAACAGTCAAAGGAATGTCTTTTCCTACCGAAAGTTTTTGAGGAACGTAACCAATATTTATATTTGGGGCCCACTCAATTTTACCTTCATATGGAATAAGTCCCAAAAGTGCCCTAAAAAGGACTGTTTTACCAGCACCGTTGGGACCAAGTACCGCCAACGTGTCGTCTCGTTTAACATCAAAACTTATATTGTTGAGAATTGTATGATTATCGAATATTACTTTTAAGTTGTTGACAGAAAGGATGTTTTCGGCCATAGATCTATTCTAACATTCTTTTACCAACTCGTTGGGCATAAATTTGCCTCTCAATCACCTCTTCCAGCAATTCATCAGGGTTTGGTAGTTTTTGTCCGCGCGGCCAATAACCCATTATTGTTAATAATTTAAGAATAAAATCGAGCCGGAACTTTTTTAATTTTGTTTCTGTTTTTAATTTATTTAAAGATTCTAATATTAAATTAAAAAGATCGGTATTCTGTTCATTTTCATGAGTAATTTTACCGATTACCTCCATAAAATAATAAGCAAGGGAAACTTTTGAAAGACTTTTTCTAATTTCTTTAAAGTCATCAATAATATCAGCCTCTATCATTAGATCTATTCCGTGTCCGGAAACAGACTGAAAATTAAGAAGAGAAAAAATTTCCAAATGTCCCCTCTTTTTACTTTTAGGACGTCTTATCCCTTTAGCCATTAATGAAATTCTGCCGTGATCTTTAGAATAAACAGAAATAATTCTGTCCGCCTCACCATAATTTTTCCTGCCAAGAACAACACCTGAAGAAGAATAAGAATGAGGTTTCATCTAAAGACCTATTGTAACTTCTTTATCCGTTTTTAGATAGAACTCTTGCTGGTTTTTACCAACATTAATAGTATAAAGATAATCTTTAGTTCCGGGCTGTTTTTGAACCAAAAGTTTATATTGCCCCTTAACCTTGAATGGTAATTTATATTGGAAAGTGACCTTGGCAACCCCCTCCGGCCTAAGCTGAAAATATCCGGCAAAGACAGTTTTACCAAGATCTTCATAAGGATCCTGCTTGGCTTCAAGTCCATCAACTGCTATTAATGTACTCCCTTCAGGGACGTAAACACGGACCCAGGTTGGAAGAACCGAATTTAACCAACCGTCTTGTTTCTCTGGATTTTTATAAGTAATCGTTAAAGTCTTCGTTACTGATCCGTCTCCAGCAATTTTTACATCCTGCTCCACATCCTCAGTCGAATAAAGATTAGATTTGCGCCCCCCAAGATTGGCATCATTAATATGAAGATAATCTCCGTTATAGTCTTTAATTACCCCCCCAATTCCAAATTCTGTTACGGCTTTTTGAACTGTAGAATCATTTAAATAGAACAAAACATCTTTTTCCATAACAGAATTAAATGCTGCAGAAAATAGGGCTGCCAATTTATCTTTTGGCTGGCCCATGGCATTTGCCAAAATCGAATTCATCAAGGGACCTATTATTTTCTTTCTATTTTCAGAGTTTGCGGGGCGTTGAATGATTTTACCCGTCAGTGGATCCCAAATAATCGGTCCCTCAACATCTGCGTAAGCTTCCAGTGCATGAATTACTTGAGAACAATTACACTCCGGATCAATCGCGGTACTAAAGTTTCCAAAACCGGGAACTCCAATTGGGCCGATAACACTCAAAAGATTATCAAGGACTTTAGTGTCCACCGCAATTATTCCGTCTATGTTTTTTATACCAACTTCAGAAAGTGCACCTGAAACCATTTGCATGCTTTGGGCAAAATCAGGCGACCAATTCATATCTCTCAAGCGTAATTTTTGTGACAAAACATAAGGACCCTTTATATACTTAACGATCGGATCAGGTGCAGGAATGCTCGGTCTATATCTTGCGTCCAGGTTATAAATATCATCACTAACTGTCGGCGTAAATTTTGCCTTATTCACGGTCATTATTGCATAGGCCGTCATAAACCCTCCTGTGGGTCTTAATTCCTTATCATTTTGGAAAAGAACAAAATAGGTGCGCGGAGAATCCATTCCAAGTAAATACGGTGCATTTTCTATGACAGGTTTTCCGTTAACTAAAAGGTTTGATGCCTGACCAATCAGATCCTGAACGCTTTTAATATCGTTTCTAAGTGGAATTCCTTTGAATTGAACCGGATATCTCTCCGCATCGATTTTGGAAATCTCACTTTCAACCGTCTTCATTTTTCCGGAAATTGTATCAATCTGGGGCAACAAACTTGGTAAACTTTTGACTATGAAGTCGATTCTGTCTTGTGCCGTCTTCGCGCCATCAAGAGCTTGTACTGCCTGCTGGCCACTCTCACCCTTAAGACCTAAGAGGTCTGAATAAGGTTCAATCACCGTAATAACCGTATTCCCCGCATCCATTCCTGCTTGAGCAGCATTAACCGCGTGTCCCAGATCGGAAACATAACCGCCAAAATAGGGAATAATTCTCGTCCAGGAAAGTAAAGTATATGAAGTTTTAAAATCAGCAAGGGATTTGCTGGTTGCCGTAATTTGAGTTTTTATCTGCGACAAATCTTGCGATTTAGCTGCCGCCTCCAATTTTTTTACTGACCCATATAAAGCCATACCCTTTTGATATGTTAAAAATGCTGGAATTCCGACAGCAACAAGGAGGATTAGAATAAAAGCCATAAATCCCACAGCAATTTTTAAAAATAGCCCGTTAGATTTTTTGTTTGGTTGATCCATTTTTTGTTGAGGCTGAGACAGGGTTTGGGGTTCAGTTTCCGCCGTTTCTATTTTGGGAATTAAAACTGAATTCGAGCTTAAATTCGGAATTTTTATTTCGTCGGCAGTCATAAAATTATAATACACTAAACAGCACCCTTGCCGCTAATCATTATGAAGGGCGTTTTCAGAATTATAAAAATGTCCATCAGAAGGGATTTTCTTTTTGCGTAATACGCATCCATTTCTATTCTCTTGTCAAAATTAATATTACTTCTTCCGGATACCTGCCAGTAACCCGTTATTCCAGGTTTAACTGTTTGGGTTTGTTCAACAAATTTTTCGGTACCGTGGTAAATTTTTTGCTGTTCGGTAAGCTCATCTGCATGGTACGGCCGTGGCCCGACCAAACTCATATCCCCCTCAAGAACATTAAGAAGTTGAGGCATTTCATCAATTGAATATTTGCGGATAAACCTACCAAATTTTGTTACACGCGGGTCTTCATGAAGTTTAAAGCTGGATTTTTTGTATTCGTTATAAAGCTTTTTAAATCTGGGGTCTTTTGTTAACAAACTGTCAGCGTTCACGGGCATCGAGCGGAATTTGTAAAGCCTAAAAATTTTCCCGTCCTTACCAATTCTCCTCATATGAGAGTTTCCGGGTTCTACCAGAACCGGCCCCGGCGCCGTGATTTTAATAATTATCGCGGTAAGAATCATTATTGGGGTAAATAAAATAATAAGAATTATGGAGGCGAAAATGTCAATTATTCGTTTTACAATGTCATACATAATTCGTTTAGAGAAGCTCTGTTCGCTTTTCCTCTTTTAGTTTTTCAACAACCTGCTTTACATCCTGCGCATGACTCTTTGAGGCAACAAGAAGAGCGTCTTTAGTATCAACAACAATAATGTTATCCAGTCCGACGATAGCAATCATGCGACCGTCCGTATGAATCAGAGCATCGGAGGTATCCAAATTAAGTATCTCACCACCAGGTTCATCCCCAGAAATAACCACGTTACTTTTACTATCCTTCCGAGAATTAGCCCAAACTTCTCTCCAATCTCCAATATCTGTCCAGAAAAAGTCACCCACAACCACAATAAAATTTGATGCTTTTTCTGCAACTGCATAATCAATTGAAACAACCGGCATCTGTTTGTACTCTCTTTTTATTATTTCTGCCTGATTCGGGGTTCCGACATCTGGCCTAATCTTATCCAAATTGGCCCAAATTTTGGGCGCATGAATTTTTATAGCCGCCAAAATTGAATCAGCTCTCCAAACAAACACCCCAGTATTCCAAAGATAATCTCCCGAAGAAGTGTATTTTTTAGCAAGTTCAATTGGAGGCTTCTCTATAAACTTCTCCAGCTTGTAGAAGTCTATATCTCCTTTCTGTGGCATTTTTTTGCCTTTTTTGATGTGCCCCATACCTGTGTGGGGATATCTTGGCTCAACACCGATCGTAAGAAGAACTTTATCCTCATAAGCCATTTTGGCTGCGGCTGCCAAAACTTCCAAATATCTCCCTATGGGTTTAACTAATCTATCAGCAGCCTCAGTGATAATTACTGCATCAGGGTCTTTGTGTTGTATCACAAGAGCCCCCAAGCCATGTGCTGGACCAGTTTCACGTCTTTGCGGCTCAACTATCACATTTTCCCTATGTAAACGCGGACATTCATTTAATATTTCGGCTCGATATTTATTAGAAACAGTAATAACATAAATTTTTTCCCAGGGCAAAATTTCACTAAAACGCCTAACGGCAACCTGTGTAAGGGTCTCATTATCAAAAAGCTTCAAGAACTGTTTTGGAGTTTTTTGCCTAGATCTTGGCCAAAGGCGAGTTCCTCCCCCGCCAGCCAAGATAAGAGCGTATAAGTGATCTCTGTAATTGTTTTTTGAAAATCGTTTTAGAAAATCTTTTAGCATTTTCTTTTAATATTCTCTCACTAAAACTCATTTTATCAAACTTTTTAACCGCCTGCATGAGACTTTTCACAGTCTGTTTTTCAAAAAAGATCCCTGTTTTTCCATTTGTAATTGTATCCAACGCTCCACCTTTTTTATAAGCAATCACAGGAATTCCAAGACTTTGTGCTTCAACGGCTACAATTCCGAAATCTTCTTCCTGGGGCATGATAAGAGCTTTTGCATTTTGATAATATTTTATTAGTTCTTTTTCATTTACTTTTCCAACAAATCGGATATTTTTCCCAGCTAGCTTTTTTAATTTATTTTCAAGCCTGCCTGTTCCTACTATCACTAACGGAGATCTCAATTTATTAAAAGCTTTTATAGCAAGATCTACTTTTTTGTAGCCATAATCCAACCTACTCACAAGTAAGTAGTATTTCTTACTACTATCAATGAATCGATTCATTGATAGTTCTACGGGGGGGAAAATTACTTCAGATCCTCTTTTATAGTATCTCTTAATTCTTTTTTGCACTTCTGTCGAAATAGCAATTATTTTATCCGGCCGACTCGCAGCCTTTTTATCCCATATCCTTAAAAATGAAATGATCGGTCTTGTTATACCTTTAAGGATCGTGTCTTTAAAGTATTCGTTGTAACCACTCCAAAGATAACGAGTTGGAGTAAGGCAATAACAAAAATGAAATGTTTTCGAAGTTGTTATTATTCCCTTTGCCGCTTCTGAGGTAACCGAAATTACAAGACCAAATTTTGAAAAATTGAAAGATTCAAAGGCTAAAGGCATTAAGGGAGCTAGAAATTCATGATTAGACTTAGCAAATGGAATTTTCTGAAGAAATGAAGTTTTCACTTTAGGAAAAACTTTTGCCCAAGGGGCACGCCCTACATCATAAACGGAGGTATAAAGCGGAGCATCGGGAAACATTTCATGAAGAGTAAGAAGAACACGCTCCGCACCTCCCCATTTGTTTACCCTATCGTAAACAAGAGCTATTTTCTTTTTTGGGAGCGGTTTCTTCATATATTTTTAGCGTTTCTTTGGCCATTTTAACCCAAGAGTACCGCTTTGCAAATTTTTGTCCCTCCTCAACAAGATTTTTACGTTCAGATTCCTTCATCTCTATCACATCTCTCATAGATCTCTCTATCGAAGAAAAATCTAACGGATTAAAATAAATAGCATACTTTTCATATATTTCCTTGAAGACAGGAATTTCTGACGCCAAGACCGGAGTTCCTGCATTCATTGCCTCAAGACCCGGAAGACCAAATCCTTCGGAAAGTGATGGAAATACAAACCCTAATGAATTTTTATACAATGATCCCAAACTTTTGTCCGGAACAAAACCCAGGAGCTTAACAAAATCTTCTGCTTTTAGCTCATTAATTATTTTTTCAAGCCGTGATGTAAAAACATTTCTGGCTGAAGTAATTATCAACTTAATTTTTTCGTCACGATTAATATTCAAAAGAACCATTGCTTGAACCAACCTTTTTAAATTTTTATGAGGATAGGCATTCCCTGTATAAACAAAATATGGGGAATCAATTTCGACTGTATCAACATTTGAAATTTCTTCATCAAGACCCTCATAAGTAACATAAATTTTTTCTGAAATTCCTTTGTATTCCTTCTCTAATTCATTTTTAACCGCGAGGCTTGGAACAATTATCGCGGAGGATTTTTTCACTGCTGTATTAAACCCCAATTTATAACCCAATCTTTTTACAAAATAAAAAGGAGCCGGAAGCGTTGTTGCCAATAATCCCTTTTGTGTATGCATTAAAAGATCATGGATTGTAACCACATATTTTCCTTTATAAAAAATCGGGACATTAAAATGCGGGAAATGAACCAGATCAGGGTTCTCTTTTTTTATTAAACCGGGAAGTGCCACTTGCTCCTTGAAACTATAGTGACGAAAATCCGCCAACACCTTTTTCCAATTTCCGGGAAGCTTAAGTGAATCAAAGTATTTTTTTCTAAGAAGCAAAACATATTCATTTTTCAGATCAATTCTTGATAACTCTAAAATCAAATTATTCAAATACCGGCCCAGGCCTGCATTTTCTAAACCATAAAGCCTGCCATCAATTAATATTTTCATGAGAATATCTTCACGAGAACTTGACTTGTAAATATCTCGTCACTTTTAGAAGTTTTATTCCAATCAAAACAAAATAATCGAATACCAAAGGGTACGAGCTCCATAAATTTTTTCTATAAAAATATTCCATTGAGTTCACTCCATCCATTCTTCTTTTTAAAACTAAGGCCGGTGACAATGACTTTCTTATCTCGTTAATTTTTCCTTTACTGGCGCCTTTAAGGTGGGTTATGGAAACTGCCGGAAAGTAAACAATTTTATACCCCAATTTTTTAATTCTAAAGCAAAGATCTATGTCCTCCCCATCAAAAAGATAATTTTCATCTAACCAATTGACTTTATCCAAAATACTTTTTCTTGTTAACAAAAAGGCGCCTTCGACAGAATCAACCTCATGAGATTTATCTTCACTAATATCTTCATACCAATACTCCTTTGCGTTTTTCAAAAATAACCTTTTGAACGAAATCCAGGGAGTCGGAAACCTTCTTCTGGCGTCTTTATCTAATTTTCCGTTTACTAAAATTAATTTACACGTTACAACTCCAACGTCCTTATTTTTCTCTAAATACTCAACCGTTTTTGCTAAGGTATTTTTATGAAGCAATGTATCCGAATTAAGAAGCAAAACGAACTCACCCTTAACAATATTTCTGGCTCTATTATTACCGTTCGAAAAACTTATATTAGGGCCCTCCACCAATTTTACCCAAGGAAACTTATTTTTTACCATTTCAGGGCTGCCGTCAGTGGAAGAATTGTCGGAAACTATAACTTCCAAACCAACTTCGTCCATACAAGCCTTTATGGAATTAAGGCAGTTCTCCAAAAGCTCTCTGGTATTGTAATTAAGAATGATTATCGACAGTTTTACTTTTTTCATATTCAGTCTCCTCATAAATTTTATCCAGATATTCTGCCATTCTATACCAGCTGTATTTTCTTTCGACAAGATTTCTGGCATTATTTGCAATAGAGGATGCAAATTCGGGGTCATTAAGAACCTTCAAGACAGCCTTAGCCGTACTTTCGGGATCATTCTCAATAATAATTTCTTTATTATCTTTCGCGCCAAGCCCTTCGGCTCCGACCGTAGTTGTGACTAAAGGCAGTTTCGCAGCCATTGCCCCAAAATGTTTAAGTCTTGTTCCCCCGGGCCCTCTTAAGGGCGAGACAAAAACAGATGCTTCATAATAGGCTTTCCTAATTCCCTCTTGATCATCCTCTCTTAAATCGTCTATCAAAATATTTTCCGTCTGTCTCTCTTTAATTTCATTAGGAATATGTTGACCGACAATCCAGACTTTTACCGAAGGTTCTTCTCTGTGGACAAGCGGAAAAACTTCATCCAAAAGAATTTTTGCTGCCTCCACATTTTGCAGCCATTTAAAATTCGCCACAAATAACATTCTTGGATTCTTGGAGCTCCAATTAGTTTTAAGCTTAAAAAAATCCAAATTTACCCCGTTTGGAACTAAATTAACCTCCAAATTAGGAACCAATTTACACATTTCGGTTTTATCAACATCCGAAACTGCTACAACCCCGTCTGCTTTCTTCCAAAAATTTGTTTCCCAAAAACGTAGTTTTGCAACATCAATAGACAAAAGCCCCCTAAGAATCGGGTTTTTAATTCCTTGAATATAGTGTTTATAAACAAGATATTCTATTGTTTGCTCCACAAGAAGAATCGGAATTTTTGTATCTGGAATGTGCGGCATAACATAAAACGTTTCCGCATGAATAAGATCATATTTAACTTTTGCTATTTCCTCTTTAACAGCACTTTTCTCTTTGGGTGAAAGATTACGGATTACCAAGAATGGATAAGGGCCAAACCCTGTAAGAAGGATATTCCTTAAAGTCCAAGGGGACTTGGAACGTTTAAAAACACAAACTTTTTTACAATATTTTTCCAATTCTGAAACATATTTTTTCTCCGAATCATCCTTTATTAAAGAGAAAAGAGTAATTTCGTGCTTTTTACTCAAATCTTTAATCAAATTATAAGAACGTATCTGCCCGCCCGAAGAATCAGGAAAGGGCAGGTACGGAGTAAGCATCAATATTTTCATTTCGTTTTCAATGGCTGATGGAGATCAATAATTATATATTTGTCCGTTTCCTTAATAGTCCTAAATCGCGATTCAATCATTTTTGTATCTGCACTCCCCAGGTTTACCGAAACATAGTAATCCGCACCTTCTTTAATAATATTATCAATT
>Ga0187886_1002776_pt1 | contig 13645 bp, 11 predicted proteins | sample June2016WEW_20_1_FD_133001 | JGI IMG/M metagenome (GOLD analysis project Ga0187886, IMG submission 133001) | Peatland microbial communities from SPRUCE experiment site at the Marcell Experimental Forest, Minnesota, USA - June2016WEW_20_150 | ecosystem: Environmental > Terrestrial > Soil >... | reverse complement strand
CTGTGGGTTCACAACATGTCCTGACGCAGATGCAGTGTTGATAATCTTTCCGTAGCCCGAAGGAATCATGGCCAGAGCCTCCGCCTGGGCGCAGAAGAACACCGCATCTAGGTTGAGATTAAGGACACGGGACCAGTCCGCCTGCGTCACCTTCTCCGCGGCCATCCATTGCCCAATGCCTGCATTGTTGACACCTATGGTGAGGTATCCCCAATGATTCATTATCGTATTGATCATGCCATGCACACTGTCTTGTTTGGTTACGTCTGCACAGATCGCGATCCCTTCAGCGTGCTTTCGGGCCAACTCGTTGGCGACAGTTTCTGCTGCGTCTTTTGCCACATCGACAACGGCTACCCTAGCGCCCGCCTCTGCCAGGGCGTGGCAGAACGAACGCCCAACCCCTTGACCGCCCCCAGTGACTAAGGCGACGCGACCGTCCAGTTTGAACCTCTCAAGGATGGGTTTAGTATCCAACAGGGCATCCTTCATTATTAAATCTCCTTCCGGGTCGTGCATGCTCAGTGATGCTCACTATATGTTCAGGCGGCCACAAAAGAACGCGATAATGTTCTCCATCGTGGGAAACAGGCCAACTCAACCTTCTGGAGGCAATAGCTTAGGACACACTCACAGCTTTTTCGTAGTTCCGCAGTATCATCTAACTCGCCCCTTAACACCTCCGCAGGGTATTCCTGTACCGTAACTTCTCCAAGAGACATTTTCGCCAAGTCCTCATCTAATTGGGCGCAACAAACTGCTTCCATCCCTAAACCTCTGCGAAAATTGCACCAAGTTACTGCAATTCTAAGGACCCTAATTGACTTTCTCGCTGTTTTAAGGACTTTGTCAGGCACCTTGTTATTCCCCCACGGTCCCATCCAAAGGAACTGGTCGCAACCGTAACTGCACTGCACAAACTCAGGCGTCAACGATTCTGGTTGCTTTTATATGCTCTCATTAGGCCCTTCAACTCATGTCGCTTCTCCTTACCACCAAACCATTCCGCCACTTACATTTATTGCCTCCCCTGTTATGAAAGCAGCCTCATCTGAGAGCATGAATGCGACTACGTTAGCAACGTTTTTTGGGGGTCGCTTCCCTTTAATAGGAACGCCACTGTCAAATTTCTTGCGCATCTCATCTGCGTTAAGACCTAATATCCGACTCCGCTCGTTTACAGCCTTTTCGTATTGATCGGAATCCGTAGGACCAGGACAAACGCAATTGACCCTTATACCATTCTCCGCCATTTCTACTGACATGGCTTGCGTAAGCCTAATCACCGCTCCTTTTGTCGCGGAATATAGATTAGCCCCTGGTTCGCCACTCTTGCCTGACGACGACCCAATATTTATGATACATCCATAGTTCTGCTTTATCATATACCTCAATGCTGCCTGGCAACAAATAAACACTCCCTTTACATTTACGTCCATTACTTGGTCAAACATTTCATCGGTATAGTCCATAAACCTCGCTTGCACAAGCAAAGCCGCATTGTTTACTAAAAAATCTATCTTGCCAAGTTTCTTTACTATCTCGTCAACAACCTTATAACACTCTTCCCTATTTGTTACATCCATTAACCTCGCATATCCAAGGTTCTTCACATTTGTCTCTCGTATTCTTTCGAACGCGCTCTTCACTCCATCCGCGACATCAACCAGAATAGTATGAGCCCCTTCCTCAGATAGCCTTTCAGCAATACTAAAGCCTATTCCTTTTGCAGCACCCGTGATCAAGGTAACTTTCCCTTCAATGCCTCTCATTCTATGACTCCTTTCAGCTCTAAATGGTTCTAGCTGAAATTTCAAACAGCCTCTTTTGTTCCATATTTTGGATGTCTAAGCTATTTCAGTTCATCTCTGTTTCCCTTTGTATTCTTCCTTATTGTATCACAAATTACATCATAATCTATATCTCAATCAATTCGATTCCTAACAATTGCGCGCATAACGATAACTCTTTCCGGACTTCTTTATACACAGCGCAAACATGATGTTCGAATCCTTCCCTGACGATTATTTTAAAGTAAGTTCTCGCATCAACATCCAAAGTTCCCTCAGCAATGCCTCCTCTATATACTAGACTAGGCTTAACAAATTGGATGCCAGCAGTTACTATCTTGTTATATTCTCTCGTGATTTTTGCTAAAGTCGCTTTACCAGGCGGAAGAGCGAACTCCAGAGCCATTCCATCACCCAGTTCTCTTAGACCACCCTCCGACGGATGTCTCAACGAAATTTCCTTTAAATCACCGACAATACTTGAAGCATGCGCTCCACAATGCCATAAGCTTATGGTATTTTGACTTTCAGTTATTCGATTATAATCCAGCATTACAGGTGGCAATCCAGATAGGGTTTTCAGCAACATCATCGTGACTAGCGAAGAAACATCAGCTTCACATGCCCCGATAACACCTTCGTCCGTCAATTTTGACAGTGCATAACATGGTGTAGCCCTAAGCCCAGAGACATTTCCTTTAAGTTCTGGCCAACATCGAATAGCAATTGCTGATAATTCATATTTCTGAACGATTTCTCGCATCGCCAGGTATAATTTGCAAGAAGATACGAGCTCTGCTTTATCCACTTCAGACCTGCCGATATTATTTAATAAATCATTCGCGATTTTCGTTGCACTAATATCATCAATCCTTCCATGTTTGGCGACCAATTCCTGAAGATCTAGATGCTTTAATTCCGCTCCAAAATACCTTCGCATCGCAATCTCGTCGGGAGTGGAATCTATCATCCCTGGGCTGTTGTAGCCAATTAATCCAATTGAAGCCTTCTCAATATGCAGAATAGAGGCAAAAACGCGCACAAGCAATTCTAGTTCCGTGCTCGTCTCCTTTCTTTCGGCGGGCCCTAAAAGTGTCAGAAATTTGTGACCAAGTTTGGTTACCGTTGAAGTAATCTCAATTAGAGCAGTTAACGGCAGCAGCGCAGCATCTTCAGCGAAGCTCCAAAGGATTATCTTTTTATTGCTTAAAGCTTTGAACAATCCGATGGTTATCCCAGCGTCCACCCATGTGCAAACGTTGATAACGAGTAAGTCAACTTGAGACCTGCTTATCTCGGTGACAGCTTTTTTCATTTCATCGAATGAATCGATGAAATAGGTTATTTCTACAACATCTTCGCACAGAGTTCTGACTAGCTCCAAGCCTCTCAATCTAACTTTCTTGACCAAAGCCTCTGGAAATGCACCAACGTTTCCTATCGCAGCATATCCCACAACTATATCGTCGCTTGCCATTTCGTAGATTCCTCTTCACCGAGTGACGCCCAAAGTGTGCTCAAACTTCCAGCATAAGCATGGTTGCTTGCCATACAGCGTCTGCGATCTTCCCTGGATGTACGCAGTCCCCGATCGCATACGATTCGATTCCCTTTGCCAATAGGCTTTCATATAGTCTTCTCTCCGGCATAAATCCAAGTGCAAGTATAACCGAGTCGCAGCTAATAAACGATGTATCCATTTTTTCGTCTACTGATACCACTCCATCATCCTTTACTTCGATTATTTTGTTTCCTGTAATCATCTTTACTTCATTTTCAATTAACAATTGTAGCAGCATCTCTCTATTTGAACGATGGATATCGTTCGCAAAAGACGCTAACATATCAACAATAATTACACTGGCGCCCTGCTGTGCCAACCACAGCCCCGTTTCACAGCCGAGCACGCCTCCTCCAATAACGACTGATACCTTCCCCACCTTTCCTTTGCCCAGGAGTGCCTCAGTACAATGATGTACGGAGGATTTATCAATTCCTAGAATATTCGGTTTGATTGGAACTGATCCTGTTGATACTACAACTACATCCGGCTTGTTATTCTTTATTATATCGTGAGTCACTTCCACACCCAGCTCTAGGTCTACCTTCAATTCACTCATTTCATACTTATACCAATCCAACAACATCCTTATATCTTTCTTGAAGCTTGGGATGCTGCCCGCTATCGCGTGCCCCCCCAATGCATTTGTTTTCTCATATAGCCAGACCTCATAACCTCGTAATTTTGCAATTCTTGCAGCCTCCATCCCAGCGATTCCAGCACCGACTATTAGCACCCTCTTCTTTGCGCTTTGGTGATTGTATGATGATAGTCCTTCGTTCCCGCAAAAAGGATTGATCGCACAAGTTAAGTATTGTCCATTCTCCGCCCGATGCATGCATTCATGACAACCGATACATCTTCTTATTTCTTTTACCTTTCCATATAGAACCTTCCTAGGCCAGTTGGGATCAGAAAGCAGATCACGCCCTAAGGCAACCATATCGGCCTTTCCCTCTTCAAGCACTTTCTCTGCAACATCTGGGTCTCCTAGTCGTCCTACTGCTATGACAGGAATGCTTACAGCATTCTTGATTTGCCTTGTCAGGTCAATCGACATACCGGATCCAAAATACATAGGAGGATGTGCCCAGTAAGAGCTTTCATAACAACCTGTATCTACGTGAAGAGCGTCATAGCCACTTTTTTCCAAGACCCTAGCCATTTCGACAGACTCGCCAATGTCACGGCCAATCTCTGTGTCATCTAGCTTTAAGGTCCCTCTATATGGAGCCTTAATGAAATGCTTTGAACCGTACCGATATATAACTGGGAAATCCTTTCCCACCCTATCTCTTATGACGGCTATTATTTCCTTTGCAAAGGTTAACCGCCCCTCTAGATTACCTCCGTACTTATCTCTCCTTTTATTCCATAATGCAGTCGCGAATTGATCAATTAAATAACCCTCATGCCCATGAATCTCGATTCCGTCCATCCCCGCGCTCGATACAATCTCCGCCGCATTAGCAAAGGCCTCAACTAACGTCGCCACTTCGTCAGTTTTTAGAGCCCGGCAAACCTTGTTCGGTCGGAAAAATGATTGATTCTCCGAGCTTGATACCAATTCAAATCCTTCATCTATTGACCTGCCTCCCATTACGCGTCCAGGACCAGCAGAAAGCTGCATGAATATTCTACTGCCAAACGTATGGACATATTTAGCTAGTTCCGCGTAATTTTGAATTGATTTCTTGCTTAAAAGAGCCCACGTGGAAAAACCATTCTGTCGAAAATGAGTAATATTATCTTCAACCTTAAAAACTCCCGTTATGATCAATCCCACGCCGCCTTTGGCTCTTTCAAGAAAATAGTCAATCCATCGCCGATTTACTGTTCCTTCTATCGGATCATAGAATTGGTGCAAGTCATTCATTGGAGCCATAACTATTCTATTTTTTATTTGTAATTTCCCAATATGCACAGAATTAGAAAGATGTTTGTATGCATTCATGATTGATTCCTTCTAATCATCCTACTAACGCATACCAAGTTGTCTTCTTGGCATGCGTTAGTAAAGCTTTTCGCGAATCGCCTCCTTAAGCCAATTGTGGCTACGCCACCAGTTCTATTGGAGAACCGAGAAAGCACCCTTGAAGTCTTTCATCGTTTTTTTGTCAACGATGAAATACCCCGAGTCAATGATCGCTGGAAATGGAGAGGGCACTATTGCCTTTACATCTTTGATGTACTTAACATATGCAATCCCCAGACGCACTCCTATTTCAGCCATTTTACCGGGGAATTGGGATACACTTGCGTCTTCTGTGCCGTTCTTAATAGCGTCCATAGCTTCAGGAATTCCATCAAGACCGACAAGTACAGGGCGCACGCCCTTGTTCTTCGCCGCTTGGTAGGCACCGAATTCAATATTATCACAGGAACAGAAAGCTCCAGCGAGATCCGGATTTGCTTGCAAAACGTTCTCCATTACTGTCATTCCGCCTTCCTCGGTCCAATGAGCGTTCTGGCTAGAGACAAGTTTGATATTCGGATACTCGGCAAACGCTTTCTTTGCGCCTTCAGCTCTGAGAATCGCATCCGGCTGGCCCGCTTCTCCCTCAAGAATAGCGACTTTTCCTTTTCCTCCAATCTTATCAGCAACGTATTTCGCCCCTGCATAGGCAGCTTTGACATTGTCTGTGCCGATAAAGGTGAGCACATCTTTGCTATCGATTGGATTATCGACGGTGATTATCGGTATTCCAGCTTTTTTGGCTGCCAGCACCGCAGGTATAAGAGCTTGGCTATGGGCCGGATTTAAGATGATTAGATCAACCTTCTTCGTAATTAGGTCTTCAACAATGCTAAGCTGCTGGGCATAATCTCCAAAAGACTGCGGCCCATATAGCATTGGCTCTGCGCCAAGGGCCGAAGCCACCTTCTTGCAGGCCTCCCCAAGCTGGATTTGGAAGTAATTGCCTGTTAACGTTTGCATGACAATCCCGACTCTCAACTGCTTTTGTGCGCTCAGCTGGCCTGCGCCAACAAAGCAAATCGCCAAGAGGAGCACTAGAACAAATCCAATCCGCCTCATTTTAAACCTCCTATGGTTCATTACCAAAGAAACATAAGAAATCTCGCGTAATCTCTTGAAATAAATTCCCAAAATGATACTGCATCACCTCCTTTGATGGATTTTAATAGGCCGCTCACATTACCTCCTTCCTTTTGGCTCTATTTCTTCTTCTGTCTAATTGTGTTTACCGCAACTACTAAGATAAGTATGCAGCCTATAACGAAAACTTGCCAAAATGGGCTCACATTTAGAAGATTAAGGCCATTTCCTATTACTGCCATTATCAGTGCGCCAATTAGGGTGCCCGCTAGCGTCCCTTCTCCCCCAAACAGGTTTGTACCACCAATAACTACTGCTGCAATGGCATTAAGCTCATATCCAGATCCAGCAGCTGGCGGAGCCGTATTTAATCTTGATGCCATAACAACTCCGGCAAAGCCGGCACAAAAGCCACAGATCACATAAGAGGCGATCTTTACGGTTCCGATTCGCACTCCCGAATAACGGGCAGCTTCTTCATTGCCTCCAACCGAAAAAAAGCCTCTTCCAAGTTTTGTGTATCTAAGCATGAGAAAGAAAATACCCATCAAGCAAAGTCCGAGAATAAATGAAAAAGGAATGCCCAATATCCTTCCTCCACTAATCCATTGGAAGTCTTCGGGAAACCCACTTGATGGATACCCTGATGTGATAATCAGCGCCCCGCCCCGTGCAATTCCCATCATGCCCAAGGTTGCTATAAAGGGCGGCACATTTGCAAAATAAATTATGGATCCACTCACAAGGCCAAGTATGGCTCCTGCAAGTATTCCGAACAACGCCGCAACCCATATGCTGAGATGCAACAGTACGTATATCTGTGACATTAGGCATGCACAGAACGCGCAGACTGAGCCTACAGAAAGATCGATGCCGGCAGAAACAATGACTACAGTCATGCCAAGAGCAATAATTAGATTAATGGATGCTTGCTTACCAATCGTAAGAAAGTTGTCTACTGAAAAGAAATAGCCCGAAGCCAATGACAGCACGATTACAAGCAACACTAATCCAAGGGGGGCAATTAATTTCTGCTTAGTCTCTGGTTTGAGTGTTATTTTACTACCCATTCGTTCTTCCATCTTGGTACTCCGAGCGCTGAGTGCTGTCGCCTATAGAAGCCTGCAATATCATATCCGAAGTTGCCCCTTCTTGATGAAACATGTTTGTTATTTCTCCCTTTCGCATGACCAGGATGCGATTGCACATTCCTATAATTTCAGGTATTTCTGAGGAAATCATGACTATTCCGCATCCCGATTGCGACAGGTAATTCATGAGTTTATAGATTTCCATTTTTGAACCAATATCAATTCCTCTTGTTGGCTCATCAAAAATAAACAGCTTGGATTGGGAGCATAGCCACTTGGATAAGACAACTTTTTGTTGGTTTCCCCCGCTTAAGAATCTTACTTTTTTCTTTGGATCGTTTGGGCGAACATGAACTACATCCATATACTTTTTAACTGTGCGACGCTCCTTCTTCAGAGAAATGATACGAAATTTCATGAACTGCTCTAGATTTGGTAACGACATATTTTCTTGTATGTTAAGAGGCAAAATTATCCCCTTCTGTTTTCTATCTTCCGGCAATAAACCTAAGCCCAAACTTATCGCTCTCACAGGCGACTTGACATCGATCTTCTTGTCATTGACAAAGACATTTCCAGAGGTTCTCCTCAAAATGCCAAATAGCGTGTTAGCCAATTCAGTTTTGCCTGAACCCACCAATCCTGTTATTCCAAGTATTTCCCCTTCATGCACTTGAAACGAAATACGACGGAATTGGTTGTCAAGACTTAGGTTCTCTACCTTTAGAATCTCCCTTTTTTTGACATTTTCCTTCTTAGGATAAATGTCGCTAATATTGCGACCTATCATCATGTGAATTATTTCTTTTGTTGACGTTTCAGCTATCTTAAGGGTATTGATTCTGCAACCATCTTTTAGAACAGTAACCCTGTCTCCTATCAGGTTTATTTCGTTCAAGCGATGCGATATATATATGATTGACACCCCATTTTTCTTAAGCTCACCAATTATATGAAACAAATGCTCAATCTCAAACTTCGATAGGGTTGCCGTAGGTTCATCCATTATCAATATTTGTGCGTTTAACATTAGAGCTTTTAGGATTTCTACTAGCTGCTGAACAGCAATGCCTAACGTTCTAGTCTTAGTCATTGGATCTATATTTACTCCAAAGTCCTCCAGGAAATGTTTTGACCTATCGAGAATTGTTTTCCAGTCCACTATTCTGAGTAGTCCTCCTAGTTTCAAACTAACCGGAAGATGGCCAACAAAAATGTTTTCTGCAACAGATAAGGTTGGAATTAGTGAAAATTCCTGGAATACAATAGCTATGCCATTTCTAGTTGCATCATTTCGGTTATGTATTTGAACTTCTTTACCGTTTATGAATATCTTCCCTTGATCTTTCGAATAAACCCCAGTCAAAATTTTCACAAGTGTAGATTTCCCAGCTCCATTCTCGCCTACAATTATGTGCACCTCTCCCTTTCGCAGATCGAAATCGACATTGTCTAGTACACGAATGCCTGAGAATTCCTTCGTAATTCCCTTGAGTTCTAGAATATAACTAACTGCGGTGCTATCCACTTTATACTCTCCACCTCGCAAAGTTTCTATCATGCAGCCTAAGAACCTTCATTCTTGGGGACCTCGTCCATCAATAAAATGGTATTAGTCTTTTCCGATGCTCGCGCGTGAGTATTCCTCACGATCGCTATTGTTCCCACCTTTCCAAACTCCAATCTCGTCTCAGTTCTTGATCTTGCTCAATAGGTTCTCGATCCAGCTTCGACTCTGCTCGATCATCCCCATCGCCTCGTCACTGTCTTGCCAGCCTTCAGTTTCATAGGAAAGTACGCCGTCAAACCCGGCGTCACGCAGGATTCTCACGCAACCTGACAGGTCGATCTCCCCGCCCCCGAGAGCGACCGCGTTTCTGCCGACAACGTCTTTGAAGTGTACATGCTTGACAGAGGCGACAACCTTCCTTAGGAGATCCGTCTCGCTATAGCTTGTCACTGCCCCAAGCTTCCATTCATACCCGTTTGCGTCCGTGCCGACGTAGTCGCCGCGGTGGATGTTTGCTGTGTCGAAGTTGACGCCAATCCAATTGCATTTCACAAGGTCAAGGATCTGCGGAAGTCCATCGGGAGTCAGGGAAATGCTCCCGTGGTCTTCAAGAGCCAAAAAGACACGCTTCTTTTCAGCAACTTGCCCTAACCGCTGGAGGCGCTCCTGCAAAATCATGAGTCCCTTCTCCCGGCTCATGTCGGGCCCTAGTCGGCCTTCTCCTGTCGCGACGACGGGCACACCAGCAGCTTCTGCCCATGCCAAAGCCTGCTCAAGGTCCTTCACCCCTTGCTCGGATGTCATCAGCTCCCTGTGGCTTCCGATGGCAGACACGCCTAACAAGCCATAACCTTTCACTTTCTCAGCAAACCTCACCGGGTCATCTTTCCAAGGATCTACATGCGGGCACCACTTTAGATTCGCCTCAACTTCAACGTACAGGTAGCCGGCGCTCGATATCCGTTCCAGGGCGAAATCCAACGGATACTTCCTAAAAGCAACGCTATTGCATCCAATTTTCATGTCCCCACCTCAACTGCAAGGCATAGAAGGCGCGCGCCTTATCTAAAAAGGACGCCGCCGGACGACCTGATAATGTCAGTGATCGGCCCCAGATTCGGAAAGTATCTGGCAATTCGCATCAGCGGGCACTCCCCTTGGGGACGAATACCACTTTCAACGCCTCCTCTGAGTACGCAGCTTTCATTGCCTTTTCGCACTCCTCCAGCGAAAAGCGGTGTGTGATGAGCTTCGACCAGGGGAACTGGCCGCGGTTGCGTATCATCATGTCCATGTGCGCGTAATACATGTCATGCGGATGATTGGTGTTTCCGATAAACAGAACATTCTTGGCAGCTAGATGACGATGGACATTGAGCGTCACAGTGCCTGTGTCCGCAAAGTTGCCCGTCTCGCAGTATGTCCCGCCCCGCCTCAGCATCCGCAGCCCGACGTCGAGAACCTGCGGCTGCCCGACGACCTCGACGACAACATCCGCCCCCCGTCCTTCAGTCTCTTCCCGGATGTACTTCACAAGCTCGTCGTCGCTGTACTTTGTCACATCGATACAGAGATCCGCTCCAAATTCTCGGGCAAGGCCCATCCTGAAAGGAAAGCTGTCCAAGCCGATGATCTTCCCAGCCCCGAGAAGCCGCGCCTTAGCGACCATGGCCATGCCAATCGCTCCAAGACCCTGAATTACTACCGTGTCGCCGAAACTAAAGCCACCGCGGCCATCGGCCTGGCTGTACATCTTCGCTCTATCCAGCAGTGCCGATACCACGAAAATCTCCGAGAGGGCGGTCTCCTCCACGGTAAGTTGTTCGGGGACCCTGTAGACCCACGCCTTTGGAGGTAGGTACAGGTACTCGGCCCAGCCACCGACGAGGTAAGGGAACCGATCGCTCGCAAATGTCATACCTATTCCCTGATGGTGGGCACAGAATGGGAACGAGTGAATCCTCCGACAGTACCAGCAGCGGCCACAGATCACGTTTGGGCAATGCGTCACGCGGTCACCGAGCTTCAGGTCCTGCCCTGCGTATTCAATATCAACGCCACGCCCGTTCATTTCAACGATAACGCCGCTATTCTCGTGCCCGTGCACGGACGGATACACCATGTCCTGCTCAGCCTCGGTTCCCCCGTACAGGGTCACATCGCCGTCGAAGGCGTGCTTGTCGGTGCCGCAAATTCCCGCCATCTCAATGCGCATTATAGCGGCCCCTGGCTCGAGGTGGTCCGGGTAAGGTAGTTTTTGCAACTCCACCTTGCTGGGGCCTGTCATCACAACTGCCTTGGCCTCTTTAGGTTTACTCATACTTGCATTCCACTTTCTTTCCTTTCTTCCCGTTCCTGCGGGCACTCATTTTCTCTTGCCCCCTTGCACCATCAGCTGTCCCCTCACGTGGGATACCCGAGGGTGTACAGATGCGTGCCGCCGTTCAGCGGGCCCTTGATTACATCTTCGATCGTCTTACGGTCCCGCATCGTCATTGCTTCCAGGGGGGGCAACGTCCCGGCCGGATACATCTTCATGATGTCTGTGATGAGCTTTTCAAGGTAGCTCAGAATCGCGATGAGGCCTGGCTCAGCCTTCTTTGGGTCCGCGAGGGTTGCCTTTCCCACCACTCCTTCGGGTGTTGAGACGACCTCAACGGCAGAAGCGCCCACTTGCAGCCAGAAATCAATTGGCAACTCGTTGTATGCACTCCCCGATTTGTTGATGTGACCGTCAGGGAAGATCTTCATCGGCTTGGTGTCGACCGCCCGTCTCAGGTCAACCATCTCGGGAAATAGGGCCATGCTGAATGAGGTTTCGCATTCGTCCGCATGAACGAAAGGCGTCTCGAAAGGACCTCCATGCGCCATGTCCCGAATCTGCTCAGGAATCACGAACCACCAGTTGACGTTTACGAGTATCGAGGGCACCTGATACTTTTTTGCGAACTGATGGATCGCCAATGGGATCACATAGTCCTGACCGTGACCGTTCAGAAGGATCTGCTTTCGGAACCCTGCATTCCAGAAGCCCGCGATGACGGCCCTAATGTACGCCGCAAGGTCCTCTTCGGGAACGACGACGGTCTTTGGCATGCCGAGGTGATGGAAAGGATGTGAGCCATACCATATCGGCTCAGCGACGGTGCATCCAGTAGCCTGCGCGACTTGTTCAGCAATGCGAGTCACTAGGAAAGTGTCCTCCCCTGAGCACGCGTGGGGACCATGATTCTCGGTACTTCCGATAGGAAGGATGATGAGATCATTCTTCTTCAGCCTCTCATCAATCTCATGACTGTTCATCGTTTGGAAGTAAATTCCGTCGGGCAACTCCATGTGGCCGCCTTGCGGCGGTATTTGCCATCTACCCATCTTGCGCTTGCCTCCTTTCTTTATTCGGGAGTCTCATCGCGTAGCTCAAGGGATTGCAAAAGCCTCTCCTTGACCGCGCTGATATGAGCCCTCACTGAGTCTCCAGCCCCCTGCCGGTCCCTGCTCTTCAAGGCAACGATGATCTGCCCGTGCTCCTCGACCGACTTGTTCACATTCTCGAGCGAGTTGATGGATAGAAGCCGCTCGCGATAGGTAAGCCCCTTGATACTCTCGAGCATCTTTAGAAGTTGGGCATTACCCGATTTTCTTATTATCAGGTCGTGAAGCTCGGTCTCAAACTCGAGGAAGTTCTGCAGGTTTCCGCGGCTCACCTCACTTACCGACTCCGCCTGAAGGTTCTCCATGCGACTGATATCCGCGTCGCTTATGTATTCGACCGATTTTTCTGCTGCGTATCCCTCAGTGATCTCCCTTAACTCAAACAGTTCCCTCAGGTCCCTCTTCGATATGCCCTTTACAAAAAAGCCAACCCTTGAAATGGCGTACACGAGGCCATCGCTTTCGAGCCTTAGCAAGGCCTCGCGAACAGGCGTGCGGCTCGTCCCTGTCCATTTTGCCAGCGCCTCCACTGGGAGCTGCTCTCCTGCCTTCAGGTCCAGACTGAGGATCATCTTCCTTACCATTTCATAGACTGCGTCCTTGAGTTCGACCGGCCGAAGCGAGTGCACGTAGGTCTTCACCTTGTCCCAAAGCGGACCACCTCCATCCCTTTCAAGACTAGGAATTGCTGTGTCCAAAACCGTCACCTCCTAATATGTGACAAGCTGATATGTCACATATTAGATCACTTCCACAGATCTTTGTCAACAGTTTTGTGGGAAATTATTTACATACTTACGCATCATTATCCTTGACATCTCCATTCTTATATGTTCCAGTCTTACTAAGTAAGGAAATTTTTTACAAAGAGGTATCGTATGGATACAATCAAGATTGCTGTGGCAGGCGTAGGTAACTGCACCTGCTCCTTGATCCAGGGTGGTGTTTACTATAAGGAACTTCAAGTCCAAGAAGGCGAACCGTTGCCAGGGTTAATGCACCCCGTCCTAGGTGGCTACACCGTTTCCGACATTGTTCCAGCAGTTGCATTCGATATTGATGCGCGGAAAGTCGGGAAAGATCTTTCGGAAGCTATCTGGGCTGCCCCAAATTGTACACAGAAATTTGCTGAAGTCCCGAGACAAAATGTGAAAGTACTGAAAGGCCCCGTCCTCGACGGTGTGACTGAGCACTTGAAGAAGT
>Ga0187886_1002775_pt1 | contig 13646 bp, 12 predicted proteins | sample June2016WEW_20_1_FD_133001 | JGI IMG/M metagenome (GOLD analysis project Ga0187886, IMG submission 133001) | Peatland microbial communities from SPRUCE experiment site at the Marcell Experimental Forest, Minnesota, USA - June2016WEW_20_150 | ecosystem: Environmental > Terrestrial > Soil >... | reverse complement strand
TAGTATTTAAAAAAAGGAAGGTTGCTTTTATGAGTAAATATTCGGTATCGGTCATTATACCGTGTTATAACTCATCCAAATATGTAAAAAAAACAATAGATAGTGTTTTAAATCAGAATTATGAGAATTATGAGATCATCGCTATTGATGATGGTTCAACAGATGAAACCGGAAAGATTTTAGAGGGTTATTTGCCACATATAAGAATACTAACCCATCCCCATAACTCAAATCTCGGAGTAGGAGCTTCAATGAACTTGGGAGTTAGGGAGTCTAAAGGAGATTTAGTTGCTTTTTTAGATCATGATGATTTATGGTATCAAACGAAGTTAAGTGAGCAGGTAAAAGTATTTGATAAATATTCTGATGTAGGTCTCGTATATACGAATGTAAATGTTATTGATGAAAATGATAATGAACTTTTTGAGATTTACCCAAATGGTTTTGAAGAATTAAACAAGCCAGAGGGACTGTTATTAAAGTGTTATATAACTACGGTTTCGAGCGTCATGGTTAGACGTAAACTCTTTGAAAAGATTGGTCTGTTTAGAACTGACATTCAATCTGCCGACCACGATATGTGGCTTAGGATGATTGAGAACGCTAAGTTTTTCTACTTACCTAATTGTTTAGCATCACATAGGAGGCATCCGAGCCAAATAAGCTCAGGGAGAAAGATCTGGGAAGATGGGTTTGTGATACTCAGAGAAGCTTACAGAAGATACCCATATGGTGCTACGGTAAAAAGAAAAAGATTAGCTATCTTACACTATCGTTTAGGAGAGTATGATTGGAATCATAAGTTATATTGGAAGGGAACTAAACATTTTTTATTAGCAGGTATGTTCGACCCCTTTCGGGGCGCTGAAGTTTTTATTTCCTCTCTATTTCATGTGGGTAAGCGAAATGAAGGTTTACAGCCCCTGAGATAAATTAGAATGAAAGGGATTTAGAGGTGCGATACATTGTATTTTTGGTTTCGTGGTTTTAAAAAATATTTAACTGAGAGAAGTTATTACCATGCGTGGACAGTCAGTTGCGGTAATTATCCCTTGTTATAACTCTTCAAAATATATTAGGAAGACTCTGGACAGTGTTTTAAATCAGAATTACAAAGATTTAATAATAGTCGCCATTGATGATGGTTCCAAAGATGAAACGAAGAAGATATAGATAAAGTATGTTCTGCTATCGATTGGGGTTTGCAGGATGTAACAGGATTGAAGGCTAAAATCGAAAAAGCGGTCAGAAAAGCAAAAATAGATGCTTTGATTCAGATAGAGAATCTTGCCAAGGATATGATCTCTTAATTAGATTAGAGTCGATGGAGAAAGCAGGAGAGAACAATAAAGTTTGTGATTACTTATTTTCATGATGTTTATTTGCTTTTTTGAAGGGAGAGTTGCATTGAAGGAAGCAAATCAAATTCATGCTTTAGTGACGGGAGGGGCAGGTTTTTTGGGTTCTCATCTCTGCGAGCGCCTTCTAAAGGATGGGCAAGATGTGGTCTGCGTCGATAACTTCTACACCGGATCAAAGAGAAATATTCAGCATCTTTTGGAGAATCCTTTTTTTGAGCTTCTTCGCCATGACATAACTTTCCCTCTTTACGTCGAGGTGGATAGAATTTATAACCTTGCCTGCCCTGCAGCGCCGATCCATTACCAAAACGACCCGGTACAAACCACCAAGGTTAATGTCCATGGTTCCATCAACATGCTGGGGCTCGCTAAACGAATCAAGGCACGAATCCTCCAGGCCTCCACTTCTGAGGTTTATGGAAATCCCACAGTTCACCCTCAGCCGGAGACCTATCTCGGTAGCGTAAACCCCATAGGACCCCGAGCCTGCTATGACGAGGGGAAACGGTGTGCTGAAACCCTTTTCTTCGATTATTACCGCCAGTACGGAATTGAAATCAAGGTGGCGAGGATCTTTAACACATATGGTCCCCGCATGCATCCCAATGACGGCCGGGTTGTCTCTAACTTCATTCTTCAGGCTCTGAGGGGAGAAGCCATCACGATTTATGGCGATGGTTCCCAGACGCGATCATTCTGCTACGTGGATGATATGGTAGATGGATTAATAAGGCTCATGAATTCTCCGGATGACTTAACCGGACCTATCAATCTGGGAAATCCGGAAGAAATAACCATTCTTGAACTGGCAGATAAAATTATTAAGTTAGCCGCCTCACGCTCAGAGATTATCTTCAAACCTCTACCTGCCGATGATCCACGGCAGCGAAAGCCGGATATCACTCTGGCCAAGGAGAAGCTGGGATGGTCTCCATGGACATCTTTGGAAGAGGGCTTAGGAAAAAGTATAGCCTATTTTGATACGTTATTATGAAAAAACTACTAAATGCATAAAAAAGAATTGTTCATTTTAATAGAACCATAAGGTATGCATAAACATTCGGTAGCGGTAGTTATCCCTTGTTATAACTCTTCAAAATATATTAGGAAAACTTTGGACAGCGTTTTAAATCAGAATTACAAAGATTTAGAAATAGTCGCTATTGATGATGGTTCAACGGATGGAACCAGAGAGATTTTGGAAAGTTACTTACCTAAAATTAGAGTGTTATCTCACCCCAATAATGCTAATCTCGGTCAGGCAGCCTCATCAAATTTAGGAATCACTGAGACAAAATCAGACTTGATCGCATTTTTAGATTCTGATGACATATGGTATCCCAATAAGGTAAAAGAGCAGGTAAAAATATTTCAGAAGTGTTCGGATGTTGGGTTGGTGTATACAAATGGATATGTTATCGATGAAAGTGATAATATTTTGTATAAGCTCTTGCCAGATGATTTTCAAGAAGAAAATATTCACGGCGAAATATTACTTAAATGCTATATAAGAACTCCTTCTACCGTCATGGTTAAGCGAGAAGAATTAAAAAAGATTGGGTTATTTAAGCCTTATTTAAGAAATGGTCAAGACCACGACATGTGGATACGAATGAGTGAAGTTGCGAGATTTTACTACATTCCTAATATCTTAGCTGCTTATAGGAAGCATCCAGGCCAAATAAGTTCAAGAAGAGCACTATGGGAGGAAGGGTTTGTTGTCCTTAGAGATGCCTGTAAGCGGTATCCCTATGGGATTAATTTAAGGCGGAAAAGGCTATCAGTTCTGTATTATCGTTTGGGCCAGTACGACTGGCGTCATAATAATGATTATCTTCGTTCATCAATAAATTATTTTCTCGCTGCTACATTAGATCCATGTAGAGCCATGAATACTCTTCTTAGTGAGAGAAAAACCCAACGAAAAGCGAATTCTTATCATTGAGGATCGGAAGGATGGAGTCGATAGCGTCATTGGATTTGACACCGAATGACGCCGAATGATTTGGATGGATTTGAGAACAAAGGCTAAGGACCTTTCAGTGTTGCACGGTTCGTGTATAGGAGCCTTGAGTGGTTGATGCAGTTTTACGTTGCGAACCTTCGTGATAAGACTACCGATGCCCAGACCCTGGAGAACTACTACTTGCTTCGATGAATATCTAAATCTGCAATATGATTCTGGTTGCGAGAGATGGGAAGAAATTGAATCGACAGTTATTGAGATTGAAATGTTTTTTTCGGTATCACTGGGTATTTAGCCGGTGAAGAACTCCTCATATCTGAAATCATCTCAGAGGAAGCGCCGTGGCGGTTATCGGACTCTGCAGCAGTAGTAAGCAACCTGCCTGAAATCAATGGTCAAGTCTATGGAATATCACGTGGAAGCAGATTGGCTTCTTCTAAGAACATGCAATTTTCGATGCTCCTATTGCTTCTTTTCCGCTACTTGTTTGGGTGGTAAAATAAGGAAGTACGGGACTCCCATTCAATGGGAAAAGGGATTTAGAGCTACAGGTAAAACATGGCTGCTTCATATCACTGGGGGTGAACCTAGCGTATATCCAGGTTTCGTTGAACTTTGCGACCAATTGACTCAAAATCATTATTTATCGATCAATTCAAATCTTTCGTATGATTGCATAAAAGCCTTTGTACAGAGGATTAGTCCTGAACGGATTCATTTTATCAATGCGAGTATTCATTTAGAAGAGAGACAAAAACGGAAATCGTTGAATTTCTTTATCGAACGCGTGCACGAACTTCAGGACGCAAAGTTCAATGTGTTCTCGTCTTTAATTGTGACTCCGTCTGTGGTGAGTAACCTTCCTAAGGTATTCGAACAACTTGAAACCGAAGGGTTATTTGCTATCCCGAAAATATTGCGCGGTACCTACGAGGGGAAGGACTACCCCAAATCATATTCTATCGAACAAAGGCGTCTTATTTGCGAATACCTGATGAAAGCAAGACAGAAGTATGAGACGGTACTTATTGGTATGAGCGAACCACCTACCATTGACATCTTCTCAGATTTTCTTTTTCTAAACGGTATTAAGGATTACCGTGGAAGGTTGTGTAGTGCAGGATATAGATTTGTGAAGATATCTCCGAATGGAACTGTAGTCCGTTGTGGATCCTCCGAAGTGTTCGGTAACATTTTGTTTAAGAACGTTAGGTTGTTGGATGCCCCTAAGCTTTGTGACACATGGTATTGCCCGTACTTTTGCGAAAAATATTCGGTTCAAGGCGAGAAACATTATGGCCATCCGTCATCGAACAACACGAAATTCAAGCTTACGCGAAGCAGTTACTCTCACCTTAGGGGGAGAATGCTCGAGCTGTATTACTTGATACAAACAGATGGGTGTGCGAGCATTGTAAAGATGAGTGCCTCAAAGCTTAAAGAGAGAGTTGGCAACATTGCGAATAGTGGCTTAAAGAAATTTATAATGAGTTTTATAAGTTAGGATGTAATCTGACATTCCCTAGGTTGGAATGGTAATAGTCAAATTTTCTCCGTTTTAGCTTTTGTGGGCAAACACCACAGAGGTATGGGGGGGGAATGATTGTCAGCCGCCGGGTGCAGTTGAAAGTGGAAGGCGGGCTGAAGCTGATGATCCACAAACTGGCAATCCTTAATGGGTAACCTTCAAGAAATTACAATTTTTGAACTGGCAGATAAAATTATTAAGTTAACCGCCTCACGCTCAAAGATTATCTTCAAACCTTTACCTGCCGATGATCCCAGGCAGCGAAAGCCGGATATCACTCTGGCCAAGGAGAAGCTGGGATGGTCTCCATGGACATCTTTGGAAGAGGGCTTAGGAAAAAGTATAGCCTATTTTGATACGTTATTACGATAAAACTACTAAATGCATAAAAAAGAATTGTTCATTTTAGTAGAACCATAAGGTATGCATAAACATTCGGTAGCGGTAATCATCCCTTGTTATAACTCTTCCAAATATATCCAGAAAACTATAGAGAGTGTTTTAAACCAGGATTATGAGAATTTGGAAGTAATTGCGATCGATGATGGTTCGACAGATGAAACAAGAAAAATTTTAGAAGGATATTTACCTAAAATTAGAATATTCTCCCATCCAGATAATGCTAATCTTGGAGAAGCTGCCTCAATACTTTTAGGAATTAACAAATCAAAAGTAGATTTAATTGCTTTTTTGGATCACGATGATATATGGTATCCCAATAAGGTAAAAGAGCAGGTAAAAATATTTCAGAAGTGTTCGGATGTTGGGTTGGTGTATACAAATGGATATGTTATCGATGAAAGTGATAATATTTTGTATAAGCTTTTTCCGGATGACTTTCAGGAAGAGAATATCCCTGGCAAAATCTTACTCAAGTGCTATATAAGAACGTCTTCTTGTGTTATGTTGAAACGAGAGATATTTGAGCAGATAGGGTCATTCAAAACTGGTATATGTATCGTGGACCATGACATGTGGGTAAAAATGAGTGAAATTACTAAATTTTACTTCATACCTGACTTCTTAATTGGTTATAGGAAGCATGAGAATCAAACAAGTTTAACAAGACAAATGTGGGAAGATGGATTTATTATTCTCAAAGGGGCATGCAAGCGCTATCCCTACGGGTCCAATTTAAAACGTAAAAGACTTGCAGTTTTGTATTATCGTCTGGGAAAACATGATTGGGGTCATAATGGTTATTTTCGAGCTGTGGAAAATTATTTTTTAGCAGGTATATTCGACCCATTTAGAGCGATTGATTTCATACTTAACAAGGCATTGTCAAGAGATCTACCTTCATAACACCTTCATAACAATCAATAAATAGACTATTTCTGGTTTGAAAAGCTTTTCTTTTGAGCCTGGCTAAGGTGCATCCATCTATAAAATGGAAGAAAAGTTGGTCGTAGAAGTGGAAGAAAAAATCAAGGCGATTCTGATCTCTGAATTAGAAATCAAACCAGGTATACTTGCCACGAGCAACTCGAGTACGCCACTTTTAGGGCGAGGTATCGGTCTTGATTCAGTGGAGACTTTGTCACTCGTTGCGGGGATTGAGAAAGAGTTTGATATTCAAATCGATGATGACGATTTAAAAGTGGATCTTTTCAAGAATATTGGAACCTTGGCCGAATATGTTTTAAAAAAATTGATAGAAAAGAAAGGCCGCTGATCAGGAGGTGTTCCCTCATGAATACAATACCGGAAATGTTGAAAACCGTAGCCAAGCAAAACGCTGGGCGAACTGCAATTGTCGATGAAGGAGTAGCGATCGATTATGCAACACTTGAAAGGAGAATTACCTCTCTGGCTGCAGAACTATACGGGAGAGGAATCCGCCAAGGCGACCGTGTGGCTTTACTCCTACCAAATGGTTTGGACTTTGTGATAGGTTATTTTGCTATTGCGGCGCTTGGAGTAATTGTTGTCCCTTTGAATGACCATTATCAGCAGACCGAACTGCTTTATTTCCTTGAAGAGTGCGGCGTTTCGCTTGTTATAACGTCACAAAGTTTTGCACGACTATGTGATCAAGTATTGTCGATGTGCAGATCTCCATGTAAATTAATTTTTGTGGAGGATCAGACAGAGCCATCCGAAACAGCGCTCACATCACTTCCCGATCTCAAAGTGGAAATCGACCCCGATGCCCCTGTGATGTATCAGTTTTCATCAGGTTCAACAGGGAGACCGAAGCGAGTCGCCCGAACTCATGCCAATTTACTTTTTGAGCTGAATAGCCTGGTTCAGACACTCCGATTGAGCAATGAAGACCGATTCCTTGGAGTAGCTCCATTTTCACATGTCAACGGTTTGATGCGCAGCATGATGGCGAGTATTCGAGCTGGAGCGGCGCTTTACCCACTTGCTAAGTTCGAGCGTCAGGCTATTGCAGAGGTCATTGAGAATCAAAAGATCACGATATTCATTGCTGTACCGTTTATGTTTAGCATGATTGCCAAAACGAATTTTCGCAAACGGCCGGATTTTTCGTCATTGCGCCTTTGTGTTTCAGCCAGCGCTCCCATGCCTAAAAAACTCAACGAAGAATTTTACAAGAAATTTTGGATTTACGTCCGACAACTCTATGGTTCGACTGAAACTGGGACCATCAGCGTGAATTTAAGGTCAGACATTGAAGGGTCGATCGAATCGGTAGGGACAACCATTTCTGGCGTTGAAGTAGAAATTTTTGCCGAAGATGGATGCATTGGGAATGTGGGAGAAGGGGGGGAAATTGCTGTGAAAAGCCCAGGAGCGATCAAAGGTTACGATGGGTTAGATGAAGTGAACCGAGAGGTATTTCGAAACGGTTACTTTTTTACCGGAGATCTTGGAAAGAAGGACCAAGGGGGGCTCTTATACCTCATCGGGAGAAAAAAGTTTTTCATCAACAAAGGAGGATACAAAATCGACCCCCACGAGATAGAGGAATTGCTGGAAAGTCATGCCAAGGTTGAAGAGGCGGTAGTGATTGGCTTACCGACATCTTATGGGGATGAAAAGGTGAAAGCTGTGATAGTATTAAATATTCCTACCACAGAAGAGGAAATCATCAAATACTGCCAGGGAAAGATTGCTGACTTTAAGATTCCCAGTTTAATAGAATTTAGAGGAAGTCTGCCGAAAAGTCCGACAGGCAAAGTCCTTCGAAAGATGTTGATGGAGTCCTAATACACCGAGCATGAAATTCATGACGATCACGGATTTCTATTTTCTCACCGTCATTGTACTGATCAAGTCAGTCCGTTTGTTCCCTTGGGTTCAACTAAAATCATTTATGGTGAGGTGTATCGTTTTTACTGCCTATAGGGTTTTAAGGGATAAAAGACAACTCAGCGAGAAGCATCTCTCCGAAGTGTTTGACGAAAAGTTTAGTAAAGATCAGATGAAAAGAATCATAAAGCGTTCTTTCTATGAATTTTGGTACGATACATTTTCTCTTTTGCCTTCTTCTCTGAAGAAAGTCGAACTCCGGCAAACGCACCTTCATGGTGTAGAACATTTGCAGATGGCATTGAAGAATGGGAAGGGTGTCATCGTATGGGAGAGCAGTACCTTTGGAAGAAGAATCTTAGCGAAACAAATCTTGCACGAAAACGGTTTTGCAGTACACCAAGTCCACGCGGAGAATCATTTGCTGGGAGGATTTACAGCCGGTGGGGGTTACGCAACTTGGATGCGAAATCATAAAATCAAACCCTTCTTCGAGAAATGTGAAAATCAATTTGTTTCAGAGATTATCTATTTGCCCAATTCAGAATCCCTTGTTTTTACGAGAATTCTTTTAGGTCGATTGAAGCAGAATGGCATTTTATGCATTGCAGGCGGAGGTAGGTTTGGGCAGAAATTAATTCCCATAAGGTTTTTGGGTAGGACCGACATCTTATCAACAGGTATCGTGAGTTTAGCAAAAATATCTGGCGCACCAATTCTGCCAATGTTTTGCGTCCAAGAGAGAAATGGTAAAACAAGCTTAATCATCGAGTGCCCCATGGTCATAGAATCAAATGTTGATAGAGAGCGTGGTTTGGAAAGAATTGTTGCTCAGTACGTGAGCTTATGAGAATCATACATTAAAAGATATCCTGAGCAATATCAGAACTGGCACTTTGCGCGGGTGTCTTAACTGAAAGGGGTGGGAATGGGATTAGGTAAGACCCATTTCCCTCGGTGTAACTCATGATCAATGGGATTTGATGGTCATGATAAAAGATAGGTAATCCTTGATGTCCTTGCCCTCCTAATGATTCGCTATGAAAATGAGTGTGATTATTTGTACCTATAACAGGTGTGAAAGCCTTGAAAGAACACTGAAAAGTTTTACGGAAATATCTGTTCCAGAAGGTTCTGTTTGGGAATTAATTTTAGTAGATAATAACTCAAAAGATAAAACAAAACTTTTTGTCGAAGAATTTAAGAAGGATTGTAAATTAAATATTGAATATATTTTTGAAGAAAAACCGGGCTTATCCCATGCACGGAATCAGGGAATTAAGCAGGCTAAAGGTGAAATCATTGTATTCACAGATGATGATGTAATAGTCGATAGATACTGGCTTTTAAATATTCAAAAGGCATTTAATGAGCACGGAGTTTCTTGTGTCGGTGGGAGGATATTGCCTATCTGGGGAATACCTAAACCGGAATGGCTTATACCGCAGTTACATTATATCTTGGCACTTTTAGATCGCGGGGACAAACCCTTTTACTTGGAGTCTCCAATTATTTGGGGAGCAAACTTCGCTGTTAAAGCAAGTGTTTTTGAGAAATACGGAGTATTCAATATAAAACTTGGTAGAATTCCAGAGAGACTATTCGCAGGGGAGGAGACCGATTTTGTTGCGAGATTGCTGAATGGAGGTGAGAAGGTCTTATATTACCCAAACGCTGTTGTCCATCATTGCATTTCCACAGATAGAATTTCAAAAAAATATTTTCGTAGATGGAAATACGATCAGGGAATATTGAAGGCCTCGACTTTAGATCATTTTAAGCATCAGAAGTATTGGGGAATGCTATACCATCCAATTATCTATTTTTTAAAAAACCCGATCTTGTTTCCTAAAGGACTTCGGGATTTCTTGCAAAAAAGGTTTGTTTACGAGTTGAGTTTGATTTCTTATATCGGTTTTATTTTACAAAGAATAAGAAACAATAAGTGAGGCTCAACATCCTTTGCGATCTCTACTTAATATAGAGCGAAACCCACGTTTCCGGCATTTCCTTTAAGTTAATGTTTTTCCCGAGTTCTGAAAAATTCTCTTCTTTTCTCCTGTCATATTTTTGGTCACCCAGGCCAAAAGTCATTGACATCGAGTTAACCAACCAATGTAACTTAAAATGTAAAATGTGCTGGTTCCACGGAGAAGGAGGAATTGGAGACAGATACAGAGGGTCTGAACTTAAACGTGACGAAGTGACCAGATTCATAACGCAGTTAGCGAAGTACAAGCCAAGAATTTATTTGGGCGGATCAGAGCCTTTTATAAGAGATGATTTCTTAGACATATTGGAACACATAAAAGCCCTCAATTTGCCTGTATCCTTTACCACCAATGGAACCTTGTTCGATTCGGATAAGATTAAGGAAGTCGTGAAGTTAGGCATTGATCATGTGGTATTTTCAATAGATGGTGATGAAGCATTACATGACGAAATAAGAGGTAAGGGAGTTTTTAAAAAAGTAACATCAAATATAAAAGAGCTTTTCGAATTGAAAAAAGAGAAAAATTGTGGAAAGCCCATGATTTCTGTAAATATTACGATAACCCCTCTTATCGTTGGCCACCTACAGGAAAGCATCACTGCAATAAGAGAGGCAACTCGAGATGGAGTCGATTTCTACAGGGTTCATCATTTATGGTATATCACTGAATATGAATTAGGAGCGCACCAATCTCAAGTAAACAAATATCTTAATTGCTCAGCTCCAGGAGCGGTTTGCCATCTTACTCCATTATCAAAAAATGTTAACCGGTTAACACTCTCCAATGAAATTCTTCAATTGAGAAAAATTCCGAAAATCAAATTCTTCCCAAATCTCAATGACAAAGATCTTCTTGATTATTATTCGGAATACTCCCGGGTTAAGTATCGATGCCTTGCCCCATTCTATCGTGCAGTCATCAAGCCCAATGGCGATGTGAAATTCTGCCCAGATGAATGGATAGATGATTATATCCTTGGCAACATTCGTGATGATGCTTTTGAACCTATCTGGAATAGTAAAAAAGCCCAATACTTTAGATCCGCCATTTTATGGCACAAATCTTTTCCCGCTTGTAAAAGGTGTAGCTGGATGTATTCTTTTAGATAATAAACCCTATTGTTGCATAAAGATTCGGTTGAATTAACTGGATACTATCATAAAAAGTCGGTTTCCAACGTTTTGATGATCTCTTCCCCTGTGGAATAAGAATCATATTTGATAGCATCACGTATTATTTGCTCCACTATTGGGAGTTTTATCTTTCCATAGAAGATGTAAAACCTATTTCACAGGGTGAGCATTTGGTTAATCCAGCAGATGACATTGATTTAAGAGCCGCCCCTTGATAGCCAAAGGTTTGATGAATCTGAGCGCAAAATTTAATGCAACAACAGGGTAAACCCCGTTAGAAATTCCAGCGGGGCATTAAACCCCGCCGGAATTATTCTAAAATCTAACCCCACTGCAGAGCAGCGGGGCATTATTTCTAACGGGGTAAATATGATCAATGACCATTGAGAGGGTGTCTTCAATCCTCCACCCAATTTAAAATAGAAATAAACTCATATGCCTTCATCATTAAAAGTCTTATTTCTTGCAATGGATGCAGGAGATAAACATTTAATACAAAAATGGGCCACAGATGGAACTCTCCCTAACCTCCGTTCATTGCTGACAAAAGGTCTTGTCGGTGAAACGGTGAGTTTAGACGGTTTATATGAAGGTGCCACATGGCCATCTTTTTACACTGGTGTGAACCCTGCTCATCATGGGTTTCACAGTTTTGTCCAACTCCATCCGGGAACTTATAAGTTCTATCGCCGCTATCCTGGGGAGTTTATAAAACGTGAGCCATTTTGGAATTACCTGAGCGCCGCCGGGCTGAAAATGGCTATCTTGGACATCCCGTTGTCCGGGATCTCAGAAGGATTGAATGGGATTCAAATGGTCGAATGGGGGTCACACGATGGGGTCTATGGATTTCGTACATGGCCCCCGAAAATAAAATGGGAGGTATTAACTCGTTTCGGTCGTCATCCTTTGAAAATATCGTGCGACTCTTATGGAAGGACTCCGGGTGATTTTTGTTCCTTTAAAAATAGACTCCTCAAGGGGATACAGAGGAAAGCTGAGCTCACCATTCACTACTTAGAAAGGAGTGACTGGAATTTCTTTGCACAAGTATTCTCTGAAAGTCACTGTGTTGGACACCAATGCTGGCACCTCCATGATCCAAGGCATCCTAACCATGACCCTCAAGTTGCACATGATACGGGGGACCCTATTCTTGAAGTGTATAGAGCCATCGATAGCGCCATAGGAAAAATCATCGAACATGTCACCAGTGATACGATCCTATTTTTTCTTGCATCTCATGGTATGGCGCATCATATTGGGGGTCATTTTCTCCTTTCGGAAATCTTAGAGCGGTTAAATCTGGCAAAGAAGTGGCCTCATGATAGGGCATCCAAGAAGTCGCAAAGTTGGATTAAAATTATTTATGATGCCCTTGGGCGGGGCTGGCAAAAAATTCCGACAACGATTAAGACACCTTTCAAGCCAACCCTCTGGTCCCTTCATAATTTGATTATGGACCGGGTTAGGAAGGAAGATCTTCTTCTCCTCCCTTTTTCCATCGCCCAAATTGATCTAAGAAACAGCAAGAGTTTTCCACTCAACAACGGCAATCCCGTCAGCGGAATCAGAATAAATATATCAGGAAGAGAGCCCAACGGCCTTATCAAACCAGGCACAGATCTGAATGATTTTTGCGATGGGTTAACCAGAGACTTGCTGGATATTGTTGATTGCGACAGTGGAATACCAATAGTGAAGAGCGTAAAGAAGACCTGTGAATTGTATGAAGGAGAATATTGTGATCATTTGCCCGATCTTTTAATTGAGTGGAATGATGAAAAATTATTAGGCAGCGTGAAGTTAGGTAATATTAAAGGGAGTCGTTTGCGGATTGCTTCGAAGAAAATTGGGGTGGTAGAAGGCGTGAATTACTCTTGTCGAACAGGAGATCATCGACAGGAGGGATTATTCATTGCCTTTGGACCCGGTATCAAACCGGGACGTTTGAAAAGGACCATTTCTATAATGGATTTTGCGCCCACGTTCACCGGACTGTTCGATGTCGAGCTACCCGATGCCGACGGTAAACCAATTGCAGAAATCTTGGAGGCGCATCTAAGGCAAACTCAAGATTTTAGCAAACACAGAAACTTATCATTGCCCTAGGTTTAGCAAACCGAATCTTACTATCCATAGCATCGCGGTCCCAATTTTAAAAAGAAAATTTTTTTTATATGTAAAATATAGGATTCAACATGAGTCAGGGTATTTTTGGACTAATTGATTTCAGCAGTCGCATTGATAACCCCAATGATTTAGCAGAAAAAATGGGGGCTTTTTTGCGAAAAGATGGATCACAGAAAAGGGAAGTCTCCTATGCGTGGGACAACCATTATTTCCTTGGAATGAAACGAACCTGTAATGGTTCAGGTTACCAACAACCGCAAATTGCTAAAAATAAGGAGCTTGAGGCCCTGTGCATTATCCATGGCGAAATAC
>Ga0187886_1002774_pt1 | contig 13646 bp, 9 predicted proteins | sample June2016WEW_20_1_FD_133001 | JGI IMG/M metagenome (GOLD analysis project Ga0187886, IMG submission 133001) | Peatland microbial communities from SPRUCE experiment site at the Marcell Experimental Forest, Minnesota, USA - June2016WEW_20_150 | ecosystem: Environmental > Terrestrial > Soil >... | reverse complement strand
TTGACTTTAACGGCGAAATGTCGATAACCCGGCTGAAGGATGCAAATGAACAGGTGCTGGCGACAAGAACTATCGGCTCATTGCCGACGGCCAGGCCGACTTTGCTGCGTTTTGCCAACGTTGACCACAGATTGATGCTGGAATTCGGAAATGAGAAACTGATTTACGATATGGGGCGGGGGCCTGATGACGCCGGCCCCCACAAAATCAGAATCGAGCCGACGGCTTCGATTTTCGGTTCCGGTAAATTATCGATTTCACACCTGGCGTTATTCAGGGACATTCACTATACAGCCGGCAACCCCAACACCAACTCGCCCGGAAGGGCTGCGGAAGGCAACCCCCTTACTCTCGAAGCGGACCAGTTTTTTATGTTAGGCGATAACAGCCCCCGCAGCGAAGACGGAAGATGGTGGGCCAGCCCCGGCAAAGGAAACAACGGCAGGATTTACCACGAAGGCATCGTCCCGCGAGAATACCTTGTAGGCAAGGCATTGTTCGTATATTGGCCCGCCGGCTTCAAACCATTCCCGTCGGCGCCTGCGGCCTTTGTTCCCAATATCGGCGATATGCGATTCATTTACGGCGGCTCGGATAAAGTCGAATAAGGAAATTTAGAATTAAGAATTTAGAGTTATGAATTCTTAATTCGTCATTCTAAATTCTCAATTTGCAACTTATCTGAATATAAAAGGAAAAGGCAATTTTTCGCTTGATTCACAAACGGCCGATAAAGGTTATTCTTAAGTGGGCCGGTTTTTGTTTGATAATCGGGGGGATAGCGACACACATTTTAATAAAATTATGGTTAGGCCCCGCCTACGTTTCCGAACAGACGAAGCTGGCGCTGGCGGAATTCTGGACGGGGCCCGTGCGAGTAGAGAAGGTCGATTTTCATTACAACGGCGTTATGCACCTGCGGGATATTATTTTTTACGACCAGGCCGGCGCAGAAGTAATGAAAGCAGGCGGAATTGAGCTGACGTTAGGGAAATGGCCGAGCTTAACGGCCCCGGCGAAAAGGATTGAAGTTGACCGGCTCGACGTTCGCATTCGGCTGAAAGAAGGTCTTGATAAGTTCGGTATTCCAATGCGATTCGGGGAGAGTTTTAACACAGAGCAGTCGATTCTTGAGCATTTCAGAATCAAGGAGCTTAATGTTACCGTTGAAAGCAACGTGGCGGGGTTTGCGCTTGACCGAATGTTTATTGAAATAAACAGGAGCAAAGACAATTACGCATTGTATGCAGGCCGTTCCGATGAGTCGGGATTTCAGCTCCGGGGGAAAGCGATTTTAAATACAAAAAGCCGCGATATAGAAATGAACCTGAAATTCGCCCAACAGGCGCCGCTCGATGAAACTAAGGTTTTGCTGTCGCTGATTCCCGGCGAGCTCCTCGGGGACAGGCCTGGAGAAACGTGGGGCTGGCAGGGCAACATCGAGGCAAACCTGGGAGTAAAGGGCAATCTTTCAAATGCAGAAACCTTGTGGCCTGAAGGGACAATAACATTCGATAGCTGGACGATTTTAGTTAATCAAAAAACGGCGGCGAAAGACATAAACGGCGTCCTGACCGTCAATAAACGCCGCATTGAACTGAAGCAGGTGACGGGTACATTGTGTAAAGGGCAATTGGGACTTTCGCTGGTCGCCGACATAAATGGGTCCCGGCACACCTCTCAGGGGCAGGCCGCTATTGCATACAGCGGAAGCATTATGGCAGTGGACGTCAACCTTGCGGAACTGACCGGACTTACCGAAACGACCAAACGGCTGGCAAGAGGGACGGGGCTTATGCGGTTTAACTTTAACGGGGAGGCACCCTATATCAAGGACTTGAACGGCCAAGGTGTTATATTCGTAGATGAAGCCGATTTATGGCGGATTCCCGTGATAGGTGAACTATTCAAAAGTATGGGCGTATTGGAAGAAAGTTTCGGAGAGATGTCGGACGCGGAGGTTGAATTCAGGTTGTCGGGAACTAAACTGATTATCGAGCGCGGACGATTGTCGAACAGTTTCAGCGCGATAGAAGCGGAAAAAGGCGGCACGATTAATCTGCGAAACGGACATCTTGATTTATACGTTGTGGCAATGCCTGTAAAGGAAATAGACAGGATTATAAACAGGGCGCCGGTGATAAGATGGTTTGCTCATTTCAAGAACAAACTTGTTCGGCTGCGACTAAAGGGGCAATGGTCGGAGCCGGCCAACAAACTAATCAGCAAGCAGCCGTTGAAAGACCTCAGGGAGGGAACCATCGGCTTTTTTATGGATGTTTTAGAGAGCGGCGGGCACATCGCCGAAAGGGCGGAACAGGAACTCGGCATTGAGAAACAACAGGGCGGGGGGAATTGAGAATTATTAATTCTCAAATCTTAATTCTGAATTCGAAATGAGCCCAGCGGAAAGAAAAATTTGCTCCCGTTGATTTGTGCCGAGAGGGTTTTGACGCCGAAGACCTTTTCGATACGGTCAGCCGACAGGATTTCTCGCGTTGGACCGAACGTATAACCGCCGCCCGCCTCAAGTAAAAGCACCGTGTCGCTGTATTGAGCGGCAAGATTTATATCGTGAGTAACAGCCACGATTGTCTTTTGCTTTTCGAGCTGCATTTTTTTGAGCAGGTCGTAAATATCAACCTGGTGTTTGATATCGAGAAAGCTTGTCGGCTCATCGAGGAGCAGTGTCGGCGTCTGTTGCGCAAAAGCCCTTGCGATAAAAACGAGCTGGCGTTCGCCGCCGCTTAGCTGATTCAAAGGCCGGCCGGCAAAACGTGCGCTCCCGGTCATTTCGAGGGCGTCTTCTATCGCCTGATTGTCGGCTTCGGTTTCAAAAGCAATGAGGCCGAGATAGGGCGTCCTTGCCATTGCAACAACCTGCCTTGCCGAAAACTCGAAAACCGGCACAAACTCCTGACGGACAACCGCGATTTTTTTTGCGAGCCGATTGATTGAATACGAGGATAAAGGCATCGAGTCGATTGTTATTGAGCCAGACACTGGTTTCAAGAGCCCCGACAGAAGATTGAGCAGCGTGGTTTTGCCGGCGCCGTTTGGCCCTGCTATTGATAGGAAACTACCCTGTTCAAGCTGGAAGCTGATACCCTTCAGTATTTCCGGCTGGTTTTTATAAGCGAAACACAGGTTTTTTACTTCAATACAGGCGCTCATCGCAGAACCCCCGTTTTCCTGCTGTGTCTTGCTAAAAGGAGAAGGAATACCGGCCCGCCGACAATGGCGGTTATAACGCCGACGGGTAACTGCGCAGGCGCGATTATCGTGCGGGCGATAGTGTCGCAGACGACGACAAAGCCGGCGCCTATAAGTGCGCTTGCGGGCAGGGTCAGCCGGTGGTCGGGGCCGAAAACAAGACGAACCGAATGCGGAACCACTAACCCGACGAAACCGATCAGGCCGCTAAGACCAACAGCGACGGCGGTAATAAATGAGGCCAGTGCAAACGCGGCGAACGTTACCGCACGCGGGTTGACGCCTAAGGACTGCGCCTCCTGGGCGCCGAATGTCAGGACATTTAGTTTTTGACTGATTGTGAATAACGCGGCGATGCCGGTGATTATGAATATGGAGCTGACCAGCAGCGTAGTGAAATCTTTTTCGCCGATACTGCCCATAAGCCACATAATTGTGGAACGTAATTGCTCGCTGTCTATCAGGGAAGTCATCAGCATTATCACCGCGGAGAAAAACGCGTTGATGACCACGCCCGCCAGCAGCAAACTGGTTACAGCCGACCCCCCTGCCAGATGTCCCGTCAGCCACACAAGCCAGACGGTGCCGACAGCGAATAAAAACGCAAACACAGTCATCGGCGAACCGCCCCAGAATGACCAGCTTATGCCCGCAACTGCCGCTGTCATTACGCCCAGCGCAGCGCCGCTGGATATGCCGAGGATATACGGCTCAGCGAGGGGATTTCGCAGGATTGCCTGCAAAGCAACGCCGCTTGCGGCCAAAGCCGCACCGACAAGCGCAGCCAAAATTATGCGGGGAACCCGAACGCGGACGTAAATATCATAATCGAGATTCTGACCCGGCGTCTGGCCAGGCCCTTCCAATACCGCCGACAGCGTAATTTTTTGAGTTCCCACAAGCGAACATACGAACATCACAGCCACCAGCGCTGCTAAGCATAGTATGATTCTAGAAAGCAATCGTCCTGGCGTAAGCAGTTCAGTCATTTGCGATTTTGGTCTCCCTGGTTATTGGGGTCATTCGGTTGTGCGAATAATTCCGGGTGCAGCAATTTAGCCACGGCCATCACCCCCTGCGGCAGGCGGGGTCCGAGGCGAAGCACGGTATCGGAATTTATAACGTAAACTTTTTTATCTTTTACAGCGGGCAGATTAGCAAATCCCGGCCCGCCGGGACTCCAGAATTTCTCGGCGGCCTCCTGCTGTTTTGCAATATCCTCGGTCCCCATCGCCGACTGGATTATCACTTCGGCGCCGCTTGTCAGGATTGTTTCAGTCCCCACGGCCGGGTACTGGTCACCGGTAGGTGCGATGACGTTTTGGCCTCCGGCGATATTTATTATTTCATTTACGAATGTTTTTACCCCCGCGACCCGCATCGGCTCGGTTTGCAGGACCCACAAAACCCTGACCTTTTTCGCGGATGATGATTTAATCCTGATTTGTTCGAGTTCGCTTTTTATTTTCGCGGCAAGCGATTCGGCCTTTTCAGGACAGCCGGCGGCTGAGCCGATTTGCAGTATCGCATTGTAAAGCTCTTCGATTGATTCTGCACGCAGCGAAACGACACGCAATCCCGCTCTTTTAAGTGTTTCGGCGGCTTCTTTTTGCTGAAGGAACGTCTCGCACACAACCAAATCGGGTTTTGCGGCGATAATCGCCTCGGTATTGGGCTGCCAGAATGTTCCTATTTTCGGCTTTTGCTTCGCCTCATCGGGCCAGTCGCAGTCGCTCGAAACTGCAACCACCTTATCACCCAAACCAAGCGCAAAAACGATTTCAGTGAGGTTCGGCGACAGCGTTACGATTCTTTCAATTTTCAATTTTCGATTTTCGATTTTCGATTTGAAATTATCTTCGGAAAATGCGCGTTCAAGCATCAGTGACACCATCGCTAATCCAAAAACAACCGTCAAAAATCTGTGTAATCTGTGTTTCATCAGTGTAATCTGCGATTTAGGTTCGTTTGAACTGTTTTTCCAGTTCGGCTAATGTGAATTTCAGAACGGTTGGTCTGCCGTGGGGACAATGACTGGAATTTTCGACGGTTTCCTTATCGGCTATAAGCTGTTCGATTTCCGCGTCGGTGAGTTTGGTTCCCGCCTTGATTGCCGCCTTGCAGGCGGCCATATGCAGGACCTCATCCAACAAACTATCGCCATCCAGCGATTCCCCTTTTTCAACAATCAGGTCGATTACGTCCCGCAGAAAATCGACGGGCTGCGCCTTTGCGAGTAAAACGGGAAAGCTTTGTATCGCTATTGCTTTTGGCCCGAACGGGACAATTTCGATTCCCAGCTTTTCGATTAAATCGGCATTGTTGTCAAACACGTCCATCTGTGTCTTGGTCAGTTGAAAACTTTCCGGCACTAATAGTTTTTGCGACTCGAGGGGATTGTCCCGCACGCGTTTTTTCAAACGCTCATACATAATCCGCTCGTGAAGGGCGTGCTGGTCGATAATAATCAGGCCGTCGTCTGTTTCGGCAATAATGAAACTGTCGTGAATCTGTAGAAATTTCGATGCTCGATTCTCGATACTCGGTTCTCGATATTCATTCGCTTGTCGATTACCAGAAGGGCTGGTACCGGGAATGAAGCCGAGTTGTTGCTGGTTTTGAGGTCTGTGCCTTTTGAAAAATTCTTCCATCGCCTCGGCAATACGATTATCGCGTCGTAAAGGGAACGCCGCCGGTTGTCGGGGGGCTGTGGCAAAGGTGTCGATATCGGTAGTGAGAAGCTTTTCACGCAGACAGGCGAGTATTTGTGAATGAACGAGGTTTGCGTTAAAAAACCGCACCTCGATTTTGGTGGGGTGAACGTTGACGTCGTAATCTTCGGGGGACATCTGTATAAAAAGAAACGCCGCAGGGTACCTGCTGGGGTCTATGGCTCCGCGATACGCTTCTTTAATCGCGTGCGAAATAAATTTATCGCGTATGAACCTGCCGTTGAGGAAAATGTATTGCAGCCGGCTGCTTGTCGCGGCGATTGCCGGCATTCCGAGATACGCTGTGATATTGAGGCCCTTTTCTTCGCTTCTGGTTTCGAGGAGATTGTCTGCAACGTCGGGGCTAAACAGCTCGGCTATCCTCGAACGAATTGACTGCTCTTTCGATATTCGATACACGTCCCTGCCGTTATGCGTTAAGGCAAGCTCCATATTGGTATTGCCTAATGCGATTCTGATGAACTGCTCGATTACGTGCGTGATTTCGGTGTTGGCGGTTTTTAGAAATTTGCGCCTGGCGGGCAGCTTGTAAAAAAGGTCTCGCACCATAATTGTCGTGCCGATATCGGCGCTGCAGGGGGCAACCTGGCCTTTGCTGCCGCAGTCGATTTCGATGAAATTGCCGGCTAACTGTTCATTAGTCCTGCTGACCGCCTTAACCTGGGCGACCGAGGCAATACTGGCAAGCGCCTCGCCGCGAAACCCTAAGGTCGATATTGCCCGCAGGTCGTCGCTTGTCCGTACTTTGCTTGTTGTATGCGGCTCGAAAGCCGACGACAAATCTTCAGCGTCCATACCGCTGCCATTGTCCGTTACCGAGATGAGTTTGCGGCCGCCGTCCTCGACGGCCACGGTGATTTTTGTGGCGCCTGCGTCGATGCTGTTCTCGACCAATTCCTTGACCACGCTGGCGGGCCGCTCGATTACCTCGCCTGCGGCAATCATATTCACCATATTCTGGTCGAGGACGACTATCCGGCCCATTTTTCTCCCATCCTTGAGCCACTAAAACACAAATTCAATAATTTTTCTAATACTTTTATTTCTGTAACAAGCTGCGGCCGGTCATTTCCTGCGGCTGGGGCAGCTTCATCATATCAAGAAGCGTAGGGCCGATGTCGGCGAGAGTCCCGCCCTGGCGTAACTTTTTGCCTTTGCAGCGTTCGTCGAAAATAATCAGTGGCACGTCGCCGACCGTGTGCGCGGTGTGCGGCTTATCAGGGGAGCCGTCTATCATTTTCTCAAAGTTGCCGTGGTCTGCGGTGATAATCGCGGCGCCGCCCAGATGCTTTACCTTGTCGAGGATTTTGCCGACGCAGGTATCGACCGCCTCGGCCGCTTTTATGGCTGCGTCGAGAATCCCGGTGTGGCCCACCATATCCGGGTTGGCGAAATTGATAATGACAACGTCATATTTATTGGAATCGAGCCGTTCGAGCACGACGTCGGTTACTTCGTATGCGCTCATTTCCGGTTTCAAATCGTATGTCCGCACTCGCGGCGAGGGGACAATTTGCCTGTCCTCACCGGGGAACGGCTTTTCGGTATAGTCGTTGAAAAAGAACGTTACGTGCGCGTATTTTTCGGTTTCGGCGCAGCGGAACTGCTTAAGGCCAAGCTCGCTTATGTATGCGCCAAGTATATTTTTCATTTTAGGCGGCTTGGGAAATGCCACAGGAGCCGGTATGGTCGCGTCGTATTCGGTCATACAAACATAATAGATATCGGGTTTGGTGGTGCGGGGGAATTCCTTGAAGTCCGGCTGGACAAAAGCGCGGGTGATTTCGCGGGGCCTGTCGCCGCGGAAATTGAAAAATATCACGCCGTCGCCGTCTGCCACAAGCCCTATTGGCTCATTGTCCTCGTTGACAATACAGGTCGGCTCGATAAATTCATCTGTTACCTGTCTGGCGTAGCTGTCGGCAATTGCCTCGGCGGCGCTTTTGGCTTTCAGACCCTTACCCACCCGCATACATTCGTAGGCCTTCTGGACCCTGTCCCACCGGCTGTCGCGGTCCATAGCGTAAAACCTGCCCATAACCGTAGCGATTTTGCCCACGCCGATTTCGACTGCCTTTTTCTCGATTTGGGCGATGTAGCCGGCGCCGCTGTCGGGCGGTGAATCACGGCCGTCGGTAAACGCGTGTATGAATACGTCCTTAATTTCGTTTCTTTTGGCAAGCTCAAGCAAGCCGTACAGGTGGTCGAGAAGCGAATGCACGCCGATATTGCTGCACAGGCCCATAAGGTGCAGCCGGCCGTTACGTTCTTTTATGAATTTGATGAGTTTGGCGAACTGCTCGTTTTTGAAAAATGACCCGTCGCGTATAGCGTGGCTGAGCCGGACCGACTCCTGCGGGACGATTCTGCCCGCACCGATATTCTGATGGCCGACCTCGCTGTTACCCATAGTGCCGTCGGGAAGCCCCACCCATTCGCCGTAGGTATGAATCAGCGTATTGGGGTACTTGCTCATCAGCATATTATCGATGGGGACGTTAGCGCGTTTGACGGAATTATAAGCGTCCTGGGCCGGGTCAGGATTGTAGCCCCAGCCGTCGCGGATTATCAGCACAAACGGCTTGCGTTCCAAAATTACGTTTTTTGTCATAAAAATAAGACCTTTCATAAATAAGCATCCGCTATTTCGCTTTGCGAAACAAAGCGGCGGGGGAAGCAACCCAATATGATAGAATTCAACGGCCCAAAAGTCAAACGTTTAAGCAAAACCCGGCTCTGCTAAAGTTTTGACCGGGGTGTCTTATCACGATATAATTTAAGAACTTAGGGCTTATTATGACGATATATTTAGGGCGTGCTGATGAAGAAGCTTTTATTTATAACAATTTTCGCTTTCCTGTTCACCTGCGGCTGTGCCTCACGTCAGCAGGCAGTCGAGCTTTACGTCGACGCGGTCGTGCTTAAAGACCAAAACCAGCCCGACGAGGCCGTGGAAAAACTCGATAAGGCAGTTAAGAAAGACAAGCATTTCTCACTCGCACAGTCGCTGCTGGGGGAGATTTACGAGCAAAAAGGTCAATACCGCAAAAGCGCAACCGCTTACGAGGCGGCCACCCGGCTGAACCCCTGGTCGTTCAAAGATTATTTCTGTCTGGGCAGGGTCTATCAGGCGATGAAGGAATATGCCCAGGCATTCAGGGCGTACAGCAGGGCAAGCGAGCTTAAACCTGACCATTTCGAGTCGAATTTTAACGCTGCCCAGTGCTCGTACGAAATAAACGATTACAATAATGCGCTTAAATACGGCAGAAAAGCCGCACAAATTGATTCCAATATTATTGAGCTTCAGCAATTACTGGGGCACATTTACGACTCTCAAAAAGATTACGAGTTGTCGGTAGGCGCGTATAAACGGGCCCTCGAAGTAAACGGCAGCGACGCAAATACAATTATGTCGCTTGCAGTAGCGTATCTGCGGACTAATCGCAATGAGCCGGCAAAGGAGCTGCTGACAAACGTAACCCGGCTGCAGCCCTCCAACAGCTCTGCCTGGCAGTATCTTGGGTATTGTTACCTGCGGCTCGACGACGTCAACCAGGCGATATCGAGCTACCGCAAGGCAGTTGAAATCAACGACCAGGACTGGGAGGCATATCGCGGGCTTGGCGTTGCCTATATGATAAAAGCAACCAAAGACAACGACACCTCGCTTAAGGCACAGGCGGTTGAGCTTTGGCGGCAATCCCTGAGTATCAAACCCGACCAGCCCCGCCGCGACCGGCTGATAAAACTCATTGAAAGATACTCTCAATGATTAACAGAGGACAGAGGACAGCGGACAGCGAACAGCAAATAGCGGATACTGCACGCTGCACGCTGAGCGCTGAACGCTGTAATGTCCGTCGTCCGTCCTCTGTTATCCGTCATCTGATATTCTGGCCGGTATTTATCGGCGGGGTCATTCTCGATTTGTGGAGCAAAAGCGCGGTTTTTGGCTGGCTCGAAAGCCGGGGACAGGATGGTTTCACAATAATAGACGGCTTGCTGCGGCTGCAACTGGCGCTGAACCCCGGTGCTGCGTTCGGCATAGCAGAGGGCCAGCGCTGGCTGCTTATTACGGTATCGATTGCGGCGGTCATCGCGGTCGTCGTATTATTCCTGTTCTCGGGCAGGGCTGGCTTGCTGATTCATATCACGCTTGGTTTATTCGCGGCGGGTGTATGCGGCAATTTATATGACCGGCTGTTCAACGACGGCTTAGTGCGTGACTTTATTGACGTTACCTACTGGCCGGGCAGGCACTGGCCCGCTTTTAACGTCGCTGATTCGCTGTTATGTATAGCGGTAGGTTTGCTTATCCTGTCCACTATTTTTACCCCGAAATCTTGTCAAAAACCTCTTCAGCAACAAAAATAGGTGCGCTTGCGGCGGCGCCAAGGGCGATAGCGTCCGAGGGGCGGGAATCCACTTCGATGATTTTGCCGTTCAAGCTCAAAACTATCGTCGCGTAAAAGGTATGATTTCGCAGGTCGTTTATGATAATCCTCTCGACTTTAGCGCCGAGGTTTTGAATTACGCTGTCTAACAAATCGTGGGTCATAGGCCGGGGGGGCTGTATCCCTTTTAGCCGGCGGTCAATTGCGAATATCTCGACGATGCCTATGACTATCGGGAAGCTCCTCTGGCCGTATCGCTCCTTGAGGACGATTACCTGCTGGTCGGACGATTCGTTTATTATTATTTTCGAAAGCTCGACTTCGATATCCATAGTCCCCCCGTTATCCGTTAAGTTCCAACAAATGTTTTTCAATCGCCGCCAACTGCTCTGTCAGCTCCGCCAGCTTGTTTTTCGTCTGCGCCACGACATCCGGCCTGGCTCTCGCAACAAAATTTTCATTGGCTAATTTCGTCTCGACTCCTTTTTTGGCCTGCTCGACCTGCTCTTTCTGTTTTACCAAGCGCTTCTTCTCCGCCTCAACATCGATTGCCTCGTGCAGGTAAATCTGCATTTGACCCGCTATAGTCGCAGCGGAATTTTCGGGCTTTTGCGCCGATTGCGATGCGGTAAATTCTTTCAGACCCGCCAACTGGCAAATAAGCCCCTTCTCGGCGTTCAGAACGTCGCAAATGCCGACAGGCGCATTGGCCGAAGCGACAAGTTTTTCACCGATCGCCTTATTGTATTTGCTCCTTATATCCCGAATCGCGCGGATTACCGTCTGAATTTTGTCAATGCGCTCTTCGGCATCGTCGTTCAAAAACGCATCAATCCTTTGCGGCCAATCGGCTATTACCAGCGCCTTGGCGGGATTCGGCTCAACCAACCCTTTGAGTTTTCGCACGGGGGCGATTTCATTTAGTTTCTGGAATATGCCCTCGGTGATAAACGGCACAAACGGGTGCAGCAGCCGCAAAACCTGGTCCAAAACAAATGCAAGGATGTTCTGCGCAGTCGATTTTTGCTCTGAATCCGACATCCGCGGCTTAACCCATTCGAGGAACCAGTCACAAAAGTCATTCCAGAAGAATTTGTAAATCGCGTTCAACGGCTCATTGTATTTAAACTCGTCGAGGGCCTTTGTAACCTCGTCAATAGTCTGGGCAAGACGGGACAATATCCACTTGTCGGTTAGCGCTAACTTGGCCTTGTCAAAACCGTCAGGTTCAATGCCCTCAAGGTTCATCATCGCAAACCGCGACGCGTTCCACAGCTTATTGCAGAAGTTTCGCCCAACGTCAAATTTCGGCGACGTATTTTCAACCCTGCCGTCGGGCAGGGTCATCGTAGCAACCGGCATTCGAATATCCTGCGTATCGGTTGTCATACTGGCAAGGGTAAATCGCATCGCGTCCGCCCCGTGGCTGTTGATTGCGACAAGCGGGTCAATGCCGTTACCCAAACCCTTGCTCATCTTCCTGCCTTCGCCATCCTGTATCATCGCGTGTATATAAACATCCTTGAAAGGTATATCTCCACAGCAATACTGCCCCATCATCACCATACGCGAAACCCAAAGCGTGATAATCTCGCGTGCCGTGCAAAGCACGTCGCCGGGATAAAACGTCTTCAATACCGGGCTTTCCTCCGGCCAGCCCAGGGTGCTAAACGGCCACAACGCCGAACTAAACCAAGTATCGAGAACGTCGTCGTCCCGCACCAGATTTTCGCTACCGCATTTCTTGCAGCGAATCGGGTCCTCAAGCCCTGAATTTGTCTGGACACATTTCTGACAATACCAGATTGGGATTCGATGTCCCCACCATAGTTGTCTTGAGATGGGCCAGTCGCGGAGGTTTTCGAGCCAGGACTGATAGGTTTTGGCGTAGCGTTCGGGAATAAATCTTAATCGGCCATCCAACAACGGTCCCAACGCCAGGCCCGCTAATGAGTTTACGGGCACATCAGTGCCTTCGATTAGTCCTTCTGCGAGCGACGAGTCACGAGAGACGAGCGACGGAATCGGTTTTTTAACAGCTATATACCACTGGTCCGACAAATACGGCTCAATCGGGACGTGGCTGCGATAACTGTGGCCTACCTCGTGGCTGTAAGGCCTTATCTCTTCAAGCAAGCCCTCTTTGCGGAACCATTCGACGATTGCCTCGCGTGCCTCGAAACGGTCCATACCGATGAGGTTTTCGACATCGGGGTTTTTGATTTTTTCCCAGTCCGTCCAGCCGAATTTATCGCTGATTGAGCCGTCCGGCGCCATTATGTTTATTACTTCGAGTTTATGGCGCAGTCCAATTTCCCAGTCGTCGGGGTCGTGAGCAGGGGTAACTTTCAAAAATCCCGTTGAGAATTTGGCCTTCTCATCTTCGCTATTGGGGTTCGGCAAAACAACGTGTTCGTCGGCGATAATTGGGATAATCCTGCCTACGATTGGCAGTTTGGCTTTTTTGCCAAGTAAATATTTTGCCCGCGGGTCGTTGGGGTTCATCGCGACAGCCGTATCGCCTAACATCGTTTCTGGTCTTGTCGTTGCTACTGTTACATATTCGATTTTTTTGCCTTCTGCATTTACCGGCTCAACCAGCGGGTATCGTAAATACCAGAAATTCCCCGCAATCGTCTCGTGCTCGACTTCGTCATCTGCCAGAACCGTCTGTGTGGCGGGGTCCCAGTTGACAAGGCGTTTGCCGCGGTAAATCAGGCCATCTTTGAAAAGTTTGAAAAAAGCTGCCCTGACCGCCTTGGCGCAGGTTTCGTCCATCGTAAATCGTGTTCGCTGCCAGTCGCAGGAGCAGCCCATCGCTTTAAGCTGGCCGATGATTCTGCGCTCGTATGCATCTTTCCACGTCTGCACGCGTGCGACAAATTCGTCGCGTTTGAAATCAGTCCGGCGTTTACCTTCTTCGGCTAAAATCCTTTTCTCAACAACCGTCTGCGTTGCAATACCGGCGTGGTCGGTGCCCGGCATCCAGAGCGTATTAAACCCCCGCATCCTGTGATAGCGAATGAGAATATCCTGAAGCGTATTATTCAGCGCGTGCCCCAGATGCAATGCACCTGTAACATTCGGCGGCGGTATAACTATCGTATAGGGCTTGTGTTTTTCGCCATCCCCGCCTCGCCGCACAGCGGCGGGCGAGGTCTCGCCAAAGGCGGACGGCTCGGCGTGAAAGTAATTGCCCTGCGCCCATATATTATTCGCCTGCTCTTCCGTTATCTTCGGCTCGTAAACCTTGCTTAATTGCTCTGCCATATATTTCCCGGTTAAATAAAAAAATCCGGCAGGC
>Ga0187886_1002772_pt1 | contig 13650 bp, 5 predicted proteins | sample June2016WEW_20_1_FD_133001 | JGI IMG/M metagenome (GOLD analysis project Ga0187886, IMG submission 133001) | Peatland microbial communities from SPRUCE experiment site at the Marcell Experimental Forest, Minnesota, USA - June2016WEW_20_150 | ecosystem: Environmental > Terrestrial > Soil >... | reverse complement strand
GGTGTTGAGGGAGGCCTTGGTCACCCCCAGGAGAACGGGCTGAGCGGTGGCCGGCTCGCCACCTTCGGCCAGCACCTTGGCGTTCACTTCCTCGAAGCGAAAGCGATCCACCAGCTCGCCCGGCAGGAGGGCAGTATCGCCAGGAGAGTCCACCTGCACTCGGCGGAGCATCTGGCGAACGATGATCTCGATGTGCTTATCGTTGATACTCACACCCTGGGAACGGTAGACCCCCTGTATCTCTTCCACCAGGTAGAGCTGCACCGCTTCCGGCCCCTGGACGCGCAGGATGTCCTGAGGGTTGACTGCTCCGTCAGTGAGCTGCTGGCCGGCGTGAACATATTGACCGGTCTCCACCCGTATGCGGGCAGTGGGCGGCACGATGTATTCCCGCTCCTCTCGCTCCTCATAGAGGATGGAGAGACGGTCTCGCCGGCTCCGCATGACGCGGCCGGCCATGCGCGCGGTGATGTCGGCGTCGGCGGCGACGGGCAAAGCAGCTTCTTGGCCCTCACCACCATCCTTCGGTTGGGGTAGGCGAACCAGCAGCGTCCCTTGCTCGACCCATTGCTCGTCCTCGACCACAACCTCGGCCCCCTTGGGCAGAGCGTATTCATCGCGGTACAGTTCGCTGCTCACCACCTTGATGCGACGACTGGCGCCTTCGCGTGCGATTTCAGCCGTGCCGTCGATCTCGGAGATAAGGGCCGCACCCTTAGGCACCCTTGCCTCGAACAACTCCTCCACTCGCGGCAGGCCGGAGGTGATGTCCAGGCCGGCCACACCGCCGGTGTGAAAGGTGCGCATGGTGAGCTGGGTGCCGGGCTCCCCGATGCTCTGGGCAGCCACGATGCCCACGGCCTCGCCCACCGCGACTAGCTTGCCACGGGCCAGGTTGCGACCGTAGCAGGGGGCGCAGAGGCCTCGCTTGGCCTGACAGGTCAAAGGCGAACGCACGTGCACCCGCTGGATGCCTAGCGCCTCGACACGCTCGGCCACTTCCTCGTTGATCTCCTCATTGCGGCTAACAATGAGTTCGCCCGTCTGGGGGTCGATCAGGTCGGAGGCTGCCCAGCGGCCAATGATCCGCTCCCGCAGGGACTCAAGTACGCCCTTCTCCGCTGGCTCCGATAGCCAACTGCCAGCGGTAGTGCCACAGTCATCCTCCAGGATGATGACCTCCTGGGACACGTCAATCAGGCGGCGGGTCAGATAGCCGCTGTCGGCGGTGCGGAGGGCGGTGTCGGCCAGCCCCTTGCGGGCGCCGTGAGTAGAGATGAAGTACTCCAGCACTGACAGCCCCTCGCGAAAGCTGGAGCGGATGGGCAGGTCGATGATGCGGCCAGCGGGGTCGGTCATGAGGCCGCGCATACCGGCCATCTGGCTGATCTGGCTGATGTTACCCTTGGCGCCGCTGATGGCCATCAGGTAGACGCCGCCATAGCGGTCCATCTCATCCTGAATGGCGGTCTGCACTCGCTCGGTGGTCTGCCGCCAGATAGTCACCGCCTGGTCGTAGCGCTCCTCCTCAGTGATCAGGCCCGTCTGGTACTGCTGCTCCACTTCGGCGATGCGAGCATCGGCCTCTTCCAGCAGCCTGGCCTTGTCTGCGGGCACCTTCAAGTCGTTGATGGCGATAGTCATGCCGGACTGGGTGGCGTAGTGGAAGCCAACGTTCTTGATAGCATCGACCATCTCGGCGGTGTGCTCCATACCCAGCTTGCGATAGCATTCCGCCACCAGATCCTTGAGGTCCTTCTTGTCCAGAACCTCATTACGGAAAGCGAGCTCCTGGGGCAGCACCTCGTTGAAGATGATGCGGCCCACCGTTGTATCGATGAGCTGGCCGCCGGTCCTTGGGTCGCGCACCTTGATCTTGGCCTGCAGTTCTACCAGGCCCAGGTCGTAGGCTAGCTGGGCCTCCTGGAAGCTGCCGTAGACCCCTTGCGGGGGGATGCCTGGGCGGTACTCGCCCTTGGCCCCCGGCTTGACCAGGGTGAGGTAGTAGCAGCCCAGGACGATGTCTAGGGTAGGGGCTACCGTGGGCTCACCGTTGCTGGGTAGAAGGAGGTTCTCGGACGATAGCATAATCTGGCGCGCCTCGGCCACCGCAGCTCGCGACAGAGGTATGTGTACCGCCATCTGATCGCCGTCGAAGTCGGCATTGAAGGCGGCACAGACCAGGGGATGGATGCGGATGGCGCTGCCATCGACGAGGACGGGCTCGAAGGCCTGGATGCCCAGGCGGTGGAGGGTGGGCGCTCGGTTCAGGAGGACAGGTCTCTCTTGAGTGATCTCATCGAGGATGTCCCAAACCTCGGGCCGAGCCCGCTCTACGACCCGCTTGGCTGACTTGATGTTGTGAGCCTGGCCGCTCTCCACCAGGGCATGCATCACAAACGGCTTGAACAGCTCCAGGGCCATCCGCCTGGGCAAGCCGCACTGGTTCAGCTTCAGCTCCGGCCCGACGACGATGACCGAGCGGCCGGAGTAGTCCACCCGCTTGCCCAGGAGGTTCTGGCGGAAGCGCCCCTGCTTTCCCTTGAGCATGTCCGACAGGGACTTCAGCTTATGGTTGCCGGCGGTGGATACGGCGCGGCCGCGGCGGCCGTTGTCGATTAGAGAGTCTACCGCCTCCTGGAGCATTCGCTTCTCGTTGCGGATGATGATCTCCGGCGCTCCCAGCTCCAGCAGGCGCTTCAGGCGGTTGTTGCGGTTGATCACCCGCCGATAGAGGTCATTGAGGTCGCTGGTGGCGAAGCGGCCGCCATCTAGCTGCACCATTGGCCGCAGGTCGGGCGGTAGCACCGGCAAGACGGCAATAACCATCCACTCTGGTCGGTTGTTGCTCTTGCGGAAGGCCTCAACCACCTTCAGGCGCTTGGTGGCCTTCTTGCGTCGCTGACCACTGAAACCCTGGATCTCCTGTCGTAGCTTGAGGACCAGCCGGTCCAGGTCGAGGCGCCGGAGGATGTCCAGGATGGGCTCGGCGCCCATGCTCGCCGAGAAGACGTCCGGGTAGGCCGCCAGCTCGTGGTACTTGGGCTCCATGAGGAGGGTGACGGCGTCGTCGCGGATGGGGTCCTTCAGGTCCTCCAGTTCCTCGATCTTCAGGCGGTACTCCTCGGCGACGGCCTGCCGCTCGTCGCGCATCTTCTGGCGCAGGGGCTCCATCTCCGCCCAGGCGGTATCCCGCAGCTGCTGAATCTGGGCATCGGCCAGGAGCTCGCTCTCGCCGCGCCGTCGAGCGAACAGTTCCTCCAGTTCGGCTACTTGCCTCCCGGCCTCCTCCTGAAACCGCTCTGCTGCTTCGGCAGTGACCTCATCGCCCTGGGCTACGATAACTGTTTCCGCCAAGGCCAAAGCCTTGGCGGCCGGCTTGCCCCGGCCCTTGGCTATGGCCTTGGCCAGAGAGGCAACCTTCTTCTTAAGGGCCTCCAGGCTGCGGCTCAGCTCTTCGTCCAGGCGAGGCAACTGCTGGGCTCGCTGGGACTGCACCTGGGCGACGGCCTCTTCGCAGGCGGCCTCCCTGGCTGCTATCTTCTCGGCGTACTGCCTCTCGCGTTCGGTCGCCTGTGCCTCCATCTCTTGGCGCAGGGCCTCGATGGCCTGGTCGCGGGCGGCCTCGTTCACCTCGGTGACGATGAACTGGGCGAAGTAGAGCACCCGCTCCAGGCTGCGGGGCGAGATGTCCAGAAGGAGGCCAACACGGCTGGGCATGCCCTTGACGAACCAGATATGGGCTACCGGCGAGGCCAGCTCGATGTGGCCCATGCGCTCGCGGCGCACCTTGCTGCGGGCCACCTCAACACCGCACTTGTCACAGATGATACCCTTATAGCGGACCCGCTTGTACTTGCCGCAGTAGCACTCGAAATCCTTGGTGGGCCCGAATATCTTCTCGCAGAACAGACCGTCCTTCTCCGGCTTCAGGGTGCGGTAGTTGATGGTTTCTGGTTTGGTTACCTCCCCGTAGGACCAGGAGCGGATCTGCTCCGGCGAAGCCAGCGATATGCGGATGGCGTTGAAGTCGTTTACCTCAAGAACCAAGTAGGTCCTCCCCCTCGAAGCCTGCCAGGTTAATGCCCAACTCCGGAACCTCGGTTGCCGACGTATCCGCCAAGGCCACTCGTTCGTCTTCCTCGTTCAGCACCTCCACCGCCAGGCAGAGGCTCTGCAATTCCTTGACTAGCACCTTGAAGGACTCCGGCACCCCCGGCACGGGGATGTCTTCGCCCTTGACGATGGACTCATAGGTCTTGACCCGCCCCACCACATCGTCCGACTTGACGGTGAGGATCTCCTGGAGGACGTGGGCGGCGCCGTAGGCCTCCAGGGCCCACACCTCCATCTCGCCGAAGCGCTGGCCGCCGAACTGGGCCTTGCCGCCCAGAGGCTGCTGGGTGATAAGGGAGTAGGGGCCGGTGGAGCGAGCATGGATCTTGTCCTCCACCAAGTGGATCAGCTTCATCATGTAGATGTAACCCACCGTAACCGGCTGGTCGAAGGGCTCGCCGGTGCGTCCGTCGTAGAGGATCTGCTTGCCGAAGATGGGGGCAGCGGGACCACCCTCTATTATGATCTCCTCGGTCAGAGCTTCTAGCTCATGCTCTGGCAGGCCCCGCACGTTCCCCTTGCCCTGTTCCTCCAGCCACAGTTCCAGGCAGGCGCGCTTGGCCTGGCCCGCCTGCGAGTCGTCGAACACCACCTGGCCGTCGTAGCCCCGCTGGGCAAGCCACTGCGAGACCTTTGCCATGTCCAGGTTCTCGCCTGCCTCGTTCCTGTCGCCGTTGGGCTGAGGCAGGAGCGCATCGGACTGCTCGGCAATCCAGGTGCGGGCGAGGGCATCCTCAATGGTGAGGGGATTGCCGCCGTCGAACACCGGCGATAGGGCACGGAAACCAAGGAGCTTGGCCGCCCAGCCCAGGTGGGTCTCTAGCACCTGGCCAATGTTCATGCGGCTGGGCACGCCGATGGGGTTGAGGATGATATCCATCGGGGTGCCGTCGGCCAGGTAGGGCATGTCCTCCGGCGGCAGGATGCGGGCGACGACGCCCTTATTGCCGTGACGCCCGGCCATCTTGTCCCCTTCGGCCACCTTGCGCCGCTGGCCGATGCAGACGCGCACCATCCTGTTGACCCCCGGCGGTAGCTCGTCGTGGCTGTCGCGCGAGAAGACCTTGACGTCGATGACCTTGCCTCGCTCGCCGTGGGGTACACGCAGGGAGGTGTCCTTCACCTCACGGGCCTTCTCGCCGAAGATGGCCCGCAGGAGCTTTTCCTCGGCGGTCAGCTCCGTCTCCCCCTTGGGGGTGATCTTGCCCACCAGGATGTCGCCCGCCTGCACCTCGGCGCCGATGCGGATGATCCCCTCCTCGTCCAGGTTGCGCAGGCTCTCTTCGCCTACATTGGGTATATCGCGGGTCATCTCCTCCGGACCCAGCTTGGTGTCGCGAGCCTCGACTTCGTGCTTCTCAACGTGGATGGAGGTGAACTTATCGTCGCGGACGGCTGTCTCTGAGATTATGATGGCATCCTCGAAGTTGTAGCCTTCCCAGATCATGAAGGCGCAGAGGAGGGTCTGGCCCAGCGCCAGCTCCCCCTGGACAGTAGACGAGCTGTCGACCAGGGGCTGGCCCTTCTCCACCCGCTGGCCCTTGTGTACGATGGACCTCTGGTTGACACACGTCCCTTGGTTCGAGCGCACGAACTTGACCAGCTCGTAGGCCTTCTCCTCGCCGCTGTCGTACTGGACGCGGATGTGGCGGGCGGTGCAGTTCACCACCAGGCCGCCATCCTCAGCGAAGAAGGCCTGGCCGGAATCGATGGCCGCCTGGCGCTCCATGCCGGTGGCTACCAGCGGCCTCTCCGGCCGCACCAGGGGCACGGCCTGGCGCTGCATGTTGGAGCCCATGAGGGCTCGGTTGGCATCGTCGTGCTCCAGGAAGGGGATAAGGGAGGTGGCCACCGACACGATCTGCTTGGGCGAGAGGTCCATGAACTCCGCCTGCTCCGGCGTGGCGATGATGAAGTGGCTGCCATGACGGGCCTCCAGCTTGCTACTCAGGAAGTGGTTGCGCTCATCCAGGGGCTCGTTGGCCTGGGCCACCACGTAGCGATCTTCGTCGTCTGCCGATAGATAGAGGACCTGGTCGGACACGAAGGGACGGATGGGGATGGTGGTGGGCGGCAGCTTGGCCAGCTCGGCCGCCAGCTCAGGGATCACCTGGGTCCCCACCGAGGCCACTACGTTGCCCTTCCCGTCGCTGACATCCTGGCGCAAGAAGCGCCCCACCAGATCGGGCGAGTTGTTGGCCAGCTCCCGCACTACCTTGCGATAGGGCGTCTCGATGAAGCCGTACTCATTGACGCGAGCGTAGGTGGCCAGACTGCCGATGAGGCCGATGTTGGGGCCCTCCGGTGTCTCAATGGGGCAGATACGGCCATAGTGGCTGTAATGGACGTCGCGCACATCGAAGCCGGCGCGGTCGCGGGACAGGCCGCCCGGGCCCAGGGCAGAGAGACGGCGCTTGTGGGTCAACTCGGCCAGGGGATTGGTCTGATCCATGAACTGGGAGAGTTGAGAGCCGCCGAAGAACTCCTTGACGGCGGCCACCACCGGCCGGATGTTGATTAGGGCGCTGGGGGTGGCGGTCTCAGGGTCGGTAATAGTCATGCGCTCCCGTATCACCCGCTCCATGCGCAAGAGGCCGATGCGGAACTGGTTCTGGATCAGCTCGCCCACAGTGCGCACACGGCGGTTGCCCAGATGGTCGATGTCGTCAGGCTGCCCCTGGCCGTTGTTCAGGCGAATGATCTCGCGGACGATGGCTATGAGGTCCTGGGGCACCAGGATGTGGGTGTCCAGCGCCTTCTTATAGCCGAGGCGCTTGTTAAGCTTGTACCGCCCTACCTTGCCCAGGTCGTAACGGCGGGGGTTGAAGAATAGGGTGGTGATCAGGCTACGGGCATTCTCCAGAGTGGGCGGGTCGCCTGGCCGCAGGCGCCGATAAAACTCCAGGAGGGCTTCCTCCTTGTTCTGGGAAGGTTCGCGCTCCAGGGTGGCCTGGATATAGCGACGGTCGGGGTTGGTATCCACGGCCTTGAACAAGGCCAGGAGGCGTTCGTTGATGCCGAGCTGGTGCTCGTCCTTGATCTGGGCATCCTCGTCGATGGCGCGCAGGAGGGTGGTGATAGGTATCTTGCGCTTGCGGTCCACCTTGACGGAGATAACGCCCTTGTTGCTGGTCTCGAACTCCAGCCAGGCGCCTCGGTTGGGAATGAGCTTGGCGTAGCAGAGGTCGCGACCACTGGTGGCGTCGCGCTCCAGGGTTAAGTAAACCCCTGGCGAGCGCACCAACTGAGAGACCACCACCCGCTCGGCGCCGTTGATGATGAAGGTGCCCTCATGCGTCATCAGGGGGAAGTCCCCCATGAAGATCTCCTGCTCCTTGACCTCGCCGCTCTCCTTGACGATGAGCTGAACGTTGACCCGCAGGGGAGCGGCATAGGTCATATCCCGCTCGCGGCACTCAGCCTCGCAGTACTTGGGCTGGCCGAAGAGGTGCTTGCCGAAGTGCATCTCCAGGCGGCTGCCAGTAAAGTCCTGGATAGGCGAGAGTTCGTCGAGCAGCTCCCGCAGTCCCTGCTCTTGGAACCACCGGTAGGAGTCGAGCTGGACGCGTATAAGATTGGGTACCTCAATGACCTCAGGGATGCGTGAGTAGGACTTGACCAATTGGGACACACTATCCCTTTCCCGGGCAAAGTCCCTGGCTGTCGTCATAAACAAAACCCCCTAGGAGCCACTAATGTCCGCGGCCCCTATCGTGGCTAGGAATGCACAAGCGGTTACGGTGAATAGCTAACAGGGGAATAGAAACTTGGGGAATATCGTCCCACCATCAATAGGATAGTATAACCCAACTTTGCCACAGTTGTCAACTCCTATGTGGGGTCGGTTCTACACTTTTCAGTGTGGATATAGCCAAGAAGACCTAGCACCTGACACTCCAGTAGCCTTGTAGGAGGTAAGTCAAACAAGACAAGAAAGGAGGTCAGGTGCACAAGGATGCTGTCCCGATCCGGCTCCGCCTGCCGGACGAAGCACCCGGGGGAGGCCAATAGAAGGAAAAAGCTAAGGAGAAGCCCACCAGGCCTTTGTGTTTATCTTGAGGGATGCAGGGAAACGGGCAATAGCTGCTCAGCGAAGACGGGGGGTGTGAAGGGCCCCGTCGCTGATCGGCTCGTCGATGTACAGATCGCCATTCCGGATCTTGATGTTGAAGCCACAGGCGGGATTCGTGCACGCCCACGCCTTGTAATGGATGGGCGCTCCCTGGCTCCCAAAATCAGACAAGGGAACCAGATCACCGGTTTGGCACTTTTGACACTTGGGTAAGCTGTTCACCACTACCACGAGAACCCTCCCAACCGAACGTAATCGCCAGGGAGTATAGCAGAGCACCGCTGCCCTGGCAAGCGGCTAGGGGCACTTATTGTCAAGTGGCCGAAAATTTTGTTAAGCCGACCTCGTCTCGAACCTCAGCCAAACCGTGAGCGTTATGGAGTGTGGAGAGCCTCAATTCGACGCTGCCGGCCGCGAAGGAGAGTGATGACGGTGGGTGAGAGCAATGAGGCACGGCTGGTTCTGCCGGCCAGGGCCTTTCACCTGCTGGGCATGCACTAAGGCTTTCTAGAGAGCTCCTCCCCTGAGAGGCTGGCCTGCCGCGTGGCAAGCCAGCCTCGGCTTTTCTGACAGCCTAAGGGCTTGCTTCCCGCCTCACCAGCCACCACTCCAGGCTGTCGGACAGGGCCAGCCACGAGGCCTCGATGATGTCGGTGGAGCTGCCCACCGTCGTCCAGTTGTGCTCGCCGTCGGTGGACTCGATGAGCACCCGCACGTAGGCGCCAGTGCCGCCGGCGCTATCGATGATGCGCACCTTGTAGTCCACCAGCTTGATCGCCTCCAGGGTGGGATAGAACTGCACCAGGGCCTTGCGGACGGCGATGTCCAGGGCGTTCAGACCCGGCGGGGTCGGCACGGAGGAGGCCAGTCGGCCATGAGTGAGACGCTAGACTAGCACGAGGATCTGCTGGACCGCGCCGAACGCCAGATAAACCAGCCGGTGGCCGGCCGCGTTAAACCCGAAAGTCTGCGCCAGGAATGGGAATCAATCCCGGGGCTTCATAATCCCTTAGCATCCCTGCCGTACATTGGCATATGTACATGTCCACGCAGCGTGGTGCGGGAATGTCGCCGCTGGCAGGGATAGTCCAAGTCGAAGAGCGTAAGAAAGGAGGTCAGTGATGAGAGCGATGAAAGGAGGTGCCGTTGGCGCGAACGACAATTGAATAAGGCGGTGATAAGGCAACAATCGATTCCAAATGAAAGGAGGTGAACAAATGACCAAGATGCAGAGCTGGGTAATGGCAAGCGTAGGAGCGGTCGCCCTAGTGGCCGGGGTACTCCTGGCGACCGGGGCGCTGACTTCCGCCCAAACGCCGACGCCTTCGACTCCAACCGCCACCGCGACGGCGTCAGCTCCCTGCAAGTCCAATGAGGACGCCACTCACGAGGCTTCCGAGAGCGCGGAGCGAGAGGCCCAGGAGGACTCTGGCCAGTGCGCGCCGGGAGGCAAGTTCACGCCCAATGAAGACCCCGCTCACGAGGCTTCCGAGAGCGCGGAGCGAGAGGCCCAGGAGGACGCCGGACAGGCCCCAACAACGACCAACTCGAGCGTGACGCCCGGCGCGTAGGTAACGGTTCTCGACGGCCCCCGGCGACAATCCCGGGTTAGAGCGCTCCTCCCCTGGGAGGCTGGCCTGCCGCGTGGCAGGCCAGCCTCGACCTTTCTTACAGCCTAAGGGCTTGCTTCCCGCCTCACCAGCCACCACTCCAGGCTGTCGGCCAGAGCCAGCCAGGAGGCCTCGATGATGTCGGTGGAACTGCCCACCGTCGTCCAGTTGTGCTCGCCGTCGGTGGACTCAATGAGCACCCGCACGTAGGCGCCGGTGCCGCCGGCGCTATCGATGATCCGCACCTTGTAGTCCACCAGCTTGATCGCCTCCAGGGTGGGGTAGAACTGCACCAGGGCCTTGCGGACGGCGATGTCCAGGGCATTCACTGGCCCGTTCCCTTCGGCGGCGGTATGGATGATCTCGTCGCCCACCCGCACCTTGACCATCGCCTCCGATAGCACATCCCGCTCACTCTCTTCGCCACGGTGGGGGTGGCGGCGCTCCACCACCATGAAGTCGTCCAGCTCGAAGGGAGGCTGGTAGTCGGGCTGGCTGCGCCTGGCCAGGAGCTCAAACGAGGCCTCCGCCCCCTCGTACTGGTAGCCGCGGCTCTCCATCAGCTTGACCACGTCCAAGAGGCGGCGGGCCTCTTCCTTGCTCAGAGAAATGTCGACGCCTTGCTCCTTGAGCTTGGCCTGGATGTTGCGCTGGCCTGCCAGCTCCGACACCAGAATGCGGCTGTCGTTGCCCACCAGAGCCGGGTCGATGTGCTGGTACGACTCCTCGTGCTTGACGAGGGCGGCCACGTGCAGGCCCGCCTTGTGGGCGAAGGCGGCCGTGCCCACGTACGGTTGGCGGGGGCTGGGCGGAAGGTTGGCGATCTCACTCACGTAGCGGGAGACCTCGGTGAGCTTGGCTAGCTGCTCATCGCTTACGCAGGCGATGCCCATCTTGAGCTTGAGGTTGGCGATGATGCTGATCATGTCGGCGTTGCCGCAGCCGTCGCCGTAGCCGTTGATGCAGCCCTGCACCTGGGCCAGGCCCATCTCGACGGCCGCCAGGGTGTTGGCCACCGCCAGCTCGGCGGCGTTGTGGGCGTGGATGCCCAGAGGCGTGCCGACCGCCTCCATCGCCGCCTTGATGGGCTCCCCCAAGCGAGAGGTGGTCGTGCCGCCGTTGGTATCGCACATGATGATGCAATCCGCGCCGGCCTCGGCCGCCGACTGGAGGCACTGGAGGGCGTAGCGGGGGTCGGAGTAGAAGCCGTCGAAGAAGTGCTCGGCATCGTAGAAGACGGTGAGGCCGTGCGACTTGAGGTAGCGGATGGAGTCGGAGATCATCTCCAGGTTCTCGTCCAGGGTGGTCTCCAGGACCTGGCGCACCTGCATGTCGCTGGCCTTGCCCACCAGGGTGACCACCGGCGTGCGGGCGTCGACCAGGGCGCGGATGTTCGGGTCCTTGTCCGCTTTGCCCTTGGCGCGGCGAGTGGAGCCGAAGGCGGCCAGCCTGGCGTGCGAGAGGTTGAGCGACTGGGCCCGCACGAAGAACTCGGCGTCCTTGGGGTTGGAGCCTGGCCAGCCGCCCTCGATGTAGTGCACGCCCAGCTCGTCCAGCTTGCGGGCGATCTTCAGCTTGTCCTCGACGGAGAGCGATATGCCCTCCATCTGGGTGCCATCGCGAAGGGTGGTGTCATATAGTTCAACGCTGGTCATCGCGGTCCCCCCCTCCCCACAGTTAGGTTGCCCCGACCGCCGTGAGCACCGAGGCGAAGAGGACCCACGCGGGCACAGCAAAGGCCAAGAAGGCTTGCTGAAGCCCCCGCGCGCCGCTGATAGAGCCCACGAGCGGCAACTTCCAAGCTGGCAGCCAGGGAACAGCGATGGGCTCCCTGAGGATCGCACGGTCGTCCCGTTGGAGACCGAGGGCATCTACGATGTCGTTATCCGTGATCGTCCCCAGAAGCCTGAGCTTCTCCTCCAATGTCCTCGCCCCCACGTGTGGAAGGTGCGTCTCAAGTGCCCTGAGTTCAGCTTCGTGAAGGTCTATGTAGCTTCTCACCCGTCTGAGGGCGAGGAAGAAGAGGGCGTTGCCGGCGACCCCGACGATCGCTATGGACCAAATGACTGCGGGAGCCTATCGAAATGCTCCGACGAGCGCCACGAGACCTCCGTTGAGCAGCAGGGCCCCGTTTATCCTGTTCTCCCAGAGCGTGGTCTGGACGATGAGGGTCTCAAGCGTGACCCTATACCCCTCGCTCAGTCGTGCTGCGCTACGGGCGTCCTGTGCCACTTGATTCCTCCCTTAGCCCTCACACGTAGCTCGCCACCAAATCCCCCACCTCAGACGTGCTCAGGCCCATGCGGCCAGCGTTCACCGACTTGATCTTGCCGCTGGTCAGGGCCTTGATGATCGCCTGCTCGACGCGATCGGCGGCCTGCGCCTCGCCGAGCTGGGCGAGCATCATCTGGACGGCGGCTATGGCCGCCAGCGGGCAGATGACGTTCTTCCCCGTGTACTTCGGCGCGCTGCCGCCGATAGGCTCGAACATGGAGACGCCCTGCGGGTTGATGTTCGCCCCCGCCGCCACGCCCATACCGCCCTGGATCATTGCCCCCAGGTCGGTGATGATATCGCCGAACATGTTCTCCACCACGATCACGTCGAACCACTCCGGGTTCTTGACGAACCACATGCAGGTGGCATCCACGTGGGCGTACTCCCGCCTGATGTCGGGGTAGTCGGCGTCGCCCACCTCGTTGAAGGCCCGCCACCAGGTGTCGTGGACGAAGGTCAGGACGTTGGTCTTGGCCACCAGGTGGAGCTGCTTCATTTTGTTGCGGTTACGGGTCAGCTCAAAGGCATAGCGGATGGCCCGCTCGGCGCCGAAGCGGGTGGTGCAGTGGATCTGGGTGGAGACCTCCTGGGGCGTGCCCTTGTACTGGAAGCCGCCCATGCCCCCGTAGAGCCCCTCGGTGTTCTCGCGAACGACGAGGAAGTCGATGTCTTGCGGGCCCTTATCCTTGAGAGGGCAGTCCACGCCAGGATAGAGCTTCACCGGGCGAAGGTTGATGTACTGGTCCAGCTCGAACCGGATGCGCAGCAGGATGCCCTTCTCAAGCGGCCCCGGCGGCACGTCTGGGTGGCCGATGGCCCCCAGGTAGATGGCGTCGAAGCCCCGCAGCTCCTCGATGGCGGAGTCAGGCAAGGCTTCGCCCGTCCGCAGGTAGCGCTCGCCGCCGAAGTCATAGGTGGTGAGGTCGTAGCGAAAGCCGGTGGCCTGGGCGGCCGCTTCCAGCACCTTCAGGCCCTCGCGCACCACCTCGGGGCCCGTTCCGTCGCCAGGGATTACAGCTATTCGGTGCATTCATGCCTTCCCTTCGGGGGTTCGTTCCTTCTCCTGAGAATGAGCTCGATCTGCTCGTAAGTGTAGCATAGAGGCTGGCCGCAGAGCGACGCCAGCAACGGCCGCGATGCTGAGGCATACGACTACGCGGGCCCGCTGCGGCGACGGCTGCGTCGGGAAAGCTCGGCTTGCTCTTTGGCCACCTCCCCGAACACCGCCCTGAAGGTGATCAGGCCGCCGCAGGCGAAGGCCAGAAATATGGGGTAGGTGCGCCACTGCTTGGCGTGCACCAAACCCAGGCTGTAGACCACGGTGGCCACAGCCGCTATCAGCCCCGGGATGAACCAGACAGCCGCGAAGGCCGCGGCCGCCCCTCGCGCGAGCTTGTTCCTGATGCCGAAGATGAGGTCGCCGGTGAGCAGCCAGAGCAGGCCGCCAAAGCCCAACAGCCCCAGCACCCGCTCGTACACCGTTGCCTCGCTGGCCTTCCAAAGGGTGAGGAGCCCTTGAAGCGCAGTGAACAGCGTCCCCCGCACCGGCTCTTCTTCTTCCTCCTCCTGGTCGGC
>Ga0187886_1002770_pt1 | contig 13667 bp, 11 predicted proteins | sample June2016WEW_20_1_FD_133001 | JGI IMG/M metagenome (GOLD analysis project Ga0187886, IMG submission 133001) | Peatland microbial communities from SPRUCE experiment site at the Marcell Experimental Forest, Minnesota, USA - June2016WEW_20_150 | ecosystem: Environmental > Terrestrial > Soil >... | reverse complement strand
GCGGCGGCCATTGCGGCGGCGCTGGCTTCTTCAGCCTTTCTCGCGGCTTCGGCAGACGCTTCCTGGGCCGCTTTCATGGCTTCTTCAGCGGCAGCTCTGGCAGCCTCACCGGCTTCCTCGGCTCTTCTGGCGGCGGCTTCGGCGGCCTGTGTGGCTGCCGCTCCAGCTTCCTGGGCCAGTCTGGCGGCTTTCTCTGCTTTTTTAGCGGCTTCGGCAGCGGCGGCTTGGGCGGCCTTCTTGGCTTCCTCGGCGGCAGCTAAGGCCGCGGCGCTGGCTTCTTCGGCCCTCTTGGCGGCCTCGGAGGCAGCGCGCATCGCTGCTGCTCCGGCTTCTTTGGCTAGTCTGGCAGCTTCTTCTGCGCGTTGGGCAGCATCCGCGGAAGCTTTTTGAGCGGCTTTAGCGGCGGCTTCGGCAGCCGCCCTCGCGGCTGCGGCGGCATCTTGTGCTTTCTTGACGGCTGCTTCGGCGGTCTTCTTGAAAGCTTCAGCGGCGGCCTTGGCGCCAGCATCGGCTTCTTCGGCTTTCCGCGCCGCTTCTTCAGCGGCGGCTATTGCAGCCCGGGCTACATCTTCGGCTTTGGCCGCGGCAGCTGCCGCAGCTTTAGTGGCCGTTTCGGCGGCCATCTGTCCGGCCTTGCGTGCTTCTTCGGCGCGCTTCTCCGCTTCATTAGAAGCCTTGGTGGCATCTAAAGCGGCTTGTTTCGCGGCTCTGGCAGCCTCTTCGGCCCTTCGGGCTGCTTCTGCCGCTGCCCTGATGTTCTCGTCCATTTCATCGAGAATCTTGGGGAGCGGCTTGCTCATTATTTGGGGGGCTTTCTTCTCTTCTGGCCCTTTGACACTTTTAGTAACCATCTTCAGTCTCCTTTACCGCCTGCAGCTATTACAGTCGTTCTTCGCGACAATTGGCTTCAAACAGATGCTATTATACTCTCAATAAACTTGATTTTCCAGAAATAAGCCGCCAGAAAAAAGCAAACACAGAGCTATTATACTCCCTTTTGGCAAGATTTTCCAAACACGCGTCATCCTTGGTTGGTAATAAAGAAGATATATAAGCTATTAACGTATGATACCTATCTTAAACAGGAACAACTCAATAACACTATTATATATTAATAGGTATCATAGCACCAGCTTATACAGGTGTCAATGATTTTCAATTCCCATTGGATGGGCTATGCGTGATATAATCGTTGTGATACAGGAGACGCATTCCCGGAATCGGCAAAGTTGACATAACAAATGAATACCAAAAATGCAAGCCTTACCGACTTTCCCGATGCCGATATCAAAAATCTGGTGCTTTCCATGGGTGAGCCGGAATTCCGGGTTAAACAGCTCCGCAGTTGGATTTACCGGGGCCTGGCCTTTTCTTTCGGAGAAATGACCAACCTGCCGCTGGCCTTTCGCCAGGCGCTGGAGAAGGCGGTACAGCTGCACTGCCTGAAGGCCGCCCACCAGGTAGTAGGGCAGGACGGCACGGTAAAAACACTTTTTACCCTGGCCGACGGGAATACCATCGAATCCGCGATGATGACTTACGCACAAGCCGGAGGCATGCAACGCAACACAGTCTGCGTCTCGACCCAGGCGGGCTGCGCCATCGGGTGCCCTTTTTGCGCCACGGGACAGCAGGGTTTCAGGCGCAATCTGACCCGCGGCGAAATAATCGACCAGGTGCTTTATTTTGCTCATTATCTGAAAAATCAGGAGAACACCGGAAAAACAAAAACCGGTGCCTCCGGTCTGGCGAATATCGTTTTTATGGGCATGGGTGAGCCCCTGGCAAATTATGAGGCGCTGTGGCAGGCGATAGAAACTTTGAACTCTCCTGATGGTTTCGGCATGGGAGCCCGCAATATGACTATTTCTACTTCTGGCATGGCTCCCCAGATAAAACGCCTTGGCCGGGAAAAGCTCCAGGTGGGGCTGGCGGTGTCGCTCCATGCCGCGGATAACGCGCTGCGGAACTGGCTGGTCCCGATTAATAAAAAATATCCACTTGAAGTGCTTCTCCCTGCCTGCAAAGAGTATTACCTCGGCACGGGGCGCCGTGTGAGCTTTGAATACGTGCTTTTTAAGGGCCTTAACGATTCTATCGGCCAGGCGCGGGCTTTAGCACGGCTGCTCCAAGGTCTGAACTGCCACGTTAATCTTATCCCGGCCAACCTTACCGCTAACCGGTCTTTCCAGCCGCCCTCACCACAGGTCGTCGTTGCTTTTGAAAAAGAACTGGGTCGTCTTCATATTAATGCCACGTTGCGCCAGCCGCGGGGGCAGGACATCGATGCCGGCTGCGGGCAACTGCGTAGTAGGTTAATGAAAGACACCGGTCGAAAAAAGGTTTCCGCCAAAGCCTAAAAAATGTCTCACGAAACGATATTGTGGATTGTCTTCGGAATACTGGTACCGGTGGTCCTGGTGCTGGACCTGGGGGTTTTTCAGCGCCGGGCGCATACCATCGGGACGAAAGAAGCGCTTTTATTGACCGCCGGGTATGTCGCCCTGGCGCTGGTGTTCGCCGGTGCCGTCTATTTCGAGCTGGGACATGAAAAGTCGTTCACTTTTATCACCGGCTACATCGTGGAATATTCCCTTAGTATGGATAACCTCTTCGTTTTCCTGCTGATTTTTTCAAGTTTCGCTGTTCCTTCTGATTACCAGCATCGGGTACTTTACTGGGGCATTATCGGCGCTATCGTTTTACGGGGCATATTCATCGCCACCGGTCTGGTGATTCTGCAAAAGCTGGCATGGGTAATTTATATCTTCGGGGCTTTCCTGGTCTATACCGGCATACGGATAGCGGTGAAAAAAGACGGGGAAGTAGACCCGCGGAAAAATCCCATTCTCAAGCTGTCCACGCGCTATCTGCCGGTGGCGGACGCCTATCATGAAGGTAAATTCTTCGTCCGGGACAACGGGCGTTTTCTGGCTACGCCGCTGTTCCTGGTGCTCATCGTCGTCGAGACGACAGACATCGTGTTCGCCGTGGACTCTATCCCGGCAATCCTGGCGATAACGCTCGACCCGTTTCTGGTTTATACATCGAACATTTTCGCCATTTTGGGTTTACGTTCCCTGTTTTTTGCGCTGGCCGGCGCCACCAAAAGGCTGGCCTATTTCAATTACGGTCTGGCCGCGATTCTCACTCTTCTCGGCATTAAAATGCTGGCTTCCCGATTCTTCCACGTGCCTGTGGCGATATCTCTGGGGGCGGTAGTGGTTATACTTTTACTGGCCGCGATGGCCTCTCTGGCATGGCCGCCCCGAAAGCGTCCTTTACCTTAACTAGAAGGGAGGTACTGACATGAATTCAAAAAAAACACCCCCGGGGAAAGTGGTTAAAAAACTTAGAGACCAGTTCATTGCGGGTATCCTGGTCATCGTTCCCGCCGGCGCCACTATATTGATACTTGTCTGGGTATTTAACTCGATTGACCACATTTTACAGCCGCTGGTCAAAGCTATTTTTCATCATGACGTCCCGGGAGTCGGCTTCGGTGTAACGATAGTGTTGATATATCTGGCAGGTGTGATAGCCACGAACGTCATTGGCCGAAGGATTCTACGCTTTATCAACTCTCTTTTAGACCGAGTGCCGATATTCCGGCAGCTTTCCAGCGGCATCCGCCAGATACTGGAGAGCTTCGCCGCGCCGAACAAGACCGGGTTCATGCAGGTGGTGCTCGTAGAGTTTCCCAAGGTAGGGATGAGGGCTTTAGGTTTTGTGACCAACGAACTTAAAGATGAGAACGGAGAAAAGCTGTTGAGCATCCTTATCCCTACCGCCCCCAACCCCACCTCCGGTTTCCTGCAAATCGTGAAAGAAAAGGACGTTATCCGCACTAAAATATCGGTTGATGAAGCGCTTAAGATGATCGTTTCGGCCGGACGGATGACCCCCACGCAAGTGAAAGAAAATATCCAGAATTTTTAGAGGTGTAAGCGTACCGGAACGGCGTTATATTTAAATAGCACCTTCTTGAATAGCTCGTCGAAAGACGTCATTCGCACCAATATGTCCGTCGACGATGCCCTTAAGATGGTTGTTTCAGGCGGAATAATGACACCGGATGAAGTCCAGAGGGAAATGCAGCCTGATTAATTTACTAAAAAGCTATTAGTATATTATTAGCCAGGGACAAAAGCTCCCCCTCAATATCACGCCTTAAATATTACCTTGTTGAATAGCACATCAAACGTGGAAATCCACTTCAGCTTTAGTTCATCGTTCCATGACGGATCAAAATTAGGAAATTTTTCTATAAGCATGGTAAGCAGAGAGTGGTTCTCTGGTAAGTGTTCCATACCTTGTGGAACTTTCTTGCCTTGTGGAACTGGTTTTCCTTGTGGCATAAGCGGGTATTGAGTGGTATTTGGAACAGTTTTTCTGGCACTATTCCTGGTCCCGGAGCTACCGTGCGCCGCCCTGGTGTGCCGGGTTATATGCGGGGATACGTGTATACCGGCATCGCCGGCCATGGCGATGAAGAACTTGACGCATTTACGTCTCACGTCATCCGTGAGATTAAAGTTACTGTGAAAGCATTCTTCCAGCTGTGCATAGGTGGCGCTGCTAAGGTCCAGGTTGCTTTTTATTACGAAGCTAAAGGCTTCGGTAGCCACGCCGCGGATGAGCTGTATCCTTTTTTCACCATCAGCGGGCACCAGGAGCTTGAGCCGTTCGGTAGGTTTGTCATTAGCATCAACCAATCCGAGAAAACGCATTGCCGCCATAAGCTGCGGGCCGGTGCTGCCGGATAAGATACTGCTCCAATAACTGCGGTCGATACGCTGCGGGGTCCCCTGCTGCTGTAACCTGTCGATGAAGTTGTGGAAGGTACGGTAGGAGACATAAGGCGGCAGGTGTTTTCGGCCTTTATCCGTGGTCATAAAATTCCCTCTTTTAAAATCGTCCCCATTATATTCCAAAAAAATGGAACATACAAGAGGAAAGTTCAGAAAATAGCAACATTTTTGTTACGGAATAATCACATGTCCTTATGGAAATGGAAAGGACAGTTTTTGTAGCTTGTTTTTGGAACGTTATAGTATGAACTATGTTCGCAAAGAACATGAAAGAAACGCGCAGTAAAAAAACATAAGGAGGATTGGATTAATGGGAACCCCAATCGAGTATCAAAAGCTGATGACGGAAATTGTCTACATCAATCTGCCGGGTCCCGAGGAACCGCTCCCGAACATGACGGGCGGCGAGCTGCTTCACGGGTTTCTGGCCGAGCTGCACCGGATAGCCAATCCGGAGATGAGAGAGCACATCCTGACTCTCTGCAACAAATGGAATATCCGCTTCCGTGAATCCAAGGGAAAATAACCCGGACAAATAATATAGGTAATTAAAGCCAGGGCAGTCCCGGCCAAACGGGACCAAGGAGGGAAAAGTGAAAAAGGAAAGAATCGGCGCCATTGACGTGGGGACAACCAAAGTCTGCACTATCATGGCGGACGTTTATGATAAGGAAGGACTTCGCGTCCTGGGGGTGGGTGTTACCCCATCCCACGGACTTCATAAAGGCCTGGTGGTTAACATTAATGAAGCTAAAGAATCGGTGAGACAGTCAGTGCGGATGGCCGAGCAGATGGCCGGGCGCAGACTCGAATCGGCCTATGTCGGCGTCACCGGCAGACACATCAACGCCGAAAATACACGGGGCTCGATAGCTATCACGCGCAATAACCAGATAGTCAACACCGATGACCTCAAGCGGGTATTGAGTGTCGCCCGCAGCGTTAAAATTCCCTCCGAGCAAAAAGTCCTTCATATTATACCGCGTGAATATGTTGTCGATGGGCAGGGAGGGGTCAAAAACCCCGTGGGATTGCATGGCTTCCGGCTGGATGTGGAAACACACATTATTACCGCAGCCGTGACCTCGATGCAAAACCTGACCAAGTGCGTCCGCGGCGTCGGAGTCGAAGTTGACGACCTGGTGATGGAACCGCTGGCCAGCGCTGAAGCCGTCCTATCTCCCGAGGAGAAACAGGATGGCGTCCTGCTGGCAGATATCGGCGGCGGCACAACCGACCTCGCCCTGTTCAAAGACAACACGATTTTCCATACTTCCGTGTTGCCGGTAGCCGGCTATCAGGTCACGCGGGATATCTCCATCGGCCTGGGAATTACTTTTGAACTGGCCGAGGAAATGAAAAAGAAATACGGCAATGTGACACCGACAGACGGAGAAAATACCAGCGGCGATGCGGCCATCACCCATGACGGGCATAGTATTTCTTATAACGACCTCTCCGAGATTATCCGCGTCCGCGTCGAAGAGCTGCTCCGGCTGGTCATGCTGGAGATGCCTCAATCTGATTATAGAAAGCTTATCCCGGCGGGGCTGGTCATTACCGGCGGAGGCGCCAACCTTCCAGGTATCGCCGAGCTCGGCGAAAAAATAACCCGGATGCCCGTAAGAGTGGGGCGGCCTGATGCTCTGCCCGGCGTCTCGGATATACTAACCAATCCCGCTTTCGCCACGGGCGTCGGCCTTCTCCTTTGGAAGTTGAGGAGCCAGGAGACGAACAATCCCGCCACTAGAGAAAATGGCCTTAGAAGATTATTAACCCAGATGTTCAAACTCTTCAGGTAACCGAAGTTACCGAAGAAACGCAGGAGGATTTCAATGGCCAATACACGTTACGTTCCCAGCGGGGCTAGGATTAAAGTTGCCGGTATGGGCGGGTCAGGATGTAATGCCATTACCAGAATGGTGCGCGAGCAGCTGCACGGCGTCGAGTTCATTGCGATGAACACAGATGCGCAGGCGCTCGAGATTACCGAAGCGAACGTGCGCATTCAGCTGGGCCCCAAATGTACCGGAGGTCTGGGCGCGGGCGGGGACAACGTCATCGGGCGCCGGGCAGCCGAAGAAAGTAAAGAGGCTATCCATGACGCCCTGGCCGGGGCGGACATGATATTCCTCGCGGCGGGCATGGGCGGCGGCACCGGCACCGGGTCAATCGCGGTGGCGGCGGAGACGGCCAAGGTATCCGGCGCTCTGACCATCGGCGTGGTCACCAAACCTTTCAGTTTTGAGGGTACCCATCGCTCCAAGGTAGCCGAAGAGGGTATTCGTGACCTGATGCCTCATGTTGACACCTTAATCATTATCCCCAACGACCGTCTGCTCGCTCTGTGTGACCAAAAAACCAGTATCAATAACGCTTTCCGCCTGGCTGATGAAGTGCTCCACCATGGCGTCCAGGCGATTGCCGAGGTAATCACTGTACCCGGCCTTATCAACCTCGACTTCGCTGATATTCGCACTATCATGAAAGATGCCGGGCCTGCCTGGATGTCTGTCGGACGGGGCACGGGGCAGAACCGGGCCATAGACGCCGCCAAGGACGCTCTGGCCAGCCCGCTGCTGGATGTCTCGGTAGCCGGCGCTAAAGGAGTCTTATTCAATATTGCCGGCAGCAGCACCTTAACCCTCTACGAAGTAAATAGCGCTGCGGAAGTAATCCGCCAGGCCGTCGACCCGAACGCGAACGTTATTTTCGGTGTCGTGGTCGACCCGAATATGGGCAATGATGTCAGGCTCACTTTAATCGCCACCGGATTTATGACTAAAGAGATGATGGCAGATGCCTGCAGCGAGAAAGAATTGACCAGGGTGCTCAAAGGCATACAGGACGATGAGCTTGACCTGCCTTCTTTTCTGCGGCAGAACGCGGTCCGGCAGCCAAAAAGTGTTAGCCCGGCGAAAAAAGTGTATAATTAACCAGGGCCTTGAGACCCTGGGGATAGGAGAGAGGCCCCATGACTATTGCAGAACGAATTCCGACGATTGAAATAACCAGGAAAGAACCCAGGCTCAACGCTAACCTGCTCATGAAAGAACTTATCAGTAACCGGTATTGCCTGGGGTTGCTAAGGTTTTTCGTGGTGCATCCTAATGGCCGTTTCAATAAACTGGCCATTATTCATGCCCTTGATGAAGATGGAACCAGGCCGGAAGTGGAAAAAGACCTGGCCGACCTGATAGGCGATGGCGTCGTAAAGATGACGGTTGAAAACGGCGCCTGCTATTATTCGCTCACGTGCGATGAGCCCACTCGCCATCTGGTCCTGAACTTGGCAGAATTTGACTGGCGCCAGTGGCAGAGGCTCGACCATTATTATGTTGCCGACCGCCGGATACCTGCTTAAGGATAGTAATTCCCCGCGGCAGCTGATTCGTGGTCGGGTGGGGCCAACTAAAATCTGGAAAGGGAAACGGAGACATGGGAAGAAAAGCGGAGAAAGCTGCTCAACGGAGAGGTTACAAAGAGTCCTTTAAGAACGTCAAGCACGGGCATGGCACCCGCGCTATCAGGAAAAAGCAGGAATCGGCTCTGGGCAGGTAGCCAGCAGTTGGCAGGGGCTATAAAGCCCTGGAAGGGAGGAACCGCTATGACGACGGGAACGGTAAGGCGTTTAGTCGAGGATAGGGGCTTTGGTTTTATCGGCAACAACGCCGGTAAAGACATTTTCTTCCATTACACCCAGCTGGATGGTGTCAAGTTCCAGACGCTGAAAGAAGGACAATACGTCTGCTACAGAGTGGGGCTAGGCGCCAAGGGATTCGAAGCCAAAGATATCAAGCTCTATAAAACGACGGTTTAGGCCGGTATCTTTAGCAGATACGCATGGAGGATATTAAGTTCAGGTAGACCAAACCTGTTATCGTACAGCCCTCCCTGGAAGAAGCTGAACCCATAATCTGAAGCCTGCAGGAAATGAGTTCTATATCCAGGGTTTTTATTGGGTGCTGGCTGGAATAAAAGGTGAAGTAAAATCCCCCGGAGTGAGTAATTTCTCCGGGGGCTTGAATTTAGAGGCTGAATTATTTTCACCTGACCCTGAAAGAAAGGTTAATCCTACGAAACGCGCCGGTTCGGATACAGAAAACGAATTACGCAAAACCGATGATAACCTGCTGCGGTTCCACGGCGATGCCGCGTCAACGGCCGTCGAGGATGCCGCCGTTAACTATCAATCGCCTTCAATCATCGCCGCGGGCGCCGACGCTCACGGTGTCTCTATATTTACGACGCTAATTAACTTAAGCCTGGCCCTGGTATGTTTTAAAGCCCCCACCCTCATTGAGAAAGCGGGCCTGGCGAAAAGAGGCGCGATAATCCTCGCCTTTCTCAATCTTTTAGCCTGGGTGCCGCTTACGCTGGCGTTTATCCTGTCGCGCCTGGGAATTACGTCCGGTTGGTTTGCGCTTTTATGGTTCGTCAATGTAGTTCCCGGGATGCTGCTGTCTTTTCAGCGGGACAATTGGCTGTCCAACCTCATCCCCCGCGGCACGCTGGGACGCTATCTCGGGCAGCGCCTGGCCATCAAGAGCGCTTTTTACCTGGGAGCTTTTTTCACCCTGGGATACATTCTGGATAAGCTCGGAAAAGATAACCTGGCGGGATTCGCGGTAATATTTACCATCGCGATAGCGGTGGGTCTGATTGACTTCATTATCTTCACTTTTATGGGCGAGAAAAAAGGCCAGGCCCCCGTTAGCCTCCCGAAAACCGAAACTGGGACGTTCGGGCTGCACGAGTACTTCGGCGAATTGAAAGAAAAGAAACTGGATACCTTTATCCTTTTTACCACCTTTTTTTATCTTACCGTAGGACTCTCGGGCCCGCTTTACGCGGTATTCATGCTCAACGAGCTTCATTTCAGCTACTTGACCTATACTCTGGTGATTTCCGCGGAATATCTTGCCAGGGTGGTCAGCGCGCCATTCTGGGGGCGCTATGCCGATAAAGCCGGAAACATCAAAGTACTGGGTATCGTATCACGCATCATCCCGATAGTCCCGATAAGCTGGCTTTTCTGCCATAACCTGGGTTATCTCGTTGTTATTCAGATACTCTCGGGTACATGCTGGGGCGCCTTCGACCTCGGCACCCAGAGCTATCTCTATAAAGTGGCGCCGCCTCAGAAGAAGCTGCGCTACATCGTTTATACCCGGTGCCTGATATTATTATGTACCGCCATGGGAGGACTGCTGGGCGCTTTTTGCGTTAACAGCATCTTCCCCACGTTCGGGAGCAGGATTCTCTCCATTTTCTGGCTATCCGGCATTTCACGGGCGGTGGTGGCGCTTTACATGATGCCCCGGCTGGTCGACCTGGCCGTATCATTCGGCAAACAGCCCAGCCCTCCTGTGGCAGACCAGGAGACTCTGCGGCGGGTGCTGGCATCTAAACGCGGACAGTTCTACCACCGCGAAAGACAGGCCGGGCAGGCCGTTGCGCAGATACAGAGCATGAGCAGCACGGTTGCTTCAGATATTAATCTCTACAGCGGACGCCGCCGATGGGCGCCGCCGGAAAAACCCGAGCACGTAAAACAGCAGCCTGCGGTAGCTGCGAAACCGGAAAAAATTTCCCTCCGGCTCGACCATTACCGTCAAGCGCTGGCTGCCCTGTCGGAGATGAAATCAGAAATAGCTCACCACGGGATAGAATCGAATATCGGAGGGCTCAAGGCCCGCTTCAACGCTGCCCAGCAACCCGAGCCCGCGGTCGCGGGTGCCGTGAATAGTGCAGGCCTGGCCCATCACGAGATGGATATGGAAAGATTGTTGGCTCGCTTTAATGGCCACCGGCCCGAGGCAGCGGCTGTCAGCGCCGGAAACAACGAAACGCCGGCTCACCACGAGGTGAACATGGAGAGGCTTAAAGCGCGCTTCAACACCGACCGGCAACCCGAACTCGTGGCGGCCAGTACGGTTCGCCAAGGGGCTCTTCAGCACCATGAGGTGAATGTGGAGAGGCTCAAGGCGCGCTTTGACGCTGACCGGCAGCCCGTAGCCGTAGCTGCCCATACCAAGATGAAACTGTTTACACAGCACCAGCAGCTAAAGAAGGAAGAGGATAAAGTAAAATCCAATAACGGTCTTTTCCAGAATAAGGTTGGCTGGGCAAGATACATGAAGGATACACTAGATGCAGCTTTGCGGGATATGCGGGGAGGCCAGCAGGTACCGGTCACGGTTAATTCACGGAGTGAAGACTGGCGTCCCTGGAGGGATTCGAACCCACGACCTACTGCTTAACAGTGTTGCAGTTCGCCGAAGTAGTGTCCATGGTTCCTACCTCCTCCCGCAAGATTGATATTTTAGGTCGCGCGGCGTTTTTCCAGTCCTAAATCAAACGCCTTCGGTTGTCAATAGAACCTTTTGTAAAGCATGTGATATACGTATATCTTATAAAATGGGCAGCAATAGCATGGCTTTGGTTGGTGGGGCGCATTGTTACGCTTAACCCGCGTAGATAGAAATTAAATGAGCATCCGGCGTTACCCAAAAGGAACCCTCTGGTGGAATATCCGAAATAGTTTGAATAACGTTATTGTCTTTGTTAGTAACGATTGCATCAACGTTTACAGACGAATGACTTGTAACAAGGTGAGGACCGTCTATATCGGGATTGGATATATCGGCAGAGATAAACCCACCCGAAGCAGTTATGGTTATAGGACTCTTAATTTCTTCGGTTATATGGTAATCTTTTTGATGTTTTAAAAACTCACCCGAACTCTGGAAAAAAGTCATAAGGAAAATTAGAATTATGCCGAAATACGCTACGTAGATAATCCATCCATATCTAACTATTACTTTCCCATAATCTCTAACGAATTTTAGAAAAGTGCTATCGACTGTTAATACATCTACTAGCATATATACATTATACCACGTGGGCAACGACGGTGATCGGAAGGGAATTAAGAATATTATTAAAAACGCTTCTCTTGCCCGAGGTAGATTGTCTAGGGTGTTCTGATTTTTAGGATTTTTAGAACTACAACATTGGCGTCCCTGGAGGGATTCGAACCCACGACCTACTGCTTAGAAGGCAGCCGCTCTATCCACCTGAGCTACAGGGACGTGTCGGTTTCTCCTCAAATGTAGCATGAAAAAAGCGCCGAGGTCAATACGGCCAGCACCCGGTCTGGATTATTCGCTTAAGCCCTGGCATGCCTTATATGACGGTAGACGTATAAAGCGATGAGGACTACTATTAACGCAATGAATACAGGGTCTAAAGGGCGCATCGCTGCCCGCAGTTCTTCCCAGTGCTCCCCCAGCTTATAACCGCCGTACGCCAGCGCGGTGCTCCAGATAAAAGAGCCGGTAAAGGTGAAAATGATGAATTTAATGATGTTCATCCTGGCGATGCCGGCGGGCAGGCTGATATAGGTGCGCACCAAAGGCAGCAAACGCGAGACGAACACTGTCCAGTTGCCGCTGCGCGCAAACCAGCGGTCGGATAGTTCCAGGTCTCTTTGAGATAACAGGACATAGCGTCCGTACTTATCTAGGAAAGGCCGTCCGGCCCAGAGACCCACGTAGTACGCGATAACCGAGCCGATGGTATTCCCCAGGGCCCCCCAGGCGCCGGCGGCCAGCACGAAAATGGCCGGCAGTGATTTTGCGTCGATGAGCATCCAACCGGCCAGCGGCATAATAATCTCGCTGGGGAAAGGGATACAGGCGCTCTCTATCGCCATCAGCGCGACTACCCCGGGCCATTGCATGAGATTATAGGTGGAAGCGACGAAGTTCAGGATATGCTGTTCAAGAGAGGTCACGATGCGAGTGTAACAAACGTAGGCCGATGACGTCAAGCTGGGGTGTGCCACGGGTGTTTTTGAATAGCCGCTTGCTTGACATCATTCGCCTACATTGATACTATTGAATTTAGTTACCCGTGAACAATGCCGCTATGCCGAGATTGCTGGATAAAATCGATAGTCCCGCCGATTTGAAAGGACTATCGCCGGCGGAGCTTGAAAAACTGGCCGCCGAGCTCCGGCAGGAAATTATTGCCACGGTAACCAACACCGGCGGCCATCTGGCCTCTAACCTCGGCGTCGTCGAGCTGACGATTGCCCTCCACCGTGTCTTCGATAGCCCCCGGGATAAAATCATCTGGGACGTCGGACATCAGAGCTATGTCCACAAGCTACTTACCGGACGGCGCAAAGATTTTGGCACTTTACGCCAGTACGGCGGCCTATCCGGGTTCACCTGCCGCGAAGAGAGTGCCCATGACCCGTTCGGCGCCGGCCACGCGAGCACTTCGGTGTCTGCGGCGCTGGGTATGGCCGTAGCTCGTGACCTCGCCGGCGAAAATTACCACGTCGTCGCTGTAATCGGCGATGGCGCCATCACGGCGGGGATGGCCTACGAAGCGCTCAACCAGGCCGGTCATCTCGGCAAAAAGCTCATTGTCGTGCTCAATGATAACGGCATGTCTATTTCGCCTACCGTGGGCGCGGTGGCCAAGCTCTTGAGCCAGGTAAGGTTCGATAAACGCCTGCGCAGCGCCGAGAGAAGAGGTAAAAAGATTGTGACCTCTCTGCCCAAGGGAAACAAACTGTGGAAATTGAGTAGAGAGCTGATAGACCGGTCTAAAAGTTTTTTCATGCCTACTCCGCTCTGGGAAACGCTCGGTTTTACCTATATCGGGCCAATTGACGGGCACAATATCGCCGATATGGAGACCGTCCTCACCCAGGCCAGAGATGACGTCAACAGGCCCGCCCTGGTACATATTGTCACCACCAAAGGTAAAGGGTATACCCCTGCTGAAAGCAACGCGGTCTATTTCCACGGGGTTCCGGCTAAAAATGGCAGCGATGTTAAG
>Ga0187886_1002769_pt1 | contig 13675 bp, 10 predicted proteins | sample June2016WEW_20_1_FD_133001 | JGI IMG/M metagenome (GOLD analysis project Ga0187886, IMG submission 133001) | Peatland microbial communities from SPRUCE experiment site at the Marcell Experimental Forest, Minnesota, USA - June2016WEW_20_150 | ecosystem: Environmental > Terrestrial > Soil >... | reverse complement strand
TGAGACGGTTAAATGAGGTAATCTATGTAACACTGACTTACGCCGACCGGAACGCTTCGGTCTGTGCCGGTCCGTGTCTCCTAAAGTCCGTGTCAGTCAGTGTATGGAGTGAAAACGACATGGCGATTGCGAGAGATGAGGTTTTAGAGCAGGTGCGGGAAGTGTTAGTTGATGCCCTGGGCGTCGATGATGAGGAGGTCGTCGGCGGGGCGTCATTGATGGGCGACCTCGGCGCCGAAAGTATTGATTTCCTCGATATCGTCTTTCGCCTCGAAAAACAATTCGGCATCAAAATCCCGCGAGAGGAGCTTTTCCCCGTCGAGACCTTAATGAATAACCGTGAATTTGTAAATAACGGCAAATTGACCGAAAAAGGACTGGCGGAATTGAGGGCCAAAATGCCGCATACCGACCTGTCGGAATTTCAGAAAAACCCCGATATCAATAAATTAGGCGACCTCTTTACCGTCGATTCAATTGTCAATTACGTCGAAAGCAAGCTGAAATAACTTCGCCTTACGCTAATCGTTTCGCAAATAATTATTAAAAAGTGCCCCCGCTGTTTTCTTATCAGCGGGGGCATTTATTTAATCCGTGTTAATCTGTGTAATCCGTGGTTAATGCTTCTTTAACAATATGATAAGCCGACAGGGGCCTTTTTAGGAGCGGCCTTTACGGCTGATTCTTTCTGGCCTTCGAGCTTTATGGGCAGCTTCGTCTTGGGGTTCTGTTTAATCTTGCCATACATAAGCTCAACCGCGGCCTTTATAGAGTCCGGCGTGCCGCTGAAGTTGCAGATTACGGCGTCGGCCTCAACAGTCGTGCCTTCGACATACGGGAAGTTGGTTACGACAACGACTTTCTTGCCCATTTCCTTGAGTTTCTTGATAAGCAGCCGGTTGTTGCCGGTTTTCACGATTCGGGCGTAATAATTGGTCATAACAACCAAATCAACCTGCTTTGCCAGCTCAAGGCATTCGGCGAGCTCATCTTCGGTTGCCGCGAAATCGGTATCGACCAGAATCAGGTTCTGATTATGCGCCACCATATCCTCACAGAACATATGCTGATGCATATAGGGGTCTTTGCCGCAGAATTCGTATGGGATACGCTGCTCGATAACCAGTGTTTTTTCCTTAGTGCTCAGCGGCAGCATTTTCTTGTCATCCCGCATTACCATTAAGGCCTTCTTTGAAACGTCCCAGCAGAAATCAACCACGGGCTTGCTCATTGCGTATTTCTGTGCCTTTTCGGGGTTCATCTTGCCCGCTGTCTCGAACAGCCCCTGGTCATATTTCATTCTCAGAAGGTGCGTTACCGCTTCATTGAGGCGTTCCTCTGAAATCTCGCCGTTTTCTACTGCCTGCTTGATTCCGAAGAAGCACTGCGACCTCGACTCATCGTCCGCCTTGAGCAGGATGGTATCGCAGCCGGCCTTAATCGCCATTGCACAGGCCTGCGGCAGAGGCCACTGTTTCAGGATTGCAGCCATACCAATTGCGTCCGAAACAATCACGCCATCGAAACCGAGCTCTTCTCTCAATAGCCCTGTAAGCAGCTTCACGGATATAGTCGTCGGGTATTTATCATCGAAAGCCGGGTAAACCGAATGGCCCGTCATAATCGCTGAAACGCCGGCTGCAATTGCCGCCTTGAAGGGAATAAGCTCTACTTCCTGCATTCTCTTCTTATCGGCCCTGATAACGTCCAAGACGTCGTGTGCGTCGGTTCCTGAATCGCCTCTGCCCGGGAAGTGCTTGGCTGTTGCGGCGATGCCGCCATCCTGCAAACCTTTTACAAACGCGACAGCGTGTTCGGCGCAAACCTGCGGGTCGTCACCGAATGACCTGACGCCGATTTCCGGGTTCTTGGGATTGATATTCACGTCGCACACCGGCGAATACATCTGCGTTACGCCGATATTGCTGAGCTGCCTGGCGATAACATTATTGATTTTGTAGGTGAGTTTTGGGTCGCCAATCGCCGCCATTCCCATTGGGGGCGGGAACTGCCTGATACCGCCGGACATATAATCATTCTTGAAGTCGCCTTCGAAATCGATTGTCATATGCAGCGGAATCCCTGAGGGCCTGGCTAAAGCGATTTTCTGAAGTTTATTGAGGTCCTTGGTGTAATCGCCAGGCGTGATGCTGATGCCGAAACTTTTGCCGGCAAAATAAGTTTTTGCTATGGTGAAATAATCTTTCGGCGGTTTGAAGGTCTGGTCAATCTGTGAATTGCCCCAGTAGAGATTCTTGCAGGTCTCGACTGCGTATGGTTCGAGGCAAAGGCCGCCGCACTGTAGACGGGTGATTTGCTCGATACCGCCGGGAGTTATCTGTGCCCCTCGCCGGGTGAACGTCAAAAGCTGGCCCACCTTTTCCTCTAACGTCATCTTAGCTAATTTTTTGCTGACAAATGCGTCTCTTTTCGCATTACTGTTTTTCGCCATTTTTTATCTCCTGTGCAAAAAAAATAATTTTAGATTTCAGATTTTAGATTTCAGATTTTGGTTTTTTCAATCCGCAATCGGAAATCGTCAATCATAAATTACTATTCCCATTTACCTTTGTTATCCGGCCCGACCCAGAACTCGCGTTCTTTTTTCCAGCCCGGCTCGTCAATTTTCATATCTTTTGTCGGCCAGCCCTTTTCTATACGTCTTTTCAAATCATCGAAGCCCTTGTTCCACGATAAGCCATCCGGCACGGTTACATTCATACTGCCTGCCGCGTTTGCGTAGCGTAAGCAATCTTCGATTGACAGCCCGCGGACAAACGCTGAAAGGAACCCGGCGATAGCCGAATCGCCTGAGCCGAGAGCGCCGACGAATTTTTCTTCCTGATAAACAGGGAACCATAATTCGCGGTTTGCCCAGTTATCGAGGTCTTTGCAGCCGGCTGCGCCTAATCTCTTAAGCTGCTCTTTATCGCCTGTCCTGATATATAAGCCCCTGCATCCGCATTTGACCATCGCAATGGGCGTGCCCATCTTAATCATATCTTTGCCGAGGTCTGAAATTTCCTTTACTGTCATATGGTCAAGGACGCTTTCCTTCGGCCCTAATTTGTTTTTCTTTTCGATGAATTTGTCCTTGTAGAGGAAGTAGAAAATCTCTTCCGCGCTTGGGACCATAATGTCCGAAAGCGGAATCCAGTCCTTGAGAATCGCCTTCCAGTCAACCTGGCCCGCCGGGCTGTTCACATCGGGTAATGACAGGTCGAGGGCGGTCGTTGTTCCTAATTCTTTTGTCTTTTTGAGAATTTTTGTAAGCTCTGCGCCTGTGTTATTGTAAATCTTCTTCATCCACGGCGGATACCCGAAAAGCATCAGTTTCGAGCGGCCCACAAGGTCGAAATCCATATCGTCATAGCCGAATGTATCGTTTGCCCCGCAATGATGCAGGTAAAACCGGTCGATGCCGGGGATGCAAATCGCGATAGTGTATGATGTCGATTCGCCTTTTACCTGATGAATGCCTTTAAAATGTCCCTCGCGCTCCTCATACCACTTGATAATCTGGTTACCGAAGTCGTCGTCGCCGACCTTGCCGATTAGCTCGGTTTTAACGCCTAAACGCCTGATTGATACGCCTGCGTTTGTTACAGGCCCGCCGCCCACGACGACGCAATTGCCCATATTTATCATTTTTCCCGGAACAAGGACGTCGGTCATCTTATCGACCTTGCCCTGTATCGTGAAAGCCGGTATCAGGTCAAGACAGGTATGACCCGCTGCCACGATATCGATGTCTTTCTTAGCTGCTGTCTTTTTCACCACTGTTTTAGCTCCTTCAAAAGGGTTAGTTTCGCGTAAAAATTAGAAGGGGAAATAATACCGTATATTGGGCCGCTGTCAAGGGTTAAAATTCAGAAATTTTACGTTAATCGGCTTGGTTGTGCGGCTCGTATCGGCCTATGACCGTTGACGTTATCGACTACAACGCCATTTCAGAAGAATTCCGGCAAATCATAGATAAACAATACGAGGTCATTCAGGAAAGCGCCGGCAAAGTATGAAAGTAATCAGATTGATAAAAATTATTGCTTCGCATCTCATCTTTTATGGGATGGCGTTTCTTCTTCTTATTCTTTTTGGTAGCAGAGTTTTTGGGAAGAGATTTATTTGGCCAATCTGGTTGTGGAATACACGATATGTTTCACCTGAAGTGCGTCACATTATTATTTTTTGTATGATAGTAGTGGTATTCCCACTCGTTTCAATCTTATATGAAATTGAGAGACGAAAGTCAGGAAAGAAAAAACTGATAGATTCCCTTCGGCAATTTATTTCGCGTTTGAATCGTAAGCCGTAATCATCGTTGGAATTGCGTCTATCGGTCTGTGCTATTCAGGTCTGCTGCTACCCCGGCGATTTCGTGAGCACAACTTCTCCGCCGTCAGGCACAGCATCAAACATCATATATTTTACCGAATTGACTTCTACAACGGTTACATCTGCGGAATGGCCGTTCTGCGAGACCCTGGCGGCTGTCCAGCCCGCGGGAAGAGGCCTGCGCAGGGTTATCGGGTAGTTGTAAATCGCGTTGTCGAGAGTGTCTGTTACCTTCAAGGTGATACTGTTGTCCGAATGAGACGATTCCACGACCGATACGTCATTGCGCTCCCTTATATATCGCACAGCGTTTACGAAAGTCGCCACCCAGAATGTGCTCTTGCGGGTTTCAAGATACTGAAGACCTGCTCTGAGCGTTTCCGACGGAAGCGGCGAATAGCCCCCGTCGTCGTCGATACCGTGTATGAGAAATACGCACCATCCTTTTGAGGCCGCGGCTTTTTCAAATCTTGCGTTGAAATCCGCCGCCGTCTTTACCGAACCTTGGCTGCCGCAGATTATCGAGCTTATCTGGTAAAAATCCTTGGGAGTGTTTGCCTCAATAACACCCTGGCAGTGCCGTGCGGCGATATAATATTTTTCTGTCAGCGCCTTGTCTAATGGCTGGCAAAAAGGATATGCAATTGTAACGCACTTCTGGCCTGTTATACGCGAGTTAATTATTTCCTGAGATTTGACTAACTCCGATTCCTGCTGCTCAGCGGGCTGTTTATTCAGGTCATTAGTATGCGTTACGGTATGACTGCCGATTTCGTGACCCTGATTGGCCGCCGCTTGCAGGGCGGGCCAGTTGGGTCCCCAGTTTATGACCGGGTACATAGTCATCTTAAAACCGAATTCGTTGAACATAGGCAGCGCAACGCTATATTGTTTTGCGCAGCCGTCATCGAAAGTATAAGTTATCGCCGCCGTCCGAAACCCCGGCCAAATACCCACCTCGTAGAGAGCAGCAACATTTCCGCAATACCCTATGCTGTTTGCCATAAAAAATACGGCAAGTAATAAAAATAACTTAGTCTGTGTCATACTCGAACCAGTCAAAATCCGCCGGCGTGGAGCACTTTTTCCCGTTGCCGGTAGCATACATACCAAAGTAATCTCCTGTAAAGCACATCCCGTCCTCAAAGCCAATCGCCTCAACCGACAAGTCCTTCGTCAATGCTGTTCCTAATATTATACTTGTATTACTTCTCGAGGATTTGCAGGAAAATTCGTAATTCAACGGCGTTGCCTTGACCATCAGCTCAACCGGCCCTTCGCTGATATCCGCGTATTTAACCGGTTCAATTGTCTTGCCCTTGAGGACTTTTCTGAACAGAACTTGTCGTTTGCCATCCTTGAGCGTAGCTGCGATTTCGTAATGATATTTGTCGTTACTGCGGACGACAAGCCCGGCCTCATCATTCTCGCTTTTAGGATTGAAATCGAGCAGGGCGGAAGCCACGCAGTTAAAATCGGTCTGACGTCTTCCGACAAAAGCAGGGGAATCTACGTTGCTTAAATTCACATCGGAGCCATTTAGCCGCAAAAACCCAGGTCGTTCAGTTAGTGAATAATCATTCATATCCGGATTACGCAGGTAATTCCACCGCATCGCCAGTGTCTTGCTGTCGAAATTGTCCCTCGCCGGCAGTTGAGGCCATATATGCTGCGGCAGTTTCGGAGCGGCCATCACGGGCTGAATCGTCCCATTGCCGTTGACCACAGGCCAGCCATTACTGTCGAAAACTACCGGCGCAAGGAACGTCTCACGACCTATATGGTGAAAACGAGCCCCCGGCGGCTGAGGACGGACTGCCAGACAAACAAGCCACCACCCGTCAGGCGTATCAACCAAATCAGCGTGTCCAACGACCTGAATCGGCAGCTTGGGATTTTTCCTGTGCGTCAGTATCGGGTTTTTCGGATTGGACTCGAACGGCCCCCACGGCGAATCGCTTCTCGCGATTGTTACACTGTGGTCATAGCTCGTCCCGCCTTCTGAAACCATCAGGTAATACTTGCCGTTTATTTTATACATATGAGGCCCTTCCGCCCAGACGCCGCCTGTGCCGTTCCATATATTTTTCATAGGACCTTCGAGCTTACCCGTCTCAAGATTCAGTATTCTCTGGCCGATGTAGCCGTTTGCTCCCCCCTCGTGCCTGATATAATAAACCTTGCCGTCGTTGTCGAAAAACAGCGACGGGTCCATTCCGCTTGAGTCCAGCCAAATCGGCTCAGACCACGGCCCCGCAGGGTTCTTTGCGGTAACGTAGAAATTGCCGTGGCCGTTCACGTTGGTCGTTATCATATAAAATGTCCCATTGTGATAGCGAATCGTCGGCGCATATATCCCGCCCGACGCCCTGGCCTTCCTCAACGGCAGCTGGCTTTCCTGCGTCAGGCAATACCCGATTTGCTCCCAGTGAACCAGGTCTTTGCTGTGAAAAATCGGCACGCCTGGGAAATACTCGAATGTGCTGTGAACCGTGTAATAATCATCGCCAACCCTGCAAATACTCGGATCAGGATAAAACCCCGGTATGACGGGATTATTAAACGTCTTTGCCTGTTGCTGCGAACATCCGCACGCCAGAACAAGCCCCAGCGCAACCATTATCAGCCGCCTCATATAGGTTTTCCTTTTTAATTTTTTATTTTTGCTTTTTTATTTTTCATGGGCGGTTTTAATCACCGCCCGGAACGCCGGCTTCGGCTGATATTTGCGGTCGAACAGAAGCGGGTAATTCGTTCGGCCCCTGTTTAGCCAGCTCGTCTTGTCATATACGCCCCAGAACGTTACGCGGTCAACCTGGTCGGCGTGCCTGACATATTCACTGAAAAGCTCCGCGTATCGCTCGGTAAGTTTTTTCTGCATCTCATCGGGCAATCCGTTGGCATACGGATTAAACTGTTTTCTCGCGTTTACGTCATTAAAATCGATTCTCACGGCGAACCAATCGACCACAGGCAAAACGGTTATATCCAGCTCCGTAATCATAATCTTTACGCCTAAAGGTTTCATCGCTTTGAAAAATCCCTCGAGGGCTGCCTTTGACGGATAATTCATATCTGCGTGCTCCTGCAAACCCACCCCGTCAATACGCAATCCCTTTGCTTTGAGCTTTTTCACAATCTCAACGCATCCCTCGAGCTTTCCGGTATTTTCCGTATTATACTCATTGTAATAAAGCTCGGCGTTGGGGTCTGCTTCGTGCGCATATTCGAACGCCTTTTCGATAAAATCCTCGCCGATAGTTTCGAGCCATTTGGATTTGCGAAGCTCACCTCTTTCGTCTAACGCTTCGTTGACAACATCCCAGCCCCCGACTTTGCCCTTATACCTGCCCATCACAGTAAAAATATGGTCTTTCATCCGCGACAGCATCGCCTCGCGGGTCATCGGCTTATTGGCGTCATCCTCGAAAACCCATCTCGGCGTCTGATGATGCCATACTAACGTATGGCCTATGATAAACATCTTGTTTTTTTGCCCGAATTCCACGTATCGGTCCGCCGCTGCAAAATCATACCTGTTTGGCTCGGGATGAATCAGCGCCCACTTCATAACGTTTTCAGCCGTTATGGTATTGCAGTGCTTTTCCACAATCGCCGCCGCGTTTACGTCGTTACCGCAAACCACGTTGTTGTTTACCGCCATCCCGATAAGAAAATCATTCTTAAACACGTCCTTCAGCGCCGGCTGCTCATTCGTGCAGCCCGCGCCTGTTAATAAGATGCCCAATAGAACAATTGAACACAATATTTTGAATCGTCTTTGAATTTTCATAGCAGTTTATTTCCCTTCAGTGGCTAAGTTATTCGGGTCCGTGGCGGTTTTCAGCACCGCGAAAAACGCCGGCTTCGGCTGGTATTGCCGGTCAAACAGCAGGGGGTAGCTCGTGCGGCCCTTTACAGGCCAGTCGTTGAGCCAGTTGTGCCCGTCGTAAACCCCCCACAGCGTTACACGCCGAATGTCCTTCCTGTGTTTTACAAAAAGCGAGAAAAGCTCCGCGTATCTGGTCGCTAACCCTCTCTGCGACCCTTCGGGCTGACCATCAGGATAAGGATTAAGCTTTTTCTCAAGTTTGACGTTGAGGCGTATATCGGCCCCCTCGAAACTCGTCGCGTTGGGCAATACGTCGATTGTCATTTCCGTAATCATTGTCTTGACGCCCAGCGCCGATATCCCGTTAATAAGCGCCTCAACGTCCGACACAAGCGGATAATGTCGGTCAACCCGCCATCCCTGACCCTGAATGCCAACTGCCGTTATCGGCACGCCTTTTTCCTTCAACTGTTTGACTAACTTGATGCACCCGTCCCTTTTGGCCGGGTTCTCAATCGAGTAATCGTTATAATACAATTCCGCCGCTGGGTCGGTCTCGTGCGCGTATTCGAACGCCTTGGCGATATAGTCCTCGCCTATGATTTCCAGCCACTTCGACTTCCGCAGCTCGCCGTTGTTCGGGTCCAGCGCCTCATTGACAACGTCCCATCCCTTGACACGGCCCTTATAACGCCCCACGACCGTTTGAATGTGCTCTTTCATTCTCGCCAATAGCGCGTCGCGGGAAATCTGGTTTCCGTCTTCGCCCTTGAATACCCATCTCGGCGTCTGGTCGTGCCAGACCAGCGTGTGCCCGACAATAAACATATTGTTCTTTTCGCCGAACTCCACGTATTTGTCCGCCGGGTCAAAATTGTATTTATTAGGCGCAGGGTGAATGGCGTCCCATTTCATAACGTCTTCAGGCGTAATCGCGTTGAAATGCTTTATTACAATCGCCGCAGCGTTGGGGTCTTTGCCGGTAAAAATATTCTCGTGAAGCGCCGCCCCTGTCAGGAATATGTCCTTAAACGCGTCCTTCAGCGCCGGCACGTTTTCTTCTGCCTGCGGTGAGCTTGTCGAATCCGCCCTGCAAATCATCGTCCCCGCCAATAAAACTGTCAAACTCACCAAACCCAATGCTCTCATCGTTCTCATTACCTGCTCCTTTTTCTTTGATTAATCTTTCTATGTCATTGCGAGGCCTGCCTTGCAGGCCGAAGCAATCTCATTTAAATCAAAACTATTTTTTCTCTGCGTTCTCCGCTGCCAGTTGTTGAACTATGCGGTTTAGAATTTTTTACGTCGCTCTATAAGCTCGTCCTGTATCTGCAAGTTCAGTTTCTTGTTTATTTTGTAGCGTAACAGGCATACTACGATGATAACTAAGAATATAGACGGATAAATACTTACCGTCATACGAATACCCTGCAAAGCAAGCGGCGTCTGAACCTTGCCCGCCTCGTAACCGTAGGCCGACAGAAGTAACCCCGAAATCCCGACGCCTATACTAAGACCCATTTTGAGACCGAACAGAATTGTCGCGTATATGACCCCCGTCGTGCGCCTGCCCGTCGTCCATTCCGCGTAATCCACCACGTCTGCGAACATCGCCCAGATTAGCGGTATCGTCGGCGCGTAGCTCAACGCCCTGACAAACTCAAGTGCAAACGTCGCTTTGAGATTGTTTGCAGGCAGCAGTATGAACATCGCCAGAAACACCGTCGTTGTTGCAAAGCATACCGTCGCTACTAACTTCTTGCCGAATTTCATCGCAAGAAATGTCGATAGCACAACGCCGACGACCGTCGTAAGCTGGCTGAATATATTGAATATGCTGTAAGCCACCCCCGTAACGTTTGATTTATCGGCCTTTACAATAAAACCGAGACCATCCAGTAACCAGTGCCCAAAGCCGCTTGCGTTCTCTGTTGAAGCGCCTAATCCCAGCATCGAAAGCATATTCAGGGCGCTGTTCTTATCGACGTAATAAATGAAATAGTAATACATTCCGCTGCCTCTCATCGCAACGTAAATGAAATGCGATAAGGCCAGTATGAACATCGCTATCCACGGCCCGTTCTGGAGCAAATTCTTGAAATCCTGACCCGACGATTTACTCTGTTTGGGATCCGGCAGGATTCGTTCTCTCGTCGTAAGGAATGTTATTACGAAAAACACGATGCAAACTGTTGCCCACAGTCCCATCGTCATTGACCAGCCCTTTGCGTTGTTGCCCTGGCCGAATTTTTCCACAAATGGAATCGTGAAGCCGCCTACCACAAGCTGGGCAATCATCGCCGCCACAAAACGGAATGACGACAATGTCGTCCTCTCATTGACGTCGTCCGTCATTACAGCCGTCATCGCCGAATACGGCGTGTTATTGGCTGAGTAAAGCGTCATCAGCAATATATTGGTAACGCAGGCATAAACTATCGTCATCGGCTTGGAAAACCCCGGAACCGTGTATGCCAGCACCATCATTATCCCCCACGGTATCGCCGTCCACAAAACCCACGGCCTGAACTTGCCCCACCGCGTATTGGTCCTGTCGGCTATGAGACCCATCATCGGGTCGAAAAACGCGTCCCACAATCGGCCTACAAACAGCAACGGCCCCGCTATCCAAGCCACAATCCCCATCGTGTCGGTGTAAAAATTCAACTGGAACAGTATCATCGCCATAAAGACGAAATTGGCCGCACCATCGCCCAAGCTGTAGCCGGTCTTCTCGATAAACGACAGTTTCTTCATTTCTGATGCCATAAACCGCTCCTTCAATATTTTTTAATTTGGTTTGGTTACGGGTTTTTTACTGAACGTTCCGAAATACTCAAGGCACGTGTCCCGCCATATTCCGGCGTCAACTTTCTGCTTTTCTAATTTTGCCTTTACGCTCGCGTAAATTTCCGGGTCAATCTCTTTTTCAAGCGATTGCCACGTCGCAATCATTTCATCGACGTAATCGGTGCCTTTGTAGTATTTATAGCAAAGCTCGTCCCATAGCGTTCTGCCCGATTTCATCTTATAATCCCAGCCCACGCGATGAAACCACAGCAGGTATTTTTCAGGACAGGTATTAATATCATTGAACATATCCCGGACAGGGGGGTAGTATTGGCTTACCGCGTTGCTTCCCGCCGTCGTCCTGTCGAACCCTATTCCGTTTACGTCCGCCCTGTGATAATAAGTCGAATTCCAGTCGGCCCTGTTTGCCTTGTTATAATCAGGCCCCGGCCCGTAATGAACATCGACTTGCATAATATGATGTAGCCCCAATGGCGTCATATAACTCACGCACGCCTCCCACGACCCCATCATCATCCGCTTAACCTTCGCGACAACCTTATCATCGTTGCTCAACGACATCCTTACCCACTCGTCCGCGATTTGCTCCGCACTAAGCTCGTGGTCCCACGCTAATCTCCCGAACGCATACCAGTTTGCCTGTGCGAATATATGCCCGCACCAGTTCCGGTCGTTTCCTGTATTTGCCACCCCCGCGATACCCGTCATCTGATAATTATCAACCGTCCCATCGACAACCGACGCTAACGTTGACCCCTTGCCTGCGGTGAGCTTGTCGAATCCGCCTTTTGCGTAAGTATCGAACTCAAGGTATTCCTTCCACATCGGCGCAAGATAAACTAAGTGCGTCGAGTGCCCTAAATACTCCTGTGTTATTTGCAGTTCCAGCATCAAAGGGGTCTTGGGCATCGCTCCAAATAGCGCCTGCACCGGCTCTCTCGGCTGAAAATCCAAAGGCCCGTTCTTCGCCTGAACAAACACATTCGCCCTGAACTTCCCGTCCAATGGCACAAATTCCATATACGCTCGCTTTATCCTGTCCGGGTCAACTTTCTCATCATAAACAAACGCCCGCCACATAACCACCCCGTGATATGGCTCCAGCGCCTCTGCTAACATATTGGCCCCGTCGGCGTGCGTCCTTCCGAAATCCTGCGGCCCAGGCATCCCCTCCGAATTGGCCTTCACTAAAAATCCCCCGAAATCAGGTATCAGCGTGTAAATTTCCTTTACCTTGTTTTTCCACCATTGCCTCACGTTCGGGTCTAATGGGTCCGACGTATTCAGGTCGCCTATCCCGTTGTATTGATTCTTATTAAGCCGAAATCCCATTCCCACCGGCGACGAAAAATTTGCCGAAAGATAAACTTTAATACCGTATGGCCTCAGCAAATCAGCAAATTTCGCGATTCTTTCCAAATATTCCTTCGTGAGAATTTTAGCGCTCGCGTTGACGTTATTAAGCGCCGACCCGTTGATTCCGAGCGACGCGTTGGCCCGTGCGTAATCGATATACCGACTGTTATCATTCTGCAGCTCATCCCACTTCCACATCGATTTCCCGCCGTAACCCCGTTCGATAATGCCGTCGAGATTGTCCCAGTGGTCCAGCAGCCGGTATTGAATCCTCGGCTTCGACACTATATCTAATTTATCAATCGCCTGCCCCGTCTGTATCAGCCGCAAAAAATGAAATGTTCCGTATAAAAGCCCGATATCCTCATTTGCCGAGATTACTGTTGTCCTGTTCCCGCCAATATCGGTTGTCCTGATGATATACCCCTCCTTGCCTAACTTACCAAGTTCGGGATAGTTCTGTTTTGTAATTTTATAACAACTCCTCGGTGTGCCGACTATAAAATTGCAAACTATATAACCCGTCGGAAAAACTCCCATTCCCTTCGGCACTTCTTTTCCCAACAGCCCATTTAATCCTGCCTTCAATTCCTTGTGTATTGCCTCACAGGTCGGCGAATTACCGAAAACATCATAATGGCAGATTTCCTGTTGATATGCTTTTAGCTTTTGCGGGTCCCCGACTTTCTTATATTTCAGCCAAAGCTGATAACCATCATCGCCGCCGATGCGTTTTTCTGCTGCTGGCCCGTTGCAGGACGTGCAGCACAGACAACACCCGATAACGCAAATAATAAGGATAATCACCCTGCGTTTCATAGTCGGAATATAATAAAACGACAACCGTAGATTTGCAACTATTTTTACCTCGTAGCGCAGCGAAGACCCCTGCGTCGTATTTTTCACAGCGAAGCGAAGCATTGCGGAGTGCAACGGAGTCTCGCCTTAAGCGAGGCGAAGCGGAGAAAAATGTTGCAGGGGCAGACCCCCACGCCTGCCTTAGCGTCGTATTTTGTCGAGGCGTAGCGAAGACAAAATGTTGCGGAGGTCGTTTTTCCCATAGGGAAAAGCGCAGCCTCATTTTTGAGGCGGAGTCTCGTTACAGCGAGGTTGTGGGGGCAAACCCTGCCCGTCCTCGAATGCTGTTATCGGGGATGTGGTTGGGGGGTATTTAGCCCGCCGTTTTACGGCGGGTCATTGCGAGGTCTGCCTTACAGGCCGAAGCAATCTCGTATTTAGCCCCCGGTTTTACCGGGGGTTGTTTATTCTCGCAGTTTTCTTGTTTTGAATTTCCTTTTTTTAGTAATTTGGAATTTGTTTAGAATTTAGAATTTAGGATTT
>Ga0187886_1002768_pt1 | contig 13680 bp, 12 predicted proteins | sample June2016WEW_20_1_FD_133001 | JGI IMG/M metagenome (GOLD analysis project Ga0187886, IMG submission 133001) | Peatland microbial communities from SPRUCE experiment site at the Marcell Experimental Forest, Minnesota, USA - June2016WEW_20_150 | ecosystem: Environmental > Terrestrial > Soil >... | reverse complement strand
GACAAGGTTGCTTATATCCGATTCGCAAGCGTTTATCGTCAATTTGACGATGCCGGCGATTTACTTGAGGAAGTAACCCAGGCTATTGCAGAGCCAGATAATTCCGAGCAGCCAAAGCTTTTCGCCGATTGATAACTTTATTAGAAACAGGTTTGGAATGCAGCTTAGGGTAATAAAAGCGGATGGTACAGAAGAAGAATACCTGCATACGAAGGTTATCGCTACATTTATCAACGCTTTTGCCGTTCCTGCCGAAAAAAATACCGCAACTGCCCAGCAGCTCGCCGATGCCGTTACTTTCTATTTGTATAATAAGCACGGCTCAAATAAGATTACCAGCAGTGAAATATCGTCGATAATAAAAGCTGTTCTCACTTCGACAGGTTTCGATAATGCTGCTGATTTCCTCGCCGAACATCACCAGCGGCGAAATCTTCTCAGAGCAAGGATACAGGTTGTAAAAGTTGATATGGAAAAAATATCGCCCGATACCCCCCTGCTGCAAATCGACCGTTGCGGACCCGCCCAACCCTGGAATAAATCTGAAATTATCAATGACCTGGTTAACCAATATAATCTTGACCCTGCTATGGCCAGAACCGTGGCCTCGCTGGTGGAAGAAAAAATTCTTAATTCTGGTTTCCGGCTTGTGCCTTCTGGTTTTATCAGGTTTTTGGTTCTCTGGCAGATGCAAACAATTCTTTCCGCCCAGCAGCAGATTAAAACTTGTAAGGATGATAAAGAAATCGATTTAGCAGAAGTGTTCAATGCGGTCACGGATGGCCGCCTCAGGCAGCCGCAAAATGGACTTTGCCCCGTCGAAGCTTAAAGGTTCGGATAGAAGAAATGAAATCCATTGCCGGCTTAGACAACGCTGCCTGATTTTTTTTGAATGTTTGGTTTGTTTGAAAGTATAAATATGAAGAAAAAATTGATTTTGGTCTTTTGTTTGTCATTGATTTTCTGCCCTTTCGCAGTCGCAGCAAAAAATAATCCCTGTGACATAAAATCCGATTCCAATTCCGTTGTCCCGATTCCAAGGCTAGATAAGGAATCGTGGGTATCACGCCACAATGATATTCTCAAAAAAATCAAACAAGGCAACGTGGATATTATAATGGTTGGCGATTCTATCACGCACTTTTGGGAAACGACAGGCAAACAAGTTTGGGACAAATATTATGCGAATCGTAACGTGGTGAATATGGGTATTAGCGGCGACAAAACCCAAAATGTTATCTGGCGTCTCGAGCACGGCGAGGCAAATAACATCAATCCCAAATTAGCCGTGCTGATGATTGGAACAAACAATTCCAAGAATAACGATTACACTTCCCAGCAAATTGCCGATGGCGTCAAGGCCGTTGTTTGCCAGTTGAGAACCAGGCTTCCGCAAACTAAAATTCTTATTCTTGCGATTTTCCCCCGCGGCTCAGACGAACAGAGAAAAGACAAAACTCAGGATGCAAAATTTAATCCTCAATGGGATAAAAACGAGAAAGCCAATGATATTGTGTCAAAAATCGCTGATAATAAAATGATTTATTATCTCGATATAAATAAAAAGTTTCTGAATAAAAAAGGCGTGCTTACAAGAGATATTATGCCTGATTTGCTCCATCCAGGCGATAAAGGCTACACGATATGGGCACAGGCTATGGAACCAACCATTGTAAAACTAATGGGTGAGAAAAAGTAGGATTTAATTATCCGATTGCAAACAAAAAAGGCCGGTAAATCGCCGGCCTTTTTAATGAATTAGTTTTCTTTCCAGCTTCGTTTCACACTGCCTATTCTTATTTTAATCTTTGCAACGTCGTTGTTGAGAGTCATACCCACTCGGCTTTTTCCCAGTGTCGGATGGTCAAACTCAAAGCCGTTGGGGTCATCAAATTTTGCAGCCAGCGTCGGCGACTCTTTCAGCACATAAATTATTCTTTCCATAGTCTGATTCGTCATCATCGCGCCTTCATTCAGGACCCTGTTGTCCTGCCGGACCTGTGCGAAATCATCGCGAGTATTTTCCAAAGCTTTTTTGAAAATTGCGATTCGCTTTTCATTTTCACCCGGATAAGGCTCTGTCAAAGTCGCTTCGTCAATCACTATTTCGCTGTCGAATCGTAATGCTTGTCCAATGGCGCCCAAATGCCATGGTTTTTCATCGACCGTCAGAAAATATTTCCGCGTTACAGTAAAATCTTCTTCATTAAACGCCGCCATAGTCAGCCATAACTGGGATGTTTCTTTCTTTTCTCCCCAGCTGACCACAACGCTTTTGCTTTGAGTAACCATCTCGGATTTATACTGTTTTATTACAGCAAGAACATCGGCGCTGGTGCTTTGTTTTATATGGATTTTGCGATAGGCCGCTGGAAGCTGCTTATTGCGAGGCTTCGGCTCCCGCGTTACTCTTTCAATCGGCTCTTCAATCCCGCAGCCGGCGAAAAACATAAACGTCGCTGCCATAATCTGAATCAGCAATAAATTAGCAATCTTCAAGCGAATTCCTTTCATTAATAATACGGCTTATACTTCTTTCGCTTTAATCCATTTCATCATCTTACGCAGTTTTCTGCCGACGTTTTCAAGCTTGCAGTTATAATCTTTCTTATACAAAGCGTTGAATTTCTTCATTCCGCCTTTATATTCGCTGACCCATTCTTTTGCGAATTTTCCGCTTGTAATTTCTCCAAGAATCTTTTTCATTTCAGCGCGGGTCTTGTCGGTGATAATTCTCGACCCTCTTGTCAAATCGCCGTATTCTGCGGTATTTGAAATGCTGTATCTCATATAGCTCATCCCGCCCTGATACATCAGGTCAACAATAAGTTTTACTTCGTGCATACATTCGAAATATGCAATCTCCGGCTGATAACCCGCTTTAACGAGCGTTTCAAATCCTGCTTTAATCAGGCTTGTCAATCCGCCGCAAAGAACGCATTGTTCGCCGAACAAATCTGTTTCGGTTTCTTCCTTGTAGGTCGTCTGGATAATACCGGCCCTTGCTCCGCCCATTCCGTTACCCCATGCAAGTGCGATTTTCTTTGCGTTGCCGGTTGCATCCTGCTGAACAGCGACGATACAAGGCACTCCGCCGCCCTTCTCGTATTCGCTGCGAACTAAATGTCCCGGCCCTTTCGGCGCTATCATAACAACATTAACATTCTTCGGCGGTACAATATATTTGAAATGAATATTGAACCCATGACAGAATCCAAGTGTCTGACCTGCCTTAAGATTCGGCTTAATCTGTGTATCATATATCTTTGCCTGCATTTCATCCGGCAGCGTTATGATTATCAATGTTGCGCCGTTCATAGCAGTTTTTATATCGCCCGGCTTAAATCCATATTTCACCGCCAGCTTATAATTATCCGTGCCTTTTAATTCGGCTACAGCCACTTTAATTCCGCTGTCTCGCAGGTTAAGGCTGTGTGCGTGTCCCTGGCTGCCGAATCCGATTACCGCTACTTTTTTACCCTTCAGCGGCCCAATTGGTGCGTCCTTCTGATAATATATCTTTGCCATTTCAAAAATCTCCTAACATCTTAAAAATAAAGCAGTTATTATTCTTCGCCGCCAGTCGCCTGGCTCAATCTTGCCATCGCTACTGTGCCGGTTCTAACCATATTTTTTATTCCATAAGGCCTGCACGCGTCGATAAACGATTCAATTTTATCTTCACTTGCCGAAAACTCAACCATAACAAATTTTTGCCCAATGTCCACAACTTTCGCCTTGAACATTTCGACCAGCGCAAGCACTTCTGCCCGTTTTTCCGGCGGCGTGCAAACGTTCATCAGCATTAAATCGCGAGCTATGACTTCTTTACCCGAAAAATCCTGAATCTTGACAACATCTATAATCTTGGCAAGCTGCTTGCGGACCTGCTCGACGACCTTATCGTCTCCGATAACGACGATTGTCATTCTGCTCAAGCCGGGGTCGTCTGTTCTTCCCACCGCCAGCGAATCGATATTGAACGCCCTGGCCGCGAACATTCCGGCAACATGCGCCAAAACACCCGGCTTATTCTGAACTAACGTGCTTATTATATGTTTCATGGTTTTACCCTTTATTCTTTCTATGCCATACTATCGAATATATCCAGCCCGTCCATTTCATGCAGACTTTTCCCGGTAGCGACCATCGGCCAGACGTTTTCTTCGCGTTCGACTTTGAAATCAACCAGACATGGCCGTTTCTCCGCCAGCATTTTCGCGATAGCCGACTTCACTTCGCTTTTCTTCTCGACTGTGATACCGACTGCGCCAAATGCCTGGGCCACCGCCGCGAACTCCGGATTCCGCAGCGAGCTTTTCGAATATCTCTTGCCGTAAAACAACTGCTGCCATTGACGAACCATTCCCATATATCCATTGTTGATAATGCAGACTTTTATCGGCAGCTCATACTGAACCGCTGTGCAAAGCTCGTTCATCGTCATATTAAAGCTGCTGTCGCCGTCAATGTCTATAACCGTCGCGCCCGGCATCGCAATCTGCGCGCCTATCGCAGCAGGCAGACCATAGCCCATTGTGCCAAGACCGCCCGAAGTAAGAAAATGCCGCGGCTTTATATGTTTATAAAACTGCGCCGTCCACATCTGGTGCTGACCGACACCTGTAACAATTATCGCCTCGCTCTTCGTTGCTTCGCAAATCTGCTCGATAACATATTGAGGCTTTATATTCGTGCTCTTTGCGTCATATCTCAGCGGATAGCGTTTCTTCCAGTCCGCGATTTTATCGAACCATGCTTTTCGTTCCTTGTATTCGACTTCTTTCGTCAGTTCACCAAGTGTATATTTCGCGCTTCCGACAACCGGAATATTAACATTTATATTTTTACTGATACTGCTCGGGTCAATATCGATATGAATGAACTTCGCATTCGGCGCGAAAGTCTTTAACTTTCCCGTAACCCTGTCGTCAAATCGTGCACCGACCGCAATCATCAAATCACATTCCTGAACAGCGAAATTCGCGTAAGCAGTCCCGTGCATTCCGAGCATATCGAGCGAATGCGGCTGCCTCTGGTCAAAACATCCAAGTCCCAGCAATGTCATCGTAACAGGTAGATTCGCCTTTTTAGCAAATTCCCGCAATTCTTCCGACGCGTTATCTGTGATAACTCCGCCGCCTGCATACAGAACCGGCCTTTCAGATTTATTTATCATTTCCGCCGCCATTTTTATCTGCCGGTGGTGTCCCTTTTCCTGCGGTTTATATCCGGGCAGATTAATTTCGCCCAAAGGCTGCATCTGGTATTTGGCAACTTCAATATCGACTGGAATATCAATCAGCACAGGCCCCGGCCTTCCGGTACTTGCGATATAAAACGCCTCGCGAATCGACCGCTGCAAATCCTTGATGTCCTTGATAATCATATTATGTTTTGTAATCGGCCTGGTTATGCCCGTAGTGTCCGCTTCCTGAAAAGCGTCATTGCCAATCAGGTCTGTGCGAACCTGCGCAGTCAGCGCGACCAACGGCACTGAGTCCATCATTGCCGTTGCCAAGCCTGTTACCAGGTTGCACGCTCCCGGCCCGCTCGTTGTCAGAACAACTCCCGTTTTTCCGCTCGCCCTCGCATAACCGTCAGCCATATGGCATCCGCCTTGCTCGTGACGCGGAATTATAAAATTGATTGGTGCATCATAAAGTTTGTCAAACAGCGGAAGCGCAACTCCGCCCGGATATCCGAACATCGTTTCGACGCCCTGTTCGATAAGCGTTGCGACAATAATTTCTGCGCCGCTCTTAATAGGTAAGGTAGATGTGCTTTGGGTGGAATTGTCTGCTGATGAAAGTTTCTTCATTTTTTAACTCCCGATAAACTATTCAGTTATTCCGGCAAACCGCGGCTTTTTTGGACGTTTCTGAAAGACCGACTATTAGGCAACGAGCTTTAATAGCCTGCACATTCAGGATTTGCGTCCCGTCGCAGTGCCATAATCACCCCTAAGGGTGTTTCAGGAAACAGCTTACAGTGTCCTGTAAACCATTAACCTTGTCCCCGCCAAAGCGAGGATGAATTTAATACATTATCAATTATATCGGCTTTTGTCAAAAGAAAATTAAATCTTAAGCCCCCCAATTTTATATTGAGGGCTTTTGTTTACATCAAATTTTTTACATTATATTGAGTCAGGGACTGGCGGTAATTATCTGTAATTTGTTTTATAACGGCAGATTCGTCGCCTGGGGCGGCAAATGAGGCGTTCCTGACCGCATCGTAAATTTCAGCAAGGTTCAGGTTTTCCGCAGTTGTAGCAGGGGCGAAACCTGCAGCAGGTTCCGTTATCTTTAGTAATAAACCTGCTTTTACGAGATGGTTTAAAATCTTTTCGGTAAAATCGGCAGGCAGATTTAACTGGCTGCAAACAAGTTCCGATGGAACAGGGACGTTTTTCTTCTCAAAGGCAACGCAGATATATCTCATAATTCCCGCTATCTGCAAATCGGTAGCGAGGAAATATTCCTGGCGGAGTTTCGAAGCGGCATTTTCCGCCTCTTCTATAGTTTTTAAATTCTGAGTTGTAAAAGTAAGCTGCAGGCCGAAAAGGACGATGAGCCAGGTAATATAAATCCATAAAACGCCCAGGGGGACAAGACCAAGTATGCCATAGACCGCGCTTGATGGAATAAATTTGACAATGTAAAGGCCAAAGCCCCATTTTGCGACTGTCCATGCCATCGCGGCTATAAGCGCACCCCACATAGCGGCTTTAGAGTTTACCTTGGCGTTAGGCATAAGCATATAGAGAGCATACAAGCCGATAAATGCAATGACGAACGGCACAACAGGACCGATGTATGTAAAGATACTGTGGGTTAGATGACCTGCGATGCTGTATTTTGCGTTGACATAAACCGCGACGCCGAGCAGCAGCGGGCCGAGAGTCAGAAATGCCCAGTAATTTGTAATTCTTTGAATCATATTTCTGCGGCTTACGTTCCATATAATATTGAATGAATTTTCAATATTCATTAACAGTGCAATCGCGGCCCATATAATGAGCGCGCTGCTGATGATAGTAATTGAGCCTTTGTTGAGATTGGTGTAAAAGTTGTTAGTAAATTCATCGACTTTCTGGGCAAGAGTAATTTTCTGGCCCGGATTGTTGGGGTCAACGGGATACTCGACGTTTTTTATGAAAGCCAAATCATAGAAATAAGTTCTTACCTGCGAGCCGAGGTCTTCAAACGCGCCGAGAGAATGAAAAATCAGAAGCGTAACAATCACAAGCGGCACGATGCCGAAAATAGTATTGTACGAAAGGATGGAGGCCTGCTGGTCGGCCCTGTTTTTGAAGAGGAGTTTTATACACTGCGGCCAGAGCCTGATTTGAAAAACTATAAAACGGGCGAATCGGCCGAGTTCTTCGGTTGGAGTGGAAAATAATTTATCGAACATAACTACTCCTATTTTTTTAACAATTGTTCAAGACCTTTTTGAATCTGCTGCTCGGCCTGCTTCTGGATGAGCTTGCCGACATCTATTTTGGGCTTGTCAATCGTGCCTTTCAGCGGCAGAACAATTCTCTGGCCGTTATATGTCCAGGGTAAAGTAACATCCATTTTCATCGATTTATCCAGGCCGATTTGGCCGCCAAAGTTGATAGCTTTTTGGTCGATGTTCATCTGCATATTATCATACCTGATGATTCCATTTGAAACCGTAAACGGGGTCGGCAGAAGAGTTATATTCGGGTCCGAGGAGCCGCCGGTGAGTTGAACAATCTGCGGAATCAGCGATGAGCCTTTCAGGTGCATATTGTCGATGGAAATTGTGCCGGCTATATCTATAGAATTTTTATAGCCCGACTGAAGAGGGATGGCCATTTTTTGGCAATCAAAATTCAGAACACCTGTAACATTGACGGCACCTGCAAAAACGGGGTTGATGTAGCCGAGCATCGCATCGGAAGTTTGCTTTGTGATTTGAATTTTGTCGAACATTTTCATCGCACTGGGAGTTTTGAGCATCGATGGAGTGTCCTTAAGGTTCGCCGAGCCGCCGAAGTTTAGTTTGCCGCTGTTGACAGTTGTGGTAAAAGGCGCAATTGTCATTAGGCCGTTATCGACTTTGACGTCCAGTTCGCTTTTGCCGATAGTCAGCCCCATAAACTCCGCGCTGTCGAACCCGAAAGTTGATTTAGCATTGAGATTGCTGGTAAATAGAGCCGGGGTCTGCTTTGGATAAACACTTGAAAACGAAAGAGTATCGTTTCTTTTGCCGGTCGCCGATAAACCGGAGGGTAGAAACGGCGAAACAAGCGAACTTGCGGCAGCCAGGTCGTAATCGGCATTGAACGTGCCTTCGGTTTTTACGTTTTGGCCGGACTGGGAATTGGTGAGTTTGCCGGTAAGTTTTATCTGCGGACTTGTTAATTGAAGTTTTTCGATAGTATAAATTTTCTGTGCGGTGTCGAACCGGCCAGTAAAGGCCAGGTCCATATATTCCTGAGAAAAGGTTTGTTTGCCGACAGAAGCGAGACTGAAATTCTTTATGGCAATCTGTTTTATAATCGCATCGATAATATTATCTTTGATGCCAAGTGAGATGTCGCCCTGCGCGGTGCCGGCAAGCCGCGTTTTAGGGTCGAGTTTGCCGAAGATGTAAAGATATGGCCCGGCCTTAGCTAGGTCAACGTTCATATCGGCATTAATTCGCGTTTGATTTTGCGCAGTTGAGCCGAAAGGAACCATCGAATCTTTCAGACTTATCTTGCCCGCCGAGGCGGTAATATCGGCGGTTTTAATAGTAATCTGTTTGTTTTCAAAATCAGAAGTGAAATCATATTTGATATTTGCGGCTGGTTCTGAAATGCCATTGCTGTCGGGCATCTTAACTATGATATTGTTAAATGTTCCGCTGCCTGTGCTGCTGAGGATTCCTTTTGCGAAAGCCGCTTTCCCCGTGAGATTTGCATCGCCGGCCAGTTTCGGCTTAATCTCGAAAAATTGTCCCACATCGCTTTGCATCTGGGCCAGGTCGAGCCGGGCGTTATAATTCATATTGTCCGTTGTGCCGCTGAGGCTGCCCTTTAGAAACGAAGAATCGACGGTGAGCTTTTCAACGATTATCTTGTCCTGCTGAGAAATTATTTTCGCGTCAACTTCAACGGGCTTTGAAAGTATAATGCGTTTTACAGGGAATTTCCCTTCGAGCGCCCAAAGTTTGACTTTACCGGCCAGAGTCCTTTTGCCGTTTTGAGCTTCGGTATTTATAGTTCCGCTCAGCCTGCCGAAGTTTATATCGAAATCCTCTTTGAATTTCGCAATCGCCTTGACCTGCTTGAAAGTTTTGGCGACGTCGCAGTCAAACTGCCCCTGCAAATTATCGGCAGAATCGGCTTTTAGAAAATCCTCAAAACTGCTCATGGTTTTCGGAACGGTTCCTTTCACATCGGCGGTCAGACCATCGGCTGTAATTTTGAGCCGGTCGATATTTATCGTTTTTTCTGTCGTATTAAGTTTTACATCCGCCTGAAACGCTGATGTCTGGATTCTATCGCCTTTTATAGCTGAGCCGGATATGTCAAGATTGGTTGCACTGGCAGTACCCTGGAGATTTTCAAACTGTCCCTTTTGAATCTTAGCCTCCATACTCGCCTTGACTCTGCCGGCGGTCGTCAAATTCACGTCAAACACTTTAAACAGCGGCGAAAGCGTCGAAATGTCAAGGTCGTTGACTTCGAGCGAAACGTCGCCCGTAGTATCGGCAAGCGACCATTCCTTATTGGCGCTTTTTAATTGTCCCGAAGCGCTGACCTGTGAAACCTCATTTGCGGACGCCACTGCCATAGAGACATCGAAAGTACTTTGGCTTCCGAGCGGCCTTAACGCAAGTTTACTGTTTATATCCTTGATCTCCAAAGTCTGGACAATATCGTTTGTATCGGGAGCGATAACTTTGAAATTGCCCTGATTTATAGTCAGGTTGATATGTTCAATGGCCAACAGAGCGGCGGCAGGTGGCGATGAAGGCTCTTTTTTAGTTTTGGCTGCCGTTTCCTGCGAGAGCAGAAGTTTTTCGGAAGAGGTAACCTTTTTTTGTGCACAGGGGCCGCTAACATCTATCAAAACCTGCGGCTGGTCAATAACAGCGGCATCGATTGACAGCTTTCCGCCCAGAAGAGCAATGTAATTGGGGCGTGCCGAAACGGATTTCGCGGTTATTTTTGTGCAGCCGGTGTTGTCGGTAAAATCGAACTTTTGCGCTTTTACGCCCGCCAACCAGCCCATCGATAGCGTGTCAATTTTGACTTTACCGCTAATTAAAGCGTTCACCCTCGCAAGTATCATACTTTTCCCGCTGCTGCTGGACAGGTAAGCCGGAACGGCAAAATACAAAATCAAAAAGAACACACATAAAAAAAACAGTGTCCAGAGAAAAACTTTTGTTACTGAGATTTTTGAACGTTTTTTTTCCTGATTATTATTTTCGGACTGCATTTGTGTCCCCTCACAAAATAAAGTTAAAAATCAAAAACATAATATCAAAAATTCGGAATGTCTCTGTCAGCTTTGCATTACTTCGTCAGTTTTTGTTTTTACGGCTTTGTCCATTATGTCTGTATATTGCCTTGTAAGCTCATCGATTTCTTTTTTCCCGTGGTCGCGGTCGTCCAGCGAGATGGTTTTTGCCTTTTCTTCATCGTCGAGCTTCTTGTTGGCATCCCTGCGAATGTTTCGAATGCTGACCTTGGCCTGTTCGCCGAGCTGTTTGACCTGGCTGGCAAGCTGTTTCCTTCTTTCCTGAGACAAAGGCGGAACATTGAGCCTGACTACTTTTCCATCGCTGATTGGCGCGATAGAAAGGTCGCTGTTCCTGATTGCCTTTTCGATTTCCTTTATCGAAGCGGGGTCAAAGGGCTTTATGACAATCATACTGGCCTCCGGGGCCGAGAGAGTCGCAAGCTGTTTTAACGGGGTGGGCGAGCCGTAATAATCGACCCTGATATTTTCGACAAGACCTGTTGACGCCCTGCCGGTTCTTACGGATTTGAACTCGCCATGCAGATGTTCATACGCCTTATCCATAAGTAATTTGTGTTCAGCTACAATTTTCTGAGTCGGCATAGTACCTCCGGCAACTAACTGACAATAGTTCCTATTTTTTCGCCCAAAAGCGCTTTTGTTATAGTGCCCTTCTGAAAGATATTCAGCACAATTATCGGAATTTTGTTTTCACTGCATAAACTTATGGCCGAATGGTCCATAACCCGCAGGTTCTTTTTTAATACATCCCGATACTCGAGCTTATCGAAAAGTTTTGCTTTAGGATTTTTAATCGGGTCGTCGTCATAAACGCCGTCAACTTTTGTGGCCTTGATAAGCACATCGGCGTCAAGCTCGGAAGCTCTCAGTGCGGCGCAGGTATCTGTCGAGAAGAACGGATTTCCGGTTCCGCCTGCCAGAATGGTAACCCTTCCCTGTTCGAGATGTCTTATCGCCCTTCTGCGGATAAAAGGTTCGCAGATGGCGGAAACTTCAATTGCGCTTAAGACACGCGTGGGCTGGCCCATTTTTTCAAGAGTTTCCTGCAAAGCGCAGGCATTGATTACGGTGGCAAGCATTCCCATATAATCAGCGGTATGTCGCGGGATATGACTTGCTTTACTGAAGGTTTCGCCGCGAAGAAAATTGCCGCCTCCGACAACGATGGCGATTTGTGTGCCGAGTTTTTGAATTTGTATAATGCGCTCCGCCAGCGAAGCAAGCTGCTGACCGTCGATACCGAATCCGCCGGCTTTGCAGAAGCTTTCGCCGCTGAGTTTCAGCAGAATACGTTTGTATTTTAATTTGCCCATCCCTGTTCCTGTCTATTCTACGGTGTATATTATATTAGCCGATTGCGAATCGGACAAATTTAATTATTTTGGCGGTACCGCCGGCCGCTTTGGCGGCGTCAGCGAGAATTTTCTGCACCTGAACCTTCTCTTCCTTGACAAAACCCTGCTGCAGCAGACAGTTTTCGGCAAAAAACTTATTCATTTTGCCTTCGACAATCTTACCGATGATATTGGCGGGTTTGTTCTTTACCTGGTCGGCAGCAATGGCCTTTTCGCGTTCGATTACATCGGCAGGTATTCCCGATGAATCAAGCGAAAGAGGATTGATAGCCGCGATGTGCATCGCAATATCTTTGGCGATGGTTTTGAACTGCTCATTGTCGGCAACGGTCTGGGTGCTTGTCTCTAACTCAATCATAACGCCAATTTTGCCGTTAAAGTGGACGTAGGTTGCTATATGTCCTGCGCCTTTAAGAGACAATTTGGCATACTCGCCGACTTCGGTTTTCTCGCCTGTTTTGCTGACGCATTCAGTAATGATATCGGAAAATTTTTTGCCGCCTTTTTCGGTAGCAAGCAGATTATCAACGCCGTTTTCGGCTTTGCAGGCAAGCAGGAAATCTTTCATCGTATCGGCAACGGCAATAAAGGCATCGGTCTTGGCGACAAAATCCGTCTCGCAGCAAAGCGTAGCCATAGCGGCCTGCTTTCCATCAGGACTTGTAACACATACGACCTTTCCTTCGGTGGTTTCCCTGTCGGCCCTTTTGGCAAGAGTGGCAAGGCCTTTTTTCCTGAGTATGGTCATAGCCTCATCGAGGTTTCCGTTGCTTTCCTCGAGGGCTTTTTTGCAGTCCATCATTCCCTGACCGCTCATTTTTCGTAATTTCATAACAACTGCAGATGATATTTCCACCATTTTTAAAAATCTCCTGAATCATAAATAATGAAAATCTGTATTTGCGCCAGTGCCGCACTAAATATTCCTGTACGGCAGGTTTCTTATTGTCTAACTCTGTGCGGGTTCGCCGGCCGGTGGAGCATTATCTGAGCCTGCGGCAACTTCAGATTCGCCGCCCTCGCCTGCCCTTGCAAGAGAACGTCTTCTAACTCGCGGTTTGCGGCCTTCCTCGTCACGAGGGGCGGCTTTGTAATAAGTTTTGCCCTCCGCAACCGATGATGCAAGCTCAGCTATAATTATATCTATCGCCTTGACTGAATCGTCATTGCCGGGGATCGCTATGTCAACGGTATCCGGGTTAGAATCGGTATCTATAATACCTATTGTCGGAACGCCGGTTTTCTTTGCTTCACGAAGAGCCAGATGCTCTCTTCTTGCATCGACAACCACAAGAACGCCCGGTATCTGGTTCATTTTGCGGATGCCTTCAAGATTCGACTTGACCTTACGAAGCTCACGCTTGAGAGTCGAAGCCCGTTTTTTGCTTTCGGACTCAATCGAACCGTCGGCCGCCATAGCCTCAAGCTCGTCAAGCCTCTGAATCCTCGAGTGTATGGTTCTGAAATTAGTAAGCGTTCCGCCCAGCCAGCGGTTGGTAACATAATGCATACCTGTCGCTTCGGCAGCGGACTTTACCGCTTTTTGCGCCTGCCTTTTAGTTCCAATGAATACAACATCCTTACCGCTGGAGATAACATCCTTTAAAAGTTTTTTCGCAAGGATAATACCCCTGAGCGTCTCGCGGACATTGATAATATGAATCATACCCCTCCGGGCATAAACATACGGTTTCATTTTGGGATTCCATCGGCTGACGGTATGACCAAAATGCACACCGGCAGTTATCAAATTACGAGCCAAATCATTCGCCACTAAATATGACCTCCAAAAACATTAACTTTTTATTACTATTCCT
>Ga0187886_1002765_pt1 | contig 13694 bp, 7 predicted proteins | sample June2016WEW_20_1_FD_133001 | JGI IMG/M metagenome (GOLD analysis project Ga0187886, IMG submission 133001) | Peatland microbial communities from SPRUCE experiment site at the Marcell Experimental Forest, Minnesota, USA - June2016WEW_20_150 | ecosystem: Environmental > Terrestrial > Soil >... | reverse complement strand
CGAGCATTCCGGTGGCGGTAACCACGCCGCCAAACACCACCGCGGCCTGTTTGGCGTTCTTCAAGAGCGACATCAGAAAGACGCCGAAAGCGGAGGCGGCAATAACCGAGCCGAGGATGACCAACGCCAGCGGCAGCGTGTTCCCCCACGGGATGGCGAAGATCAGCCGGCCCAGGATGACCATCATGATCATTTGCACCGCGACCGTCAGAACAACCGCCAGGAGTTTTCCCGCCAGGATGGTGGTTTGCGTCGTGGGCGTGGTGAACAGGCGCGGCAGCGTGCCTTCTTCCTCCTCCCGCAGGATGGATTGGGCGGAAGAGGCCCCGGTGAAGAACGCATAGAAAACGGTCATTCCCGCCATGATCAAGCCGACGATGGCACTGACCGGATTGGACGGCGCCTTGACCGCGGCGGGGGAGCGGACTTCGAGCAGCGACGCGGACGGGTCGCCTGCTGGGGAGGCGCCCAGGTAGGCTTGGAGGACCGTACCGATAACCTTTGGATCGGAGCTCCCGATCTGTTTCATAACGAGGTTGACCGCGATTTTTGCGCCGGATATTCCATCGATAAATTGCGAAAGCACGGATTCCACGATGGCCGGGCCGAGAGAGAGCGTGGGATCCTTGTACACTTCGATCGTCGCCGTGGCGGCGAGGTCGGAAAACCGTTCCGAGAAATCGGCAGGGATGATGATTGCCACGCCGGCCGCCTGCATGTCGACCGCGGATCGGGCGGCGTCGGCGCTCTCCACCGTGGTAACTTTCATCAAGTCCGCAAACCGCTTATCCTGCAGCGTTGCCAGAATCACCCCGCCCATCGACCGGGCGTCGCCGACGGGAAACTGCGCTTTCACGGCGTCGAAACCCGGGCCGCCATTATCCAGATTGGCCACCACCACCTTCGTCGCCGGAACGGAGAAGGGGTTGCCGGTGTTCCCGCTGCTCCCGAACATAAAGTAGAACATCCCCCCCATCAGCAGCGGAACACCGAACATAAACATCAGGGCGAAATAACTGCGGAAGGAGCGGGTCATATCTTTGAGGGCGATATCGAGTATTTTCATTCCGGCCTCCCAGCCCCGCTCTCGCCGTTCGCTCTTACCGGCAGCCAGAAAAATAATTCCTTGGTTTTTCTGCTTGGGTGAAAGTCGGGCAACTTCCCTTGCTTGCAAAAAATTCGGATTTTCATCGGATTCCCTCGATTAGCGAAAGCGGGGCTAATCGCGCAGGGCGCGCCCCGTCAAATGCAGGAAAACGGATTCCAGGTTGGGTTCCTGGACGTTCACGGAGGGGATCGGCACCCCGCCGGGGGCGGCGCCTTCGAACAGGCGCGGCAGAACCCGGTTGCTGTCGTCGGCCAGGATCGTGAGCGTCCCGTCTTCGGCCGTGATCTTTTTAACGCCCTGGACGGTTTTCCACCCATCGATCACCCGCGCGGATTCGGCGTTGATCGTCACGGTGATGCGGTCCAGCGCACCGACGATCCGGACCAGTTCCTCGTTGGTTCCGCTGGCGATGATCTTGCCGTGATCCATGATGGCGATATGGTCGGAGAGCTCCTGGGCCTCTTCCATATAATGGGTGGTGTACAACACGGTCATGCCTTTGTTCTTCAGGGTGATGACGTTGTCGAGGATGCTGCGCCGCGACTGCGGATCGATGCCCACGGTCGGCTCGTCCATGTAAATAACCTGCGGCTTGTGCAGCAGGGCCACGCCGATATTGACCCGCCGCTTCATCCCGCCGGAATATTTTTTTATAAAATCGTTGGCCCTATCCGTCAGGCCGATGACCTCGAGCACTTCGGCCACTCGCGTCTGGAGCGCTTCGCCGCGCAACCCGTACATCTTGCCCCAGAAATTCAGGTTCTCGCGGGCGGACATATCCTCATACAGCGCGATCTCCTGCGGAACTACGCCCAGCACGGATTTGACGCCCATCGGGTCTTTGCGGATCGAATGCCCCATCACGACGGCGTCGCCGCCGGCCGGGTGCAGCAGGCAGGAAAGCAGCGAGAGGATGGTGGTTTTCCCCGCCCCGTTCGGCCCAAGCAGGCTGAAGATTTCCCCCTGTTGGACCTTGAAGCTGGCGCCTTCCACGGCTTGGACGTCGCCGAAATTTTTGTGCAAATCATTGACCTCAATGGCATATCCGTTCATGTTGGCTCCTCTTTACAGGGTTAAAATCCGTTGATTATACGATGGAAGGTTGTGAATCCGTTTTTCGGGATACCTTCCGACCAATCCATCTCCAACAATATACGCGATTACCGCCGGTTCGGCATCGGTCAACCGGGTCGAACGCCCTGTCCGTTCGGACACTGTCCGGCCGGACAATAGAAGCGATGATTCCCCGGAGTAAAATAGATCTGTGAAAAAGAACCGCGCTTCGATCCTGAAACGGTTGTCCGCCTGGTATCCGGTCTCGGAATCGCCGTTCATGCTGTTCCTGACTTTTATCTTTGCCTTCATCTACATCTGGACGATCGTCTCCGCGCCGCGGCTGCGGTCGCCCCTCCCGCTGACGGTCTTCACCATTCTCTTCATCATCCACCTTGGGCTGCATTGGTCCGTTGCCTGGTGGATCGTGAAGCGATGGAATATTTGGCTGTACCTCGGCATCCAAACGGCCTTCGTATTCGTCCTATCCACCTTGGCGTCGTCGATCGGCCCGCTGCTGGGACTGTACCTCGGGCTGGTCGGGGTTTCAGTGGGACTACTGCGGTCCGTGCGCCGCATTGCGGTGGGCGTATTGGGGGTGCTGGCGGTCTCGGCCGCGAATTATTATTTGATCACCCGGGGAACGGGGATGGCCTGGTGGGCGCTTGCGATCATCCCGATGGCCGTCTTCGTGGTGATCTACGTCGTGCTATACTCGCGGCAGAGTGCGGCGCGCGAAAAAGCTCAGCGGCTCGCCCTCGAACTGGAGGCAGCCAACCGCCGGCTGACCGAATACGCCGACCGGATCGAGGATCTGACGCTGACCACCGAACGGCAGCGTATGGCCCGCGAACTGCACGACACCCTGGCCCAGGGGCTGGCCGGGCTCGTGCTGCAGCTCGAAGCCGCGGATTCTCATCTGAGCGGCGGCCGCCCCGAACGGGCGCAGACAATCGTTCAGCAGGCGATGACCCGCGCCCGGGCGACGCTGGCCGAATCCCGCCGGGCGATCGACGGCCTGCGCGGCCGTCTGCCCGACGATTTGACGCAGGCGATTCCCGACGAGGTGGAACATTTCATTTCCTCCACGGGAGTGCCCTGCACGCTCGAATTGTCACTTCCCGAATCTCTGTCCGAGACGGTCCGGGATTTTGTCTTCCGGACAGTCGCGGAGGGGTTGACCAACATCGCCCGCCACGCCCAGGCGCACCACGCGCGGGTTTCCATCCGGAGCAGCGGGGACGTGCTGGAGATTGAGATCGGCGACGACGGGATTGGGTTCGATCCCGCCCGGGATATGGAACGCATGGGGCATTATGGGTTGACCGGACTGCGCGAACGCGCCCGGCAGGCCGGGGGTACGCTTGAGATTATCAGCAGCACCGGCAAAGGGTCGACCTTGAAAGCACGAATCCCCCTTCCCGCACGGGACTGACGCAAAAAAAGGAATCCCTTTTCTTGAGATCAGGTGGCTTCCGGTTTTAAAGGCAACCGAACCAATTACTCTCCCGCACGGATTATGGTATCCTTCGGTATTAAACCATATGGATTCCGCACACGAACTATCCATCCGCCTGATTGAGAACATCAGTCTCGTCATCTACGGCAAACGCAGCGAGATCGAATTGGCCGTCGCCGGGTTGCTCGCCCAGGGGCACCTGCTGATTGAAGACGTCCCCGGTGTGGGCAAGACGATGCTGGCAAAGTCCATCGCCCGTTCGCTGGGGTGTTCGTTCAACCGGCTGCAGTTCACCCCCGACATGCTCCCCAGCGACGTCACCGGCGTCTCGATCTGGAACCCGCAGGCGCGCGAATTCGAATTCCGGGCGGGGCCGGTGATGGCCGAGATCGTCCTGGCCGACGAGATCAACCGCGCCACCCCGAAGACCCAATCCGCCCTGCTGGAGGCGATGGAAGAACGCCAGGTAACGGTGGACGGCGTGACCCATGCGCTGCCGGAGCTTTTTCAGGTGCTGGCGACGCAAAACCCGGTCGAGCACGAGGGCACCTTTCCCCTCCCCGAAGCTCAGCTAGACCGCTTCCTGATGCGGATCAGCCTGGGTTATCCGCCGGCGGTCGAGGAGGAACGCGTGGTCGAAAGCCAGCAACTCCGTCATCCGATCGAAAGCCTCGAACCGATCGCTTCCGCGGCGGAAGTGGTGGCGGCGCAAAAGACGGTGCGCGAGGTTCATGTCGAACCCGGTATCCGCCGTTATCTGGTGGATCTGGTGGGGCGCACGCGGACCCTTCCCGACGTGCACCTCGGCGCCAGTCCGCGCGGCAGCCTCGGGCTGGCCCGCGCGGCCCAGGCGCGCGCCGTCATCGCCGGACGGGATTACGTGATGCCCGACGACGTTAAAGCCGTCGCCATTCCGGTGCTGGCCCACCGTTTGTTACTTTCCCCGTCGGCCCGCCTCAAAGGGATCGCACCGAAAACGCTGATCGAGGATATTGTCAACGACACGCCTGTTCCGGGAAATTTATAAAGTATTTGATAATGGAAAATAAGTGATCTGGAATATATGTAACATAGTATTTTTTAGCTTTTTCTCCGCTATTTTAAAATGATTGTTGCATCAAATCGGCTCTCGGGGATATACTAATATAAGGTTTGTCTCTAGCTTATCCGCTCGTCTTTATGGGGGACCAACCACAAATGGAAGAACCATTCACTTACCAACCGCTTATTGAATTCATCCAAGCTTCCCGGGCTCGTTCCGCTGTTTTTGTCCGCACCGACCTCCATCTTCATACAATTGATTCATATGATTTTCCTTCAGTTCATTCAAAGACCGGCTTCGTAAAGGAAATCCCCAAGAGTGAAATAGGACTCCGTCAAACCCCAGACGAGTTTATAAAACAACTCCTCTGTCGCGCAAAGGAGCACTCTCTTCGAATAATCGCGATAACCGATCATAACAAATCTGTAATGGCCGAAAGACTGTCAGCCAATTCAGATAACACCTTGATGGTCCTGCCGGGAATTGAGATTTCCGCGCAAACGAATCTTTTTCCATCTTCCCAAGTCCATATTTTAGCGATCTTTCCACAAGGTACCCCCACGAGTCAAATAGACAAGGTCTTTCCTGCTGGATGTGGAATGCCCGAACCAGCTAAAAGAGACGCCAACTCGTTCACAAATCAACCCATTCCTCAAATAATTGACACGATTAAACGTCTTGGTGGCATATCTATTGCAGCTCATGTAAGTAGTGACAAGGGAATACGTACAATGGTTCACTCCCAGAATGTTGATTGGCTACAAAAGAACCATCTGCGAATTTACCTCAAGGATAAAGCAACTCGCAAACCATTATTGCCTGATGAAAATACGCTTCTCCAACGCCTTTCCGATTCCCTTCATCCCCTCGACGATGAGGTCCAAAATAAATATCTAGCTTTCCTTGAAGATATAAAATTTGATGCTATCCAAATACAAGATATTGAGCAAGCTAAACATTATCGCGGTGATCATGTTGCGCAGGTGAACCTTTCACCATTCCCATGCATCATCGCTTCTGACGCTCACACAATAGTGGACCTTGGTTGCCAATGTCATGCTACATATATCAAACTATCCAGCTTTGACCTTGATGGCATCAAGAGGGCCCTAAAGGATCCAGAAGCGAGAATTAGATACGATACTACAGTACCAACGAAAAAGCCGAAGAAGATCCTCGGAATTTCTTTCGAGGGAGGATCGTTTAATAGCCAAGTAATAGGCTTTTCCGACAATTTAAGTACTCTTATTGGTGGAAGAGGTACAGGAAAGTCGGCGGTTATTGAGGCAGTAAGGTATGTTCTTGGAATCCCACTTCCTCCTCTCCCGCAGAAACTCATCGATGCTATCGATGGACGCCTAGCTTTCACTCTCCGAGACACTGAGGTTAAGCTCTTATATCAAGACGAGAATGATGGGGATATTTTTGTAGTAAAAAGACGATTTGGTGAAGACCATCCAGCCTGTTTCCGTCCAGACGGATCGCCTCTTACTGAAATCTCCCTCCCTTCATCTGAAAGGATCCGTGCTGAAATCTATGGTTGGAGTGAGATTGAAGAGTTATCTGATAGTCGTAGAAAGCAACTTGCTCTACTCGATCGCACTATCCCCAACTACGATGCATTAAAGATCTCAATTAATTCCTCAATCGAAGCATTACGTCAAAATAGCCAAGAATTGGTATTACATGCTCGAAATATATCTTCAACGCTACCACTTATCTCATCCGCAGCGGAGTTACGTGCTGAGTTGACTAACCTATCCAAACCAGATCTGGATAAGGCGTTTGTAGAATTCGATTCCAATCAAAAATCAATTACAACGGTTTCTTCGATTCGCGATGCCATTACAAGAAACCGGTCTTTATTTCTAAAAGACGCGATAAAAAGAAATCTCGCCGACGAACTACTTTTGTCTGTATCTGATACACCGATTGATATGAATAACTATCCTTGGTTCCTAAAAATTGTCGAATCAATAAAACAAATTGCACCAGCTGTTCAAAAAACATATGATGATCTCATCGCAAAATATGACGCTATTATCACTATACTTGAAAATCGTCTTAAAACTCTCGAACAAGAGAAGGGAGTTATCGAAGCTCGCCTAAACACTATTGCAGAAGCATCTGGTCAACCAGATTTTAAGGCTGCTCTTGCGAGACGGAGGGACCTTACAGAGAGACTAGCCGATATCGCCTCATCTGAAACTCAGATCGACCAGAACTTTAGAGACTTCCAAATACTTATTGAATCACGGCGTTCAACGTTAATTCCAAGATTCTTATCTGCCCGTCATTCATTATTCCTAGCTCGTCAGGCGAAGACAAAAGACATTTCACAAAAGCTTCGATCCATACCTGCTGCAGGTGAAGTTGAAGTTATTATGGAGGAAGCTGGAGATATTACTGATTTTAAAAACGCCCTTGGTCGCAGAGAAGGATCGAGTAGGAATGAAGGTCTTCTTAAACGTATCGATTTGCATTGGTTAAGCCGTAATTACCCTGCATATTACGCTAAAAAGTTTACTCCGTTTACTTTTGTTTCCCTTTTCCTTGGAAATATTACTGAAGCAATAGATCTTCGCATCTCATACATACGTCGACGGCAAGATGAAAATGAAATAATCGAATATATTCCAGAGAGTCCGATTGTCCAAGAAGGAGACCTTCTCGTTGAGCATTCTTCGAATGGAGATATTCTTCATACTTGGCCTGTAAGTGATTTCGAGCATATTGAGATGCCGGATTCCGATAAAGTTTGGAGATTTCTTTCCCCATTCTGGGATGGTTCCAGCATTCAGATCTATCCTGATCCTTATCGGCTTGAAGTACTCTTAGGACTCGAGTTAGTGGAAATTGAAGATAACCCACGAATCTCTCTTTACAGTACTCCGATTGAGTTCCTATCTCCGGGTCAACGGTGCAGTGCATTGATTCCTCTGATCCTAATTGAAGGTAGTACTCCTCTTATAATTGACCAACCAGAGGACAATCTAGACAACAAGCTCGTGTTCGATCTTCTTGTAGATGTGTTACGTGATCTAAAAGAACAACGCCAGATTATTGTTGCCACTCATAACCCGAACGTTCCGGTTTCTGGTGATGCTGAACAAGTAGTAGTGTGCGAGTCTCCATCTCGAAAGGAGTGCGTAATATGCGCCCAGGCATCAATTGATGATGACGATATTGTCCGTCATATTAAGGCCGTAATGGAGGGCGGAGATAAGGCATTCGAGATGAGAATGCGTAAGTATGGTCTTGCCCAATGATGATATAAGCCATGCAAGCCATTATTCCTTTGACCTATCTTAAGAACTGGTTATTTACTAATGGTTTGCTTTGATAAGTAATAATTTTTGCTTTACTGAATGTCTTATTATAGAGCAGCTTTAGTAGCTAGATATTGTAATGCAGTGAATATTAAAGTCCCAATTGCAATTACTGCCAGAATGACTTCGAAAACAATTAAAGCGACATCCCACTTATTTAGTATTCGTTTATCCAATTTACCAATTTCTTCAGTCAGTGTCTCTATTTTGGTTGCCAATATTGCATCATTTACTAATGCCAATTTTTCGATTGTACTTTTTTTGGGAAACCGACTTTCAATTTCCTCCAATCTATTTTTAAGTGGTTGTAAATATTTTTCAACTTGCAGTCTGTTATCTTCTTCAATTTGTTGGGTGATCAAATTTAAGGGCCAATCGTCCTTCGTTTTGTTTTCTTCTGCAGAAACATAACCCCATATCCGGAGAACACTATTTCTTTCTTCATTTTTTATCCCTTTTATCGTAGATAATGCTTCATTTATTATTTCTAATTGTTCTTTGTTTACTGCCTTGTGCAATAATTCATCTCTTATTGCCTTTTTCTTCAATAGAGTTTTTGTTCTAAAATATTCAATAATAATAGCCATTACGAATCCCAGTATTAGCGAAATAAATAGAATAAGGGTAGTATTTATATCCATCTTTCTATTATATCCGAATTCAGAATTAATTATTCCCCTCAATATGGGAAAGTAATACTTATAAGCAAAAAGTATAAGCGGGTTTTGTTATATTCTCCAGTGTACGAAAGGGCGCCGAAACAAGGGCGTAAGCTATAGTGTTTTTTATTATTTTCCTACGCCTCACCGAACCGCCGGATAAACCAGGTCTTCACCCCTTGCGTCAGGATCACGTACGCCAGCAGCATCAATCCCAGAATGGGCCAATACATCGCCGGAAGCGGGACGAACCCGAGGGTTCCGGCCAGCGGCGAGACGGTCAGCCATGCCCCGATCGCGATGATCGCCAGCGACGTGCCGATCAGCGGCCAACTCGCGCGGCTTTGCAGAAAAGGAATTTTATTCGTGCGGATGACGTGGATGATCAGCGTCTGGGTGAAAATGCTCTCCACAAACCATCCCGTATGGAACAGGGCCGGATTGGTCCACGCGTGGAAAACGTAGAGCATCGCGAAAAACGTTGCGTAGTCGAAGATCGAGCTGATCGGCCCGATGAAGAGGATGTACCGCCGCAGGTTGCCGATCTCCCACTTGCGCGGCCGGATCAGCCATTCCGGGTCCACCGTGTCGGTCGGGATCGTCGTCTGCGAAAAATCGTAGAGCAGGTTATTGATCAGCACCTGGATCGGCAGCATCGGCAGGAAGGGCAGGAACAGGCTCGCGCCGATCACGCTGAACATATTCCCGAAGTTCGAGGACGCCGCCATACGGATGTATTTCAGGATGTTTCCAAAAATCCGCCGCCCCTCCTCCACTCCCTGCTGCAGCACGGTCAGGCTGGTCTCCAGAAGGATGATGTCGGACGCCTCCTTGGCGATGTCGACCGCGCTGTCGACGGAGATGCCAACGTCGGCCGCGCGCAAAGCGGGGGCGTCGTTGATCCCGTCGCCCAAGAATCCCACCACGTGCCCGTTCCGCTGCATCGCCTGGATGATCCGCTGCTTGTGGGCGGGCGAGAGCTTGGCGAAGATCGTCACCCCCTCCACGGCCGTCTTGAGCGCATCGTCCGACATCCCTTCGATCTCCGGGCCGAGCAGGACCTTATCCACCGCCAACCCAACCTGGCGGCCGATGGTTTTGGTCACCAGTTCGTTGTCGCCGGTGAGAATGTGGACCGAGACGTTCAGCGCGCGCAAGCGGTTGATCGCCTCGGCAGCCTCCTGCTTGGGCGGGTCGAGGAAAGCCAGAAACCCCTTGAGGATCAGCCCGGACTCGTCCTTCACTTCAAATTCCCGCGGCCCGACGCCCGGCGGAAATTCTTTATACGCCAGCGCAATCACGCGGAACCCCTCGCCGTTCAGTCCATCCACCAATTTTTGGCGGTGGGCGTCGTGGTCCGCCTCGCGCGCCAGCACCTCTCCGCGCACCTCCACGCGGTCGCAGATTCCGAAGATCTCTTCCACCGCCCCTTTGCATAGGAGCAGGTGCCGGCCGTCCTTTTCCTCCAACACCACCGACATCCGCCGGCGCTGGAAATCGAACGGGATCTCATCCACCTTGTGGAAGTCGCCCAGCGCCGCCACTTTCTCTTGGATTCCGACGTGGTCCAATACCGCCAAATCCAGTAGATTCTTCAATCCCGTCTGATAAAAGGAATTGAGGTACCCGAGATGGAGAATCTCCTCGTTTTCGTTGCCCGAGACGTCCAGATGGCGCTCAAGGGAGATCCGCCCCTGGGTGATCGTCCCGGTTTTGTCGGTGCACAGTACGTCCATCGCGCCGAAATTCTGGATGGCGTTCAAGCGCTTGACGATCACCTTCTTGGAAGCCATATCGATCGCGCCCCGGGAGAGATTGACAGTAACAATCATCGGGAGCATTTCCGGCGTGAGCCCCACCGCAACGGCCATGGCAAAGAGAAACGCCTCGAGCCAGTTGCCGCGGCTCAAGCCGTTAAAAAGGAATACGGTCGGAACCATCACACCGATGAACTGGATCATCAGCCAGGTGAACTGGTTGATCCCCTTGTCGAAACTCGTCTCGATCCGGGGGCCGGTGATGGAGGACGCCATGGAACCGAAATAGGTTTGCACGCCAGTCTGGACCACCAGCGCCGTTCCGACCCCGCTTTCGACGTTCGAGCCGAGGAAGGCGACATCGGCCATCTCGAGCGGATTCTGGACTTCCGGCGCGGGAGCCGCGGCTGTTTTCTCCACCGGCATCGATTCGCCGGTGAGCGCGGCCTGGTTGATAAACAGGTCCTTGGCGGTGAGAAGGCGCACATCGGCCGGAACCATGTCGCCCGCGGAAAGGTAGACGATATCCCCCGGCACCAGTTCCTGCAGCGGAATTTCGCGCTTCTCGCCGTCATGCAGGACGGTGGCGGTGGTTTTGACCATCGCGCGCAGCCGCTCGGCGGCGTTATCGGCGCGCAGTTCCTGGAAGAAACGCAGGACGACGCCGAGCACGACCATCACGCCGATTACCGCCGTCGCGCGCATGTCGCCGGTGAGGAAGGAAACCGACGCGAGCACGATGAGCAGGATGACCAGCGGATTCTTGACGTTATCCCACAACCGGGCGGGGAGGGAACGTTTCTTTTCGCGCGCCACCTCGTTGGAGCCGTAGCGCCGACGCCGGTCCTCGACCTCCTCCGCGGTCAATCCGTTCGGGCCGCTTTCGAGCAGGCGGCAGGCTTCCTCCGGCGCGAGCCGGGCGCTGTCGATCAGCCGCTGGGAGACGCGGATTTTCACGCCGGTGGCGTTGACGACTTCGCGCAGGCGGAAGATGTAGGGCAGACGGTTCATGCGTAAAGTCCTTCCGGGACGGGTAGTCTAAAAATATCGTCCGCATTATCCTACAACCGGACACGATTTCGTAGAGCCGGATTCCGGTTGACCCGGGGGCCACCGGTTCCGATGGGCGATACCAATCGTTACGATCGTTTCCTGGCGAGGAGAAAAACGGGGAGAGCTGCCAGCTGCGATGCGACCGAAAATGCGATCAAAGCCGGGAGAGACGCGTCATACAAAAAACCCATTGCGGCACTGCCGAGAAACCATGCGATCCCAAACCCGGTATCGAAGACGCCGAAGGCCGTGCTTCTTTTTTCCACAGGGGTCACGCCCGTCAGCACCGCTTTGAGGAGCGAATCCTGCGCTCCGATCCCGATCCCCCAGAGCACCATGCCCAGCAACGCGAGAGAAAATCCTCCGAGAAATACAAGCGGAGCGAAAAACGCGGCGAGGAAAAACGCGAGCAGGACCATGGAGATGCCGAGCCGGTCGAACAGGCGCCCGAACACGAGCGCGGCCAGCGCCCCGGTCGCCATGGCGACGGAATAAAGCAGGGGAATGCCGATTGCGGAAACGCTTCCGGCTTTCTGGAAGTGGAACGCGATCAGGGAAAAGTCCGCGAACCCGGCGGCAATGAGCGCCCCGGCTGCCACGTATAACCAATACGCGCGGGAATAACCCTTGGTTCGCAGCGGCGCGGGCATCCTGGTATCCAATTCCTGCGGGCGGGGAAACAAAAATCGGGCCGCGGTCAGAGTTCCCAGGCAGAGGAGCGCGGAGAGGAGCAGAACCCCGAATGCTTCGCGATATCCCCCTTTCAAATACAAAACCAGGGCCACCACCAGCGGCCCGACGGTCGCCCCGCCCTGATCCATCGCTTCGTTTAGTCCGAACACCCAGCCGATCCCCATCTTGCGGCCGGTGTACGAAAGCATCGTTTCTACGGAAGGCCGGCGGATGGCGCGCCCCGTCCTTTCCGCAATCATCAACGCCGCCGCCATCGGCCAGCTTCCGGCCAGCGCCAGGGCCGGCACCGCGAGCATGTTGATCGCGTACCCGAGGAAGGCCGCCGCCCAATAGCGGTGGGTTTTATCCGCCAGATATCCGGTGACCGAGCGCAGGGCATAACCGACCAACTCGCCGAAGCCGGCCACCGTGCCGACGGCCGCCGCGCTCGCCCCGAGCATGCCGAGGAAGGGACCGGTGATGCTGCGCGCCCCCTCATAGGTGAGATCGGCAAACAGGTTGACAATGCCGATGAGCAGGACAAACCGCAAGACCGTGGATTTGGAGAGGATTTTGGTCATGGTAAAACCGCTTTGATTTGCATATTGTAGCCGGGACGGACCGTCCCGGCTACAGTATAAATTATCGCGATGGCAATCTATTTCATCCCGGTCGCATATTCCATGGGAACATCTCTCCATTCATTTTACAACCCCCGCGGTTAACAGATTGTCGGAATCCGCCTGGGATTGGATTATTACCGCGGCCGTCCTTGACGCCGTATCTCCCTCCTGTATAATCCGTTCAAGATTGCGCGAAGAGTCGCCCGCTTGCGTCCGCATCCCGGCGGAGGCCCGCCGCGGGGGTTGCTCCACGGAGAAAGCCATGCTCGACATCAACTACGTCCGGTCCCATCCGGAGGAGATCCGCCAGTCCCTCCTGCAGCGTAACACCGAGGCGCCGCTGGATGCCGCACTCGAGGCCGACTCACGCCGTCGGTCGCTGCTGGGCGAGGTGGAAACGCTGAAGGCCGAGCGCAACGCCGCAAGCAAGGAGATCGGCACGCTGAAGGATTCCCCCGAACGCGAAGTGAAAATCGCCGGGATGAAACAGGTCGGCGACCGGATCGCGGCGCTGGATGAGGAAGTGCGCACGGTCGAGGAAGATCTGCACCGGGCGCTTTCCGCAATCCCCAACCTGCCCGACCCGCGCACGCCCGTCGGCCGCGACGAAAGCGAAAACGTCGTCCTGCGGACCTCGGGCGAAATCAAGAAGTTCGCCTTCGAACCCAAAGCGCACTGGGACCTGGGGCCGGCGCTGGGGATTATCAATTTTGAACAAGGGGCGCGGATGACCGGCACGCGTTTCTATGTCCTGCACGGCGTGGGGGCGCGGTTGCAGCGTGCGCTGATCTCCTGGATGGTCGACCTGCATGTCCGCCAAGGATACCGGGAAGTGTATCCGCCCTTCATGGTGCGCGGCGAAGCGCTGTTCGCCGCGGGCCAGCTGCCGAAGTTCGCCGACAACCTCTACCACGACGCGGAAGAGGATCTGTGGATGGT
>Ga0187886_1002764_pt1 | contig 13699 bp, 13 predicted proteins | sample June2016WEW_20_1_FD_133001 | JGI IMG/M metagenome (GOLD analysis project Ga0187886, IMG submission 133001) | Peatland microbial communities from SPRUCE experiment site at the Marcell Experimental Forest, Minnesota, USA - June2016WEW_20_150 | ecosystem: Environmental > Terrestrial > Soil >... | reverse complement strand
TCTAACAAGCGAACCCGAACCTTCTGGAGGTGATTAGGAAATGGCTTTTCCAGAAGGTTCTCCCCTGTGGCCCCAAGATGGATTTTTGCATCCTCTTAGAGCGTGAGGCTATTTAGTTTTAAATAAAAACAGAGCTTCCGCAATCCAGCCTTAGGATGGAGGGAATGGCCATGAAAAGGGGTTGTCTTCTAGTTATTTTGGCAGTTTTCATTCTGTCTAGTGTGCCTACCTACGCCGATCAGGCCCCGGAGGAGATCCTCAAAGCAATCGTTAAAATTCGGTCGATTATTCCCCAAGATGGCCACACCGCGGGTACACTCGGGACTGAACGGGAAGGGTACGGGGTGCTCATTGATGCAAAAGGTTATATTGTTACGATCAGCTACCTTATTGTAGAAGCCGAGACCATCAAAGTTGTTGGGCCAGAAGATCAGCTCATCAACGCAACTTTTGCTGGTTACGACCCCGACACTGGCTTTGGTCTCTTGCGGACAGACCAGCCCCTCAGTGCGGAGCCCATGAAGCTGGGTGAATCGTCAAAGCTCAATGAAGGCGACCGGGTTCTGGTGGCAGGCTCTGGGGGTAAAGAGTCGGCTATGGGTGCCCGGGTCATTGCCCGTAAAGAGTTAACAGCCTCTTGGGAATATTTTCTCGAGGACGCCATATTTACTGCCCCGCCTTATCCTAATTATGGCGGAGCAGCGCTGATAGGCCGCGACGGTCGACTCTTGGGTATCGGGTCTCTTCTCACTCAGATCAGCCTCCAGGGAGTTGGTACAATTCCTTGCAATATGTTTGTCCCTATCGACCTCCTCACTCCGATCCTATCGGACCTGATCAGCACAGGGCGTTCCGGTAAGGCGCCAAGACCTTGGCTGGGCATCAGCGCCGAAGAGGACCAAGGACGCGTTTTTATCATTCGGGTCACATCGGGAGGGCCGGCTGAACGAGCAGGCCTAAAACCTGGCGACCTCATTGTTAACGTAAATGGAAAAGCAGTAAATGGGCTTATTGATTTTTATCATAAGGTTTGGGGACTTGGCCCTGCCGGTATTGAAGTTCTTCTCAGTATTCTTCGGGGAAGCCAGATCCAGGACATAACCGTGCGCTCTGCCGACCGGTATCCATTCCTCTTGCCAAAACCGAAAGAGATGCTAAAGGAAGGACATTAAGATTCGTTTGTGGATTTGTGATTAACCCCAAAAGATTCGGCCATCGCTACGAAAGGGAAAGGAGTTTAGAAATGAAAAAAGGTAGCCCAAGCATGAAAAAGCTTTTGGCGGCGGTAACAATTCTCATTTTGGGTGTGGCTTTTCTTGCTGGTCGGGTCGACTCCGCCGAGAAAAAGATCGTCCTAAAGAAATATCCAGATCTAAGAATAGGATTTACCACTCAGAATTTTCTAAAGCCCCTCCCCGTCTCTCTGGAGAATTCCCAAAAATTAATTGATTTTGCCAGTGATCAAGGATTTGCTTGGATTGAGCTCCGGGACCCCAGCGCTGCGCTAACCTTGGATGAATGTAAACAAATCGCCGCTTATGCCAGGGACAAAAAAATAGAGGTTAGTTATGCGTTGCAAATTGGGCTCCTGGATCCATCTTTCTGGGAGATATTCTCTCGCGGTTTAGCGAATGCGGCTTCCTTTGATGGCCCCAAGACCATTCGTACCCTTGCCTGCGGACCTGAGTTTTTTACCAATCCCCAAAAAAAGGCTTGGACCCTTAATGAACTTTACAAAATCGTTGAAGTGGCCAATCAGGCTGCGAATGTGGCCAAAACACTCGGTATACAGTACGTCGCAGAAAATGCCCTGGAGATAATCAAAGGCGACGGCATGACTTCTTTCGGGACCACGGAGTTTTTCGCAAATGTGAATACCAATGTGGGTTGGCAGTTTGATACCGCCAACTTTTTCAGCGGGGCGAGGGTTTGGACCAAGCCGGAGGATGCCCGGGCATTCCTCGAGAAGTTTATCGGCAAGATGGCCTATATACATCTAAAGACGGCGTCAAAGGAGCACGAAACTCTGCCAGTCTTGGCCGAGAATGAATTGGATTTTGACATCATCTTTGCCCTGATGGTAAAGCATAAAATCCCTTATGTGGCCATCGAATTGCCGCAAGAAGCCACCCCCGAGGCGAGCTACAATAATCACAAGAAGAGTGTCGAATATTTGCTGAAAAACTATTGACCATGACTAGGCCGCCCACATAGCGATAAACTATGTCATCGCGCCTCTAGGGTGCCGATGCTCGTCAAAATTTGGATCCTTCAGGCGCATCCTTTCGCTATCGCGCTTGATGTAACGATTTTGTTCTTAGGTGATTAAAAGAGTCTTCAGAGGGATAAAGAATGAAAGCGAAAGATCTATTGGAAGAATATCTCGTTTCCGGCCACGGAGCCTGCCCGGGTTGCGCGATGCCCGTCGTCATGCGCAACACTTTTCACGCCTTAGGGCAGGATACAGTTACCGTCATCACAGCAAGCTGTTGGGGGACGATTATCTGCACGTATCCGTTCTCACCGATCAAACTTACCACCTACTCGACGCCTTTTGCCTCGGCGGCCGCCGCCGCCTCCGGCATAAAGGCGGCTCTCGACATGCAAGGAGAACCCCAGATCACCGTTCTGGCCATTGCGGGGGATGGGGGGACTTTTGACATCGGCATCCAGGCCCTTTCAGCCGCTGCCGAACGGAACGATGACTTCATCTACCTTTGCTACGACAACGAAGCCTACATGAACACCGGAATCCAGCGTTCCTCGGCCACTCCCTGGGGAGCCTGGACCACCACCACGCCGCCGGCCAACTTGAAGAGCCAGCCTAAGAAGGACATCATGGAGATTGTGGGCGCCCATCGAGTTCCTTATGCGGCTACGGCTTCTATTGCCTATCCGGAGGATTTTGCGCGCAAGATTCAGAAGGCCAAGGAGACTCGGGGGTTCAAGTTTATCTATGCTCTTTCTCCTTGTCCGGTGGGGTGGCGATTTCCTTCGGAGTCCACGATCCGCCTGGCCCGGCTGGCCGTACAAACTAAGGTTTTTCCTCTCTATGAGGTGGAAAAGGGGGAACGATATATCCTCAATGTGGAGCCCGAGGGGATACCGGTGAGCGAGTATTTGAGGCTTCAAGGTCGTTTCTCTTTTTTGCGAGAGGGGGACATGGAGCGTATCCAGGAGAACGTTGACCGGGAATGGACGCGCTTGATCAGGCGTATGGAGGGAAATTGAGTCGTTCTAGGCTAGGCGGCGTAGTAAGCTGGATATCGTTCAATTACTTTGGCGAGTCTCAATAGGTGGGTAGCCTAAAAGAGAGAAAAAATCTCGGTAACAGTTTAGGCCTTTGAAAAATTGGCTAAACTTGAGTGCAAAATGCAAAATTTAAATTGCAAATTCCAAAATAAGGGGCATTTTCCCCTGAAATTTACATTTTTCATTTTGCAATATTCACTTTTCAATGAAATTTAGCGATTCTTTTCCAAACGCTAAATTGATACGAATCTCGTTATATCAGGGCTACTGCATTGATTTCAATCAGAGCGTCCGGATAGACAAACCCTTTGACTTCCACCAGGGTACTGGTCGGATAAGGTTCTTTAAAATACTTCAGCCGGATGTCGTGAATATCTTTCAGACCGCTCATTTCTTTTACAAAGACGGTTACCTGCACAACATCGTCCATGGCCCCGCCCAATTTTTTCAAAGCCCCTTGGATACTTTTGAGGCATTGTTCGGTCTGCACCCGGATGTTTCCCTTACCGATAAACTGTTCTTTCTCGTCAAAAGCAATTTGCCCTGAGACCCAGATCATTCGCTTGGCTTGAGACAAGTCAAGGGCCATGGCATTACAGAAGGCCACCTTCATTCCCATGGCCCCGCCGAAAGGAATACTCTCTTTCTTCATGCTCATCCCTCCTTGCGCTAATGCGTCTGAAACAATTATTGAATTTCGCATTTGCCCCCCTCACCTTTGTCCTCTCCCCCCGATGGGGGGAGAGGGGAGGGTGAGGGGGCCTGGCAATATACTTTTTCATTTCCGGTTTGCCGATGAATAGGGTGTATTTAGGTATTGTTTGGCCGCGACCTGGGCCGTGCCTTCCCCGCCTTCAACATCCAGGGCTTTCCGATAGTATTCTTCCGCCTGGTTTCTTTCTTGGCGAACATCGCAGATCATACCCAGGCGAACCAAAGCCCAGGCCCGTACTCGAGCGTTATACGGGGCATTATCCTGAAGTGCCCGGTTGAAATATTCGGTGGCAGTCGTGTATTCGCCCTGGCCGAAGTATATCCTGCCCAGGAGCTGGAAGTAGCGCGGCCAGAGTTGGGGACAAAAGGGAGGGGCGCCGGATTTGATTCCGTTCTCGATCACCCGGGCCACGGAAAAGGCCTCCTCGGAATGGCCCAATTCGGAGTTGACGTTGGCCAAGGCGAATAAAATATTATAATTGCGCGGAAACCTTTCGTTCAATTCCTGGGCCAGGGGCAGCGCTCGCTCGGGTTGCTTTTCAAAATTGGCGTAAGCGGATAATAGTTCGGCCTTGGCCAAATCCTTAAGCAAATACCCCTTTTTTGCCGCTAGCTCCAACTCCTGGAGCCCTTTCTGACGGTCCCCCGAAGTAACGAGCAGAGACGACAAGAAGCGAGCAAAACCTGGAAGGTGGCCGATGTGATAATGGAGCAGACCCATGGCAAAGTAGGTGTCGAAATTTTCCGGTTCCAGTTCTTTGGCCTTTTCCAAATGATCCCAGGTATTCTGGGCTCCGCGGCTGGCGGTAAAATAGTTTTTGCGGTTGAGGTCCCAGCGAACCTTGACCAGCTTGGCCACCGCCATGGCGAAGAAGGCATCGCCATCCTTGGGATTATTCTCGACCCGCTTTTCCCCTTTCGCTAAGGCCTCGCTGACAAAGCGCAGCATGGATTCTTGATCTCTTTCTCGCTCCTTTTCGTCAAAGGCCATTTCAGAAAAGAAAAGGTGGGACAAACCCAGGAAAGCGTAACCTAAAGGGTTCTCCCTATCGACCTCCACAGCTTTCATGATCTCGGCGATTGCGGTTTTTTCATCCAGGTTGAACCCTTTTTCGATCCCCTGTTGAATATAGGGTCTGATTTGGGCCCGGGGAAATTCCACGGCCCATAGCCCCTGTTCCTGGAGAGGGAGCAAGCCTGGGGCGAGAAGGAAGAGGAAAAACCACCGGGTGAGAACTTTACAGAATTTCGCGTTCATAAGGGACAAAACGTACAAGTTGAAGCACCCAGAAGGAGCGAAAAGGACTAAAAAGGAAGTGCTCAGTTTTGCTTTAAAGCTTCTTTTTCAGGAGCTCGTTCACCCGTTGAGGGTTTGCCTTGCCCTGGGTAGCCTTCATCACCTGGCCGACGAAAAAGCCGAAGAGCTTCTCTTTGCCCTTGCGGTAGGCTTCGACTTCTTTGGGGTTCGCCGTCAGGACTTGGTCGATCGTCTTTTCAATTTCCGTAAAATCGGTCACCTGGACCCAGCCCTTTTCCTTAACGATCTCCTCCGCCCGTTTCCCGCTCCGGTACATTTCTTCGAAAACACTTTTAGCGATCTTGCCGCTGATGATCCCATCGTCAATCATCTTGAGCATCTCGGATAGGTGAGGAGCAGGGACCGGACAGTCTTCAATTTCTCGTTCATCCCTCTTGAGCTCTCGGAGAAGTTCAGACATGATCCAGTTACTCACCACCTTGGGTTTGGAATAGGAACGGAGGCAGGCCTCGAAGTAGTTGGCCAAGGACTTGGAAGTGGTCAGAATCTCAGCATCATACTCCGGGATTCCATAGTCGCGGATGAAGCGCTCTTTCTTGGCCTCCGGAAGTTCGGGTAGGGTAGCGCGGATCTTTTCGACCCCTTCCGGGTCAATCACCAGGGGAACCAGATCGGGGTCGGGGAAATACCGATAATCGTGGGCTTCTTCCTTTCCGCGCATGGAGGAAGTGACGCCTTTAGCCGCATCCCATAGGCGGGTTTCCTGGATGATCCCTTCCCCCTGGTCCAAGAGGGCCGTTTGCCGCCGAATCTCGAAGTCCAACGCCCGCTGGACGTTCCGGAAGGAATTCATATTTTTCAGCTCGGTCTTAACGCCCAAGGTCTGCTGTCCTCTCGGGCGGAGGGAAATGTTGGCATCACAGCGAAAACTGCCTTCTTCCATATTCCCGTCGCAGATCTCCAGGAACATCAGGATGGCCCGTAGTTTTCTCAAGTAGGCGCTGGCCTCTTCGGGGGAGCGGATGTCTGGAGCGCTGACGATCTCGATCAGCGGGACACCCGTGCGATTGAAATCCACGTAGCTGTAGGAGCCTCGCTCGGAGGAGAGATCATGCAGGAGTTTCCCAGCATCTTCCTCCATGTGAATGCGGATGATGCCGATGCGTTTCTTCTGACCGTTGCCCTGGATGTCTATATAGCCATCCGTGGCCAACGGCAGCTCATACTGGGAAATCTGGTATCCCTTGGGGAGATCCGGGTAGAAATAATTTTTCCTGGCGAACTGACTGTAAGAGGCGATCCGACAATGAGTAGCCAGGGCCGCGCGCAAAGTAAACTCCAGGACCTTCTTGTTCAACACGGGAAGACTTCCGGGTAGGCCCGTGCATACTGGGCAAGTGAAGGTATTGGGATCTCCCCCAAATAGGGCAGAGCAGGTGCAGAAGATCTTGCTCTGGGTCAAAAGCTGAGCGTGAACCTCCAAGCCCATGACCGGTTCATATTCCATGGTCTACTCCGTTCATAATTTTGGTTTTCGGCGGTGGAATTCCGTATTTTGCTCGTAGGTATAGGCCACCCGGAAGATCTTCTCCTCCCGGAAATGGTTGGCCAGAATCTGCAAGCCGATGGGCAGCCCCTGCTGGCTGAAACCGCAAGGAAGCGAAAGCCCTGGGAGGCCAGCCAAATTGCAAGGGATCGTGAAGATGTCCGAGAGGTACATCTGCAGCGGATCATCCACCTTCTCCCCCAATTTGAAGGCCGGCGTGGGGGCCGTGGGCATCAAAAGGACATCGCACTGGGAGAAAGCTTTTTGGAAATCTTCCCGGATCAGCGTCCGGACCTGGGAGGCTTTGCGATAGTAGGCCTCATAATAGCCCGCAGATAGAGCATAGGTTCCCAGCATGATGCGGCGTTTGACTTCGGCCCCGAACCCTTGAGAGCGAGTCTCCTTGTACATCTCCAGGAGGTCGCGGTTCTCCTTAGCCCGGAGTCCGTATTTCACCCCGTCATACCGGGCCAGGTTGGAGCTGGCTTCGGCTGGGGCGATGATGTAATAGACGGCCAGGGCATAGGCGCTGTGTGGCAAAGACACTTCCACGACCTTGGCCCCCCCTTTTTCCAGGGTCTGGATTGCTTGCCGGACGGCCGATTCAACTTCCGGGTCGATCCCCTCGATGAAACATTCTCGGGGGACTCCCAGAACCATGGACCGCACGTCGTCGATCAAGGCTCGGGTATAGTCGGGTACAGGAGTGTCCACGGAGGTAGAATCCCTGGAATCATGGCCGCTAATCACGTTCAGCAAAAGAGCAACGTCCCGGACATCTTTGCCGAACGGGCCGATTTGATCCAGAGAGGAAGCGAAAGCCACAAGGCCGAAGCGAGAGACACGACCGTATGTGGGTTTCAGACCGACAAGGCCACAGCAGGCCGCCGGCTGGCGGATGGAACCCCCCGTGTCGGATCCTAGGGAGGCAATGCATTCATCCGCAGCCACGGCTGCGGCCGACCCGCCACTGGACCCGCCGGGAATTCTCGTAAGGTCCCAGGGGTTGTGCGTGGGCCCGAAGAAGGAGTTTTCGGTAGAAGAACCCATGGCGAATTCATCCATGTTGGCCTTACCCACAAGGACGGTCCCAGCCGCCTTCAGTTTTTCAATGACCGTAGCATCGTAGGACGGGATAAAATTCCCCAGGATGTGTGAGCCGCAGGTGGTGCGCACGCCCTGGGTGCAGATCAAATCCTTGATGGCCAAAGGAATTCCGGTGAAGGGGCCCGCCTCTCCTTTTTGCAAGCGAGCATCGGCCAAGGCTGCCTGTTCCATTGCCAACTCCGGCATCCGGGTGATGTAAGCGTGGATTCGATCTTCCACGTTCTCGATTCGTCTGAGAACAGACTCCGTGACCTCCCGGCAGGTCACTTCCTTTCGCAGAAGCATTTCATGAAGCTGGTGGGCGGTCAGCTGACAAAATTCCATATCGGCACCTGTGAAAAATGAATGGGACGCAGATGAACGCAGAAAATACGGATCTTAAGTGTAAGAATAATAAAAAATTCAAAATAGAAGTCTACAATTTGTTCTTCAGATTTTAGGCTCGGCTTTCTGGATTTTTCGAGGAAATGCCGCGCATACGTTGCCAACTTTCTCTTGCCGTTCACTATATTTCCAATCCTGTAAATCTGCGCCTATCTGCGTCCTATTCGATGATCTTCGGGACGCGGAAGAATCCGCGATCGCCGTCCGGGGCGTTACTCAGGGAGAGGTCCTGGGGAATCGAAGGCTTGACCGAGTCTTCCCGGAAGACGTTGGTCCGGACCACGGCGTGGAAGGTCGGCTCGACCCGGGTCGTATCCAGCTCCCCGAGCTTCTCCATATATTCCAGAATGCTGTTCAATTGGGTAGTAAAACGCTCTTGCTCGCTTTCACTGAATTTCAGCCGGGCCAGCAAAGCCACATGCTCCACTTCCTCTTTGGTGATCTTCATTTCTCACTCCCAGACACAAAAGATTCTTTCCTTTTACAGGCCAGATTAACATACGATCCTATCTTTTTCAAGCTTCCCCCGATCCCCCCGCCAACGCTGATTCGCTCATCTCCTTTCTCCCCGGGCCTGGGAATGATTTGAAATACCACCAACATTTTTAAGAACGGGGGGTGACAAGGCTCATTTTAGCCTTGACAGGGGGGAAAGGGCTTCATTATATTCATATTCAATTACTTGATTTTTAACTGGGAAGAAGGAGCGTGCCGGAATTTCCCATCCGACTGGGGGTCCATGTTTCCATCGCCGGGGGGATCGAGAAAGCGGTCTCACGGGCGCGGGAGTTGGGCTGCTCGGCCATGCAGGTTTTTTCCCGGAACCCGCGCGGGTGGAAGACTTCGCCCCTCTCTTCCAGGGCGATCGCTGCTTTTCGGGAGGCCGTTGCCCATAGGGATATCGACCCCATTGTCGTGCACACGCCCTACCTTCTCAATTTGGCATCGGCTGATGAGGGCCTGCATCGACAGTCTATCCTGGCTCTGGCCCTGGATGTAAAGAGGGCCGAACAATTAGGAGCCCGATATGTAGTCACCCACCTGGGCAGTGCCAAGGAAAGAGGCAGGGCTTTCGGGCTGGGAAGGGTGGTCAAGGCGCTGCAGATCGTATCGGTTCAGGACTCTCTGGTTTCTATTCTCCTGGAAAACAACGCCGGTGCAGGGAATTCAATTGGGACGTGGTTTGCAGAACTCCAGGAAATTATCGAGCGGGTGGGGAAGAATGGACGAGTGGGGGTATGCTTCGATTCTTGCCATGGGTACGCGGCTGGCTACGATTTTCGCTCTAGGGAGACAACCGAAGCCTTGGTGAGAGAGATAGATCGAACCATAGGTTCGCAGCGATTGGCCCTCCTCCATCTCAACGATTGCGCGGGTTCTCTGGGGAGCCACCTCGACCGGCACCAACATATCGGAAAAGGGAAAATCGGCTTGGCGGGATTCCGGAGCCTGCTCGGCCATCCTTCTCTCCGGAGGGTTCCAATGATCTTGGAAACCCCCAGAAAAAGTCCGCAGGACGATCTAAAAAATCTGGCGCGAATCCGGAACCTATTCCGTAAAGGGCCCGGTCGTTGAGGAGAGGGGGAAAAGGGCCCAAAATTTCCCCTGATTGGTTGGTGATCATGAAAGAAGAATCACAAGAAAAGAAAGAAAAAGAGGTCGGAGCCCACGAAGTCGCTTTGGCCGCGGGGTTAAAATCAAGTGTTTTCATCCAGCTGGCTGAAGCCTATCGATCGCAGGGGCGTTACGAAGAAGCCATCCTAACCTGCCAAAAGGGCTTGGAAAAAATGCCGGATTCCATACCGGGGCGGTTGCTTCTGGGGAGGTGTTTCTTAGAGAAAAGCATGATTCCCCAAGCTAAAGAAGAGCTGGAGAAAGTGGCCCGAGAAATCGAGGCGTGCTTTGGGGTTTATCAGTTGCTGAGCCTAGTTTATCTTCATGAGAAGAATGTAGAAAAATCCTTAGAGGTCCTGAAGAAATCATTAAATCTCCCTTCTCCCGAAGAGAAACCGAAGAAAGGGATCCCCCCTCGGGAGATGGATTTGCTTCATCGAGGGCCGAGCCCTCCCGCTGTGACCCCGGGAATGGACGTTCCTAAAACCTCCCGGGAAATGGAAAAGACCGTGGAGGCGGAGAAGGCCGCCCCAACAGCCTTTCAGACGGATACCCTGGCGGAGATTTACATCAAGCAGGGTCGCCTGGATCGCGCCCTCTCCGTCTACCAGGAGATCTTGGCCCGAGAACCCGAAAATGCCCTAGTCTGGGAGAAGGTTGACGCGCTCAAGAAGCGAGTCGAAGGAGATCAAAAAGTTGCCTCTCAGAAGAAAATGCTGAGCCATCTGGAGCAATGGTTGGCCGCGGTGTCGCGGAAGGACGACTCGACCCCTACCTGATCTCTTTTTCCCGGGGGAAAGCTTGGGGGGCTTTTCTCGCAGTTCTTGGATGCAGAGCTAGAAGGGAAGATTTAGAAATGCCGGTAGCGAAGCAGCGCATTGAAACGGTGATGCGTCGGACCAAAGTCGACGCCATTATTTTCTGGAGTTTAGAGAACATTCGTTATCTCTGTGGCTTTACGGGAAGCGATGGGGTGTTGATCGTTTCGGGCCAGGAACGCGCCTTTCTGTCCGATTCCAGGTACGAAGAGCAGATGCGGGCAGAGGTGCGGGATGCAACCTGCAAAAAATATAAGCAAAAAATAGAAGGGGTCGCCCGTTTCCTAAAATCGTTGCCGGTAAAGCATTTGGGGTTTGAATCGGCCGCCATGCCTTACGAGAGCTATCAAAGATTGTCGGAGAAATTACCCCGTGTATCCTTCATTCCCCTGGCGGAAGAAATCCGAGGGATGCGAGCCCGCAAGGATCCCCCAGAGCTGGAAAAGATCCGCCAGGCAATCCAGATCGCTACCGATAGCTTTTCGGATACTTCCCCCCGTTGGCAGCCCGGGATTCGGGAACGCGTTGCGGCTGAATTTCTGGAGTGCCGGATGAGGCGCCGGGGGGGTGAAAAACCGGCCTTTGATACCATCGTGGCCTCGGGCCCACGGGCCGCGCTTCCTCACGGGAGAGCCACGGATAAGCGTATGCAGAGGAAGGAGACGGTGGTGGTGGATTTCGGCGTGTGCTTTCAGGGCTATCATTCCGATGAAACGAAGACCCTGATCCTGGGAAAGCCGGATGCAGAACAGCGGAGAATCTATACTACGGTCCGCCGGGCTCAAGAGAACGCGCTGAAGGCCATCCGGCCGGGGGTGGGTGTCCGGCGTATTGACGCGGCTGCCCGGGAGGTGATTGCCCGGGCAGGGTATGGAAAATTTTTCGGGCACGGAACCGGCCATGGCGTTGGCCTGGCCGTCCATGAAGAACCCAGCATCTCCCCCAGAGGCCGCGGGGTTGTAGAAGAAGGAATGGTCTTCACTGTGGAACCGGGAATTTATATCCCCGGATGGGGAGGGGTGCGTTTGGAAGACATGGTTTTGGTCACAGGCCAGGGGTACGAAGTTTTGACGCATCTATCGAAGGATCTGAAGGAGAACATCATACTCGGCTCCCCCTCACCCCATCCCTCTCCCCCTGTGGGGGAGAGGGGAGGGTGAGGGGATAATTGTCAAAAGATTAAATGGGTTCGTATGAATCAAAATTTGGCATTTGTACTTTTTATAATTTTCGTTTCAATTGTGTCTTCGGGATCTTTTCGTTTTCGGCGGTGAAAAAGATTTAAGGGGAAACTTTTATGTATTCGACGACGGACTTTCGTAAGGGACTGAAGGTTGAAATTAATGGAGAACCCTATGTCATCGTCGATTTCCAGCATGTCAAGCCTGGAAAGGGGGGAGCCTTCGTGCGCACCCGGCTGAAAAGCTTGGTGAGTGGAAACGTCATTGACCAGACCTTCCGATCCGGGGATCGGGTAGATAAACCCGACCTGGAGGAACGGGAAATGCAGTTTCTTTATGAGGCGGGTGGAGAGTTTCATTTTATGGATACCCAGACATTTGAGCAACTCTTCTTGACTGCCGACCAGTTGGGGGAGAGTAAAGATTACTTGAAGGAGAATCTGGTGCTCAAAGCTCTTTTTCATAACAAGCGTCCCATCGGCATCGAAGTGCCCATGTTTGTGGAACTGAAAGTGGTCCAGGCCGATCCCGGGGTCCGCGGGGATACAGCCACCGGAGCCACCAAACCCGTTACCTTGGAATCAGGCGCGGTCATTCAGGTCCCCCTTTTTGTGGAGGAAGGGGATACGGTGCGCATCGACACGCGCACCCGTGGATACATCACCCGGGTCAAGTGAAAGAGTGCTTCCGCGCTGATTCGGTCTTCAGGCGACGATCCGAGTAGGTAGAAAAGGAGAGCATCATGGAAATTCCGGAAGACCTCTATTACACCCGGGAACACCTATGGTTAAGGGTGATGGGGAATCGGGGAAAAATCGGGATCACGGATTACGCTCAGCTGGAAATGGGGGAGATTGTCTTCTTGAACCTGCCGGAAGAAAATGCCCCGATCGAACAGGGCGAGGTCTTTGGTACGCTGGAATCCGCGAAGACGGTCGCGGATTTGTATGCCCCCGTCAGCGGGGAAATCCTTTCGAACAATAAGGATATAGAAGAAGAGCCTTCCTTGATCAATGACGATCCCTACGGAAATGGCTGGCTGGTGATGCTGGAGATGGATGAACCCAGTCAATTGGAGGAATTGCTCAGCGCCTCAGAATATGAAATTTTCCTGGAAAAGAAAGAAAAAGGTCAGCAGGACTAAAGTGAATCTCGATGAATTTCTTGACAAATTCCCCGCAGGTTGCTAAGAAATCGATGGGAATGAAAGGAAGAAACAGGAGAAATGAGGCCGATCCCAGGCGGCCGGAAGCGGAGGTGGGAATGGAAATTATTCAAGAGGCCTTGAAGAAAGGGCAGAGAACACTATCGGAATATGACTCTAAGAGAGTGCTCAGCGCATATGGATTTCCAGTGGTGCGGGAAAAGTTAGTCAACAGCCGGGCCGGAGCTGTAAAAGCAGCCAAGGAGATCGGGCTTCCGGTGGTCCTCAAGGGATGCTCTCCAGAGATCTCCCATAAGACCGAAAAGAAATTGATCGAGGTGGACCTGCGCACTCTAAAGGAAGTGCAGCAAGCCTACGATGGCATTGTGCAGCGGGTGGGGAGCACCCCCCTGGACGGGATCTTGGTGCAAGAAATGGTCAAGGGGTCGCGGGAACTGGTCATCGGCATGATTCGGGACGCCCAGTTCGGCCCCTGCGTAATGTTTGGATTGGGCGGAATCTTCACGGAGGTGCTCAAGGACGTCTCGTTCCGCATCGCTCCCTTAGAGCGGCGGGATGCGTTGGAAATGGCCCAAGAGATCAAAGGAGCTCCCGTGCTCGGAGCTTTCCGCGGCATGGCCCCCGTGGATATGGACCTGCTGGTTTCCCTGCTGATCAATG
>Ga0187886_1002763_pt1 | contig 13704 bp, 11 predicted proteins | sample June2016WEW_20_1_FD_133001 | JGI IMG/M metagenome (GOLD analysis project Ga0187886, IMG submission 133001) | Peatland microbial communities from SPRUCE experiment site at the Marcell Experimental Forest, Minnesota, USA - June2016WEW_20_150 | ecosystem: Environmental > Terrestrial > Soil >... | reverse complement strand
ATATGTTAAAACCGGAAAAGTGCTTTTTATCTTCCGCAGCTTTCCCATCGTCGACAGCTTCGTTGCCAACGGGAACGAATCGCATCTGGCCGCATTGGGCGCGCTGTGCGCCGGCGATCAGGATATGTTCTGGGAATATCACGATCTCCTCTATAAAAACCAGGCGACCGAAAATTCCGGAGCCTACTCCACGCCGCGGCTCGAGGCCTTTGCCGCACAGTTGCATCTGGACAGCGTTAAATTCGACCAATGCCTGGGCAATCAGACGCATATGGACGTCCTCAACGGGGATATTAGCCTGGCAAACTACTATAAACTGAACGGCACGCCTTCGTTTATTGTCAACGGACGCCAAGTGAGCGTGAGCCAGGATTTTCATGAGTTGTTTACCGCCATCGATAATGCGCTTCAGTCTTAGGAAGTATGGGATGGAAAGAAGGCAAACCGGTCTGGCCTTCGCGTTTGGTACATGGAATTGAGGGGAATTCCATGTCGACTGTCTTCTCCTTTTTAGCCGGAATTCTCTCCGCGCGTTTTCTATTTTCACGATGAATTCAAGGATTCAATCCGGCGGCGTATACGCGCGCCAAATTCCTTGCTTCCGGAGGGGGTATGCCCAGAAGGAATAGGAGCTATTCCCGCCAACGAGCCGCTTCAAACCACATGCTGCGGAATATTTTCATCGCTGCCGCGATCATCGTGGGCGTGATCGTCATCATCGCCCTCGCCGCCAATCCGCAGCCTCCGGTGAGCGCCGTGGCCTTTCCAGCCCGGGAGATGGGTGATTCAAACGCCAAGGTTGTGGTGGAGGAATTTGCCGACTTCCAATGCCCGTATTGCGGGATGTTCAACTCCGTCGCGGAATCGCGCCTCCGGGTAAATTACGTTCAAACTGGGAAAGTCCGTTTTATTTTTCGAAATTACATAGTTGTTGGAGCCGAATCAAACCTGGCCGCCAATGCCGCGCTGTGTGCCGGCGATCAAGACACATTCTGGGAATACCATGATCTCCTGTATAAAAACCGGGGCGCGGAAAATTCGGGAGCTTTCTCCTCCCCCCGGCTCGAGTCGTTCGCCGCTCAGCTGCATCTGGACGGAGTCAAATTCGATCAATGCCTGGGTAACCAGGCGCACGCGGACGTCATCAACGGAGATATCCAATTGGGACATCGCTACGGAATCGACAGCACCCCTTCATTTTTTAAAAACGGACGCCAGGTCAATATAAACCCTCAGGATACGCAATTCCAGGGATTGTTTGATGCCATCGATAAAACCCTGCAATCTTAACCGGAAATTTCAGGCCACATGCTCGCCATGCATCGGAAATTGATATAAACCCAACCCCCGAAGAACGCGCCACTTTCCCCAGGATCATCCTCCTGGCCGTCCCGTCCTTCTGCTTCGTTAGTTTTCTTTGCTCGATTGGCGCTACCGGCGTGCATCTTCTTTCCCGGTCGGTAAATTCCAGCCGCCCCGCCAGGGCATCCGTAACCCCTTCATCCGGTCCGGACGGTTGGCGTCAGCCGGGGAATGCAAACGCTAAGGTCGTTGTGAAGGAGTTCGCCGATTTTCAATTTTGGAGAGAACAGGAACCTTCGGCGGTTCCCACATTCTTTATCCATAGGACCATGATCTTTGGCTTCGACGAAACATTGTTCCTTTCTTCCATCGATAAAGCGTTGAAGGAATAATGATTTCCGATCGGCGGTATAATCATTGGCTAGAGTGTGCGGACTATTTCGTCCGCCGCAGCGGAGGGGGATATGGGTTCCTGGCGAATTTTTCTATTGGGTTTATTCGTAGGGTTGCTTTCCGCGGCCCTGATCCTCATCGGCAACGGCCGGCTGGAAGGCCGGCCGATTCTCTTGAACACCCCGGCCGACCCGCCGGGTGTGCGGGTCTCGGTTCAGGGCGCGGTGCGCGCTCCCGGAATGTACAAAATGGCGCCTGGGAGCATCGTCCAGGACGCCGTGTTCGCTGCGGGCGGATTTCTTCCCAATGCTGATTCTTCCCGCCTGAACCTTGCCGCCCCCCTAATCGACGGCCAGGAGTTGAGGATCCCTTTGCAGATTCCGACTCCCCTGCCGGGGACTCCCTCGCCGGCATCGACTCCGATAGGAAAAAAGATCAACTTGAATACCGCCACCCTGGAGGAATTGGATTCCCTTCCCTGAATAGGGCCGGTCCTTGCGCAGCGCATCATCGATTACCGCCAAACCGTCGGCCCCTTCCAATCTGTCGACGACCTGCTGCATGTTAAAGGGATCGGATCGGCGCTATTGGAAAAAATTCGGGATCTCGTTGAGGCTCCGTGATTCCAAAAATATTTTTTAGAAAAGACCAGGGGATAATGTTGCGAGACTCTGGTGAACGACCAGGATGCTTCCTTGGATTTCCTATCCAAAGTATTCAACGGTTTTTTATCGGTTCGGGATGAATACTTCTTCGGAAAAAAAGGGCTGTTGGAAACGCCTGTTCCATCACCCGCCGGCGGGTTTGGTTGGATCCACTTCGATCCCATCCGATACGCGATAGCATCCCTTCCCGGCTTGTTTGGCCTTGTATAAGGCATGATCCGCGGATTTAATGATCGCCTCCGGATCATTTCCCACAAGAACGGAAGACGAAATGCCGATCGAACACGAGAGGACGCTTCCATCCGCCATGGTAAAACCTTTCCCGGAAAGTTCTTCAATGCGGCGATGCAGATCGGGATTTTCACGCAGTTGGAAAATGATGCGGCCTGCAATTTTTTCCGCCCCCTCGATATCGGTAGAAGGAAGCAGGACGATAACCTCATCCCCGCCGTAACGGGAAACGATATCTGTTGCCCGAATGGTCCCTGCGAGATATTCCGCGACCGTCTTGAGCACGGCATCGCCAACATCGTGGCCGTACGTGTCATTGTAATATTTAAAATTATCAATATCGATAAAGAGCAGCGACTGGGCCGGATGCCCGACCTGGAAGTAGCGGTCGATGCGGCGTTTCTCTTTCAGAAATTCACGATCGAAGGCGCGCCGATTATACAAGCCGGTTAACGCATCGTGCTCGGAGAGTTCCAAGATGTTGGCGTAGGCCTTCTCGAGCTCAATCCCCTTTTCCTCCAAACTCCGGACGAGAAATGCGCCTTCCAGAACGCTGGCCAGCCGTGAAGCCAGGCTGGTATATGTGGTGCCGTCCGAATCGCCCCGTTCCATGACCAGGTAACCCAGGCGACGTCCCGCGAAGAACAGCGGCTCGACGTAGATGGATATGGGATCGTTCGTTTCCGGCCACAAGCCGTCGGGGAGGATCCGTTGGGTGGAAAATTCTGGCGCATCGGGTCTCGCCTCGCTGTTCCGCTTTCCGCGGTAGGAAGAGAAGATCACCCGGGACGTGGACAATGGATTCATTGGATCCGTAAAAAGAACAATGGCGCATCCCTTGGCTCCAATGACGGGCAACTCCGCCTCCACGTAGTCGAGCACGAGGTCCAGGTTGTACGTTCGGAAGGTGTCCCGGTTAATGGTATCCAATCTATCCTGGCGCTGTTGTGCATCGATATACTTGAATAATTGCAGGCGCTGGGCAATGTCGCCCGCCAACAACTGGGATGCCTGGATGATTGCCGTGCCATCCCGAAGCGAAGGGCTGATTCGGACGACGGAAAGCAGCTCCGCCACTTCCATCGGGTCGGCGCCTTTTTCCGACAGGCGCCGCATGCTTGCCCCGATCTCGTCGGAGAGGTCGGACAGGCTCGCGGTCCGGTCGCCGATTTTCGCCAGGATCGTTTCGACGTTTCCCGTAATGCATGGATCCTTTCGCTCGGGATTGCCTTTGCCGGATAGCTCTATTAACGCGCGGCGCATGAACTGGTTGAGACAGCCGCAGGATTCTCGAATGATAGGCTTGGCCGATTCTATTGTCGTAACAGCGGAAACACTCTTCCCCTGGAGGATGGAGTTGAGTAGGCGCATACCCTGCGCCGCCTGGTCCGAAAAAGATTGGTCGACGGTCGTAAGCGGCGGATCCCAGCAGCGGCCCGCCGGGATATTATCGAACCCACAGATTGCCACTTCCCGGGGAACGGAGAACCCGCGCCCTTTCAGGTTCGAGATAGCTCTGAGCGCAGCATGGTCATCCCTGGCGATAAGCGCGGTGAAATCGCGGCCGGGAACGAGGCCCCGGTTCTCGATTAGCTCATGCATGGCAAGGTTGGCCCAATGTTCCGCGATGGCATGTTGCTTCAAGCTTTCCCTGCGTTTCTCCTCAACTTCTCCCCCGTAGATGACCAGCCGCGGATCGAGCGGGATTTCATTGGCCTTCAATTCGTCGCAATAGGCCCGGAAGCGTTCCTCCGCCTCCCGTTGGGCGAAAGCCGACTCGGATTTTAGGTAGGCTATTCTTGTGTGCCCATGTTCCTTGATCAGATGGGCTACGATCTCCCGCATTCCTGAATAATTATCCAAAAGAACCGAATAGGTACCGGGGCCGGACCAGCCGACGCTCACAACCGGAAGCGGGGAGAAGCGGGCGATCGTGGAAGCGATCAGGTCGTCGTTTGCATCGTGCTGCCACTGCGCGCCCCAGATCAATATGCCGTCAAATATAGAAGGATCCAGAAACTGGTATGTGAGCGTACTCCGCGATTCGTTCAACCCGCAATCCGTGGAAAATCCGTCGAAATAGATCCGCTGAAACCCCCCTGCGAGGTACACTAAATCCACGCCAAGCGATTCTGCTTCATCCGCGGCGCCCTTCCAGAACTGGCAACTATAGTAGTCATCGAGCGGCGAACCCAGCAGGCAAACCCGTTTTCTGGACATAAAACAGCCTATTATCCCCTACACCGAGGGGGTAGATCGCTTGCAGGGATTAAATTTAATTCTACATCCAATGATTACGCGACGATGAAATTATTAACCGCCCCTTTATCCCGCCCGCGAATTCCTCCTTGGCCGGTGGTTAATTGTCAAATTGGAATTTCTCGAACTTTCCCCACCATTCTGACCCTTTGGGCACCCTTAACGACCAGATCCTGGAATCCGCTCTACTATACCGGTGCAATCCACCGGTCGACCTGCGCTTAATCGGTTCGAAATCCGCGACAAGCGCAGGGGGTATGCGGCCAGGCCCAATTCGAAGCAATGGGATTCGTCCCCCCGGAATTACACCTTGGGCAGGACGATCGTCTGCTGCGCCTGATACTTCCCCTTTTTATCGGCGTACGAAATCAGGCATTCTTCGTCGGCTTCAAAGAAGATCACCTGGGCGATTCCCTCGTTGGCGTATATGCGCGCCGGAAGCGGGGTGGTATTGGATATTTCCAGCGTGACGAATCCCTCCCATTCCGGCTCGAATGGGGTGACGTTGACGATGATCCCGCAGCGCGCGTAGGAACTCTTCCCGACGCAGATTGTGAGTACGCTGCGCGGAATGCGGAAGTATTCGATCGTGCGGGCCAGGGCGAACGAATTGGGGGGAATGGTGCACACCTCGCCGCGAAAATCGATCATCGAGCGCGTGTCGAACGCTTTCGGATCGACAATGGCGGAATTTACGTTGGTGAAGATCTTGAACTCATCCGCCACACGGATGTCGTACCCATAGGAGGATACTCCGTAGGAGATCACCCCTTTTCGAACCTGGGAATCCACAAAGGGTTCGATCATCCGGTGCTCTTTCGCCATTTTGGTTATCCAACTGTCCGATTTCAATCCCATAGGTATCCTCCGTCGATTAGGTAATGGCCGTCGCGGACGGTTCGACCGCCGCACCGACGACCGGATTCTCCAGGATGCCAATTCCTTCGATTTCCACTTGCACGGAATCCCCTCCTTGCAGCGGGCCCACGCCTGCCGGTGTGCCGGTGAGCAGGACGTCCCCCACGTCCAGCGTCATGATCCCCGAAATAAACGCCATGAGCTGAAAAACGGAAAAAACCATTTCCCGCGTGGAAGCCATTTGGCGGATTTGGTCGTTGACGCGGCAGGTGATCCGCAAGTCACCAGGATCCACTTCGGTATCGATCCACGGCCCGAGCGGGCAGAAAGTGTCGAAGCTTTTAGCGCGCGTCCACTGCCCGTCCTTGCGTTGCAGGTCGCGGGCGGTCACATCATTGGCAGCCGTATATCCGAAAATATAATCCCGCGCTTCGTTGGGGGCGACCTGGCGGGCTTTCCGCCCGATGACCACCGCCAGTTCCGCTTCATGTTCCACCTGTTCCGATTGGACCGGGAGAATTATCGGGTCGCGCGGACCGATCACCGCCGAAGGGGGTTTGAGAAAGAGCAACGGAACTTCGGGAACCTCGACGTCGTGCTCGCGGGCATGCTCGATATAATTCCTACCCACGCACACGATTTTTCCCGGGATGAGCGGAGAGAGCAATTTCACCGTGGAGCTGGGCCAGGTGACCGGGATCCGGCGGTGCGCGCCGAACAACGGTCCTTCGATCGATCCGATCCGCTCGTCCTCGATCCACCCGAGCCGGACGGCGTCTTCTCCCCTGCGCCGGAACCTTACGTAGCGCATCCTTACGATCCCCAGACCCGGAACTGTTCGAGGATCGACCCGCCGATGAATTCGCGCAGGATCGAATCGTCGGGGATGAATTCGGTTGAGAGCGGGCGGAACCACGCCAGGAAAGCCAGCAGCCGTTTGGATTCGACGTACTCTGCAGTATCCGGTTTCACCTGCAAGAGGAGCGGCTCCGCGATCGGCCGCAGAACCGAGAGTTCGTAGATCAGCGCCGAATTGAAAATGCTGTCGCAATTTTCCTGGTAGATAAAAATATTTCTGCGCTCGCCGCGGCGGACTCTATCCCAGCCGGAGATGGTAAAGGCGGGGGAATGCCCCCGGGCGGCTGCGTCGCGCACAATCCGCCGGATCAGCCGGGTGTCGGTGGTGGAAATGCGGTTATGCCGGTCCAGGTTCAGTTGGGTCAGGGCGGAAACATATATCCGATAGGCTTCCGTCGGATTGAATCGCGGTAGGAGTCCCGGGTTGAGTCCGTGGATGCCTTCCATAATGATCACGGTTCCCCCGGGCAACCGCACAGTATCCCCTTCCGTTCGTTTTCCTGTCTGAAAATCAAAACGGGGAAGCGTTACTTCTTCCCCGGCCAATAACCGCTTCAGATCTTCATTCAGGCGGTCCCGGTCCAATGCTACAAATGCGTCGAAATCGGGCTCTCCCGATTCGTCACGCGGGGTCTTTTCACGGTCGACGAAGTAATTGTCCATCTCCAGCGGATACGGACGCATCCCTTGTGAGAGCAATTGAATCGACAGCCTGCGCGAGAAGGTGGTTTTACCGGAGGAGGACGGACCGGCGATCAGCACCAGCCGGATCCGTTCGCGGGACTCCGCGATGCCGCGTGCGATTTCGGCGGTTTTCTGATCGTGAAGCGCCTCGGCAACCAGGATTAATTCCGACCCGCGCCCTTGTTCAATCGCCTCATTGAGCATCCCGACGTCTTCCAATCCCAGCCGCTCCTGCCACAACCCGTATTCGCGGAAAGTGGCCCACAGCTTGGGGTAATCTCCGTTGGGCAAAATCTCGTTGGGAAGGTGGCGGCGGGGGAAGCGCAGGATAAAACCGGTTGAAATGTGGTTCAGACGAAACAGTTTCAGATATCCCGTCGAGGGAACCATATAGCCATGAAAATAATCCTCAATCCCGCGCAGGGAATAGATGGTAACATAATCCTTCCGGCGTGTTTTCAACAGGCGCACTTTGTCCGGATACCCTTCCCGCCGAAATATACTGATCGCCTCTTCGAGTGGAACTTCCCGGCGGAGGATGGGCTCATCCGTTTCGGCGATCTCGCTCATCCGCTCCTCGATCCGGCGCAGTTCGTCAGTGGAAAAGGGCGCTCGTCCGATCGTGGTGCAAAAGAAGCCCCCGTCGCTCACCGAATGATCCACCGCGACGTCGGATCCCGGAAACAGCTCGCGTACGGCAACCACCAGGACGAAGACCAGCGAGCGCCGGTAGATCCTTGAACCGTCGTCCGTTCCGGTATCGAGGGGAATCAGATTCCCGTCTTCATCGATAGGATCCGAAAGCTCGCACAAATCCCGGCGGAACAGCGCGGCGACGACCGGCGGCTCGCCCTTGACCTCCGCCTTGCGAATAAACGCCTCGATCGGCGTACCGCGGGCTCCTTCGAAGGTTCGTCCGTCGGGGAATGTCACTTGAACGGTCGTCCGTTTGGAAACCGGTACGATGTTCGATTCATTCGACATGATCGTCACGTCTTCTTGACACTCGTTTCTTGGCTGGTATAATCGCCCCGCTTTCCTCGGTAGCTCAACCGGTAGAGCAATCGGCTGTTAACCGATGGGTTCCAGGTTCGAGTCCTGGCCGAGGAGCCTTTCTCAAATTGTAACCTACTCCCCGGAGAAATCGGCTCCGGGGTTTTAATTCCCCGTCGCAGAATTTCCGCAGCGCGTTGACACAACCTGCTTCCTCCGGTATATTTCCTTTGCCGCTCTGCGGCGCGTTTCCAACGGTCTTCGGTGCGGGTGCTCTGCACCCCGGATGGTCGAGCGTTAGGCGAAGCCGGTGAAAGTCCGGCGCTGTCGCGCAACTGTATGCCGCATGTTGGCAAGCCAGGTCGCCCGCCCGCACCGCGATCCATCTGCCTTCGCGAGAAAGGTGAGGTCGATTCCCATCGCAACACGGCCCCGTCGCTCCCTGCCCGCGCAGGGATCTTTTTTTCCCCGCGCCCTGCCCTTCATCCTCTGCATCGCGCTGCTGATCCTCGCACTGGGCGCGAGCGTCGCCGTCGGAGCGGTCCCCATCCCGATCGGCCAGCTCATACAACTCCTGCTTCGGCGGCCGGAGGCGGCCAACCTTCCGGCATCGTTCTCCTCCATCATTTGGGACTTACGGCTTCCGCGCACAATCTTCATCGCCCTTCTGGGCATGTCGCTGGCCTCGAGCGGATGTGCCTTCCAGGGAATTTTCCGCAATCCTCTTGCCGATCCTTATCTCCTGGGGATCGGATCCGGCGCCAGCCTGGGGGTTGCACTGGCGATTTCGATTCCGGCCTTCTCCCTGGGGATCGGATCCGGCAAGCCGGGCGCATTACCCGCAATCCCGCTGTTTGCTTTTGCGGGCGCGCTCCTCACCGTGATCCTCGTTTACCGCTGGGTGCGGCCCGGGCGCGGATCGGCCCCCTCGACCCGGTTAATCCTGGCAGGCGTCGCCGCCGGAGCATTCGCCCAATCCCTCGCCGCATTCTTGTTCTACCGCACGCGCGAGCAAACCCAGCGCGCACTCAGCTGGCTGATGGGGGGAATGCTACTAGGCGGCTGGGATCCTGTGCGGATCACCCTGCCCTACATTCTGGTGGGGATCGCCTTGCTGATTGTAATGGGCCGTGTACTTAATCTTCTGCAATTCGGTGACGAGCAGGCGGAGCAAGCCGGATTGAATGTGGCGCGCGCGCGATGGGTTCTGATTACCGCCGCATCGCTGACCACGGCCGCCGGCGTGGCGTTCGGCGGCGTGATCGGTTTCATTGGCCTGGCCGTGCCGCATCTGGCGCGATTGCTGTGGGGTACCGATTACCGGCGATTGCTTCCCCTGTCGACGCTCCTTGGCGCGTCGGTGCTGCTGGCGGCCGATCTTCTGGCCCGCACGATCCTGGCCCCCCAGGAATTGCCGGTGGGGATCGTTACCGCGCTGCTCGGTGCACCGTTTTTCTTTTACCTTCTGGGTCGACGGGAGAGTGTAATGTGAAGATATTCGACACTCCGGTCTCTTTGATCGTGGAAGATCTTTCCATCCGATATCCATCCTCAACGGAAAACGCGCTCGACCGCGTCTCCCTGCGCGTCTCCGGCGGGGAGGTCGTTGCGCTGGCCGGACCCAACGGATGCGGGAAAACCACCTTGCTGCGCGCCGCTTGCGGAATCCTCGAACCTCTCACCGGCCGGGTTTGGATTCCGGGCACGACCGGTCCCGTACACCGGCTTCCGCCGGATCGAAGAGCGCGCTGGATCGGAGTGGTACCGCAGATGGAAAAATTGCCGCCCGGATATACGGCGGCCGAGGCTGTCATGCTGGGCAGGATTTCCTTTCACGGATGGTTCGGCCCGGAAAGCGACGCCGATCGCGAAGCCGTGCAGTCCGCATTATCGGCGGTCGGCCTGGATGGGCTGGACGACCGGTTCGTCGAGACGCTCTCGGGCGGCGGGCAGCAACGGGTGATGATCGCCCGCGCGCTGGCCCAGGAAGCGCCTATTCTGTTGATGGATGAACCGACGGCGCATCTCGACGTGCGCCATCAGATGGAAACGCTCGGCCTCTTGCGTGATCTGGCCCGCCAGTTCCGCCGGGCGGTGCTGATCGTCCTGCACGATCTGAATCTCGTTTCCCGGTTTGCCGATCGAGTCGCGTTGCTGGAGCGCGGGCGTCTGATCCATTGCGGCCCGCCTGCGGAAGTTTTTACCTCGGAAACGCTCTCCTCCCTATATGCCTTCCCCTTGCATGTCATCCCGCACCCGGAACGCGGGTTTCCGCTGGTCCTTCCCGACGGCGACGAACCATCGTCAGATGCGTACGGCGTTTCGGCATCTGCGGTGGAAACCACACCGGGTGGGGAAAAATTGCATCGCACCCGGAAAAGGGGATAAGATGAAATCCGGGAAGATTACATCCTGAGCCCCGACAGTTCGAGGAATCAAGCCGTCTTGCACGGATCATTCCGGCCTCAGGATATTGTAGTTGGATTTTTTCAACAGATTCAGATTTTTTTTGGATCGCGGAGTTCGGGAGACTTTCCATGCCACGTATAACAAAGGTCACCACACAGCGCGGAGACGACGGTTTCACCGATTTGGCCGGCGGCGCACGCGTCCGCAAGGATTCCAAACGCATTCATGCGATCGGCGCGCTGGACGAGTTGAACTCCGCGCTGGGTGTGGCACGGGCCCAGAAGCCGCAACCCGCAACCGACCGCCGGCTGCGTGAGATTCAAAACGATCTGTTATGCATCGGCGCGATGCTTTCCCGGAAATCCCGCAAGGCGCGAACCACTGAAGCATCAGGCTTCGACGTCCATTCCCCCGACGTTCTGGAGCAGGAAAGCGCCGAGTTGCAGCGCCGGCTCGGACCGCTGGAAAATTTTCTCCTCCCCGGCGGAACACCGAGCGCTTCCAGTCTCCAATTCGCGCGGGCCGTCTGCCGGCGCGCGGAACGGGAAGTGGTCGCCCTGTCCCGGTCCGAAACAATCGATCCTCTGCCCCGGCTTTACCTCAACCGGCTTTCCGATCTGCTGTTTCAATACGCGCGACTGGAAAATAGAGCGGCGGGATTTCCCGAACAACTTTGGAACAGCCGATAAAAAATCCGCCCCATCAGGCCGGGTTATTCCCCTCACTACGTTCTTCGCGATCATCCCCCTTCGTCAGTTGCCAGGCCGGGAACAGCGGCGTCTCGCGCAATTAAAACGGCTGAAGCGCCAAAATGGGAATCCGAAGCTTTCCGGGCGGATCATTCCGCAACTGCATCGATGGACAAATGGAATAATTGTAAAAAGGTCGTGGTTATTTTCTTCTTCTGGGAGGGGGCGGAAAGATCGTTGTATCGCTCACATCGTACCGGCCGGGCTTGAGGGGATTGACTACTCCGTACAAAATGGAAAACAACGCGGATCCGAGCAACACGACGATTAGCGCGGAGGCCAATTTAAAGAAGATGTATAAAGAGGCGGGGGGCAAAGGGATCCATCCGTTCTTTTGATCGGCCGCGATAAACCAAGTGGCCAAAAGATAGCCGGCTGCCGACAATCCAACGAGGGTAAAACAACCCACCGCAACCCATGCGGGGTGGATGGGCCTTTTCTTATCCCGCATAGCCTCGATTTCAAACTGATGACCGGCACCCATGGAATTCCTCCTCAACGGTCAATCGTTGCGTCGTGTTTCGTAGCAGAAACCGGGTCGATTTCTCCCGGCGCCCGCGATTTCTTCGCTTGCTTCGACAGATAAAATTATACGACACTCTTCCCTGTTTATTTCGAATTTCCACAGGGCGCTTTTGAACGCGCGGAATTGCACTCTCTCATCCTTCGTTCCCCGGTTTTCCAACAATCTATCTTCGTTCGGTGGGGCTCGTCCGGGTTGGGGGATATTCGGGTGCCTCCTCCGTCGCGCCGGGGGAAGGATTTCCGCTAGATTGCGGGCGCGTGCCGTCTTCGGTTGTATCCACATCGTCCGATCCATCACCGATTTCCCGGAAGGTATAGGAGCATTCCTTGTCCGAGTTTCCGGTTCCTCCCAGGATGAAGGAGACTTTGTCTTGAAGAACGACCTTTCCGGAGATCCGCGTTCCGTTGAGGTAAGTCCCGTTGTGGCTGTCTAAATCTTGGAGGATGATTCCCTCAATCTCCCGCCGGATGACAGCATGGATCCGGCTGACCTTGGTGCACTGCTCCGGTGCGACGATCGTGCATTTCAGCGGGTCTCGTCCAAGGAAGGTTTCCTCTTCCCAGAGGGAATAGCTGGCCACCGTGTGGTCACCGCGCAACTGTTGTAGTTTTCCGAAGCGGTTGACCGGAAGCATGCGTTCCATATTCTTCCACCGCTCCACTGCGAACAACCGCATCAGCAGCGAGCGCTGCCTGGCTGGATCCAGCCGAAAGGGGAAATATGGCGGGGCATCGGTCAATTTTACTTCGAAGCGGAGCGCCGAAATCCATTCCGGAATCTCCTCCGGCGAGGCCACGCAGAAATCGCTCTCCCACGGCCGCAACCGTTCGCGATTCCATCCGGAAAGGATTTTTTTAATTTCCGACAGATCCGCCTCCGGATTGGTGAAACACACGCAGGTTTGCATCCGCAGATTGCGGCGCTTTCCCGGGGTCAAATCCGGGTAGTCCTCGCGGATGATGGGGATCAGCATTTCGTGCAGCCGGTCCCCGTGGCCCTGCACCTGGCTATGGGGATTGAGGTAGGAAGCGGGAGAGAGTTCGCGCCCCGGAACGACCTTATAACCCGCCATCCGCTGCCCGTCCGCGAACCAAGCGCCTTCCGCCTCCACGGTGATCTTTCCGTGATGGCCTTTCATTTCCACCAACCCGATGCCGCGTTCGGAGATAACCAGGATGTCGATGTTCGGGGAATGTAGATTGAATACGAGAAGAAAAAGTTCCTTGCCGGCATGGAAAGCGCGCCAGGCTTTTCCGGCGATTCGAATCGCCGCATCCATCTCATGGGTGAAATCGGGCGCCCAAGGACGTCCCTGCGGATCTTTCCCAACGTACAACTCAACCGGCATGGGTCAACCTCAATCGGAATGCCTTCGGAGAAGGTCGGCCTCATCCAGCCGGGTTAAACCCCGGCTCGGATCAGCAAAGTATTAATAAAAAAATCGCCCATGTTTCTGGAGCAGTTTTCTACTTCCCGCTCTATTTTTTTCCCGCCTGATGGAATGCGGAAAAAGGCACCCAAGCCGACCTATAAGCCGCGTTCTGTGCGACGGGTTGCCCCGCCCGGCGATCATCCCTCTCGGCGCACGCGTTGCCGCATGGCTCCAGCAGCCTACCCGAGGTTCGGACGGTGCGAGCAGCACCGTATCCCCCCAAAGGGGGGTCACCTCTGTTTGGCCTTGCTCCCGACGGGGGTTGCCAGGCCGCCCGCCTTTCGGCGGACGCCGGTGGTCTCTTACACCGCCGTTTCACCCTCGCCTGACTTCTCCCGAGCGCGT
>Ga0187886_1002762_pt1 | contig 13705 bp, 13 predicted proteins | sample June2016WEW_20_1_FD_133001 | JGI IMG/M metagenome (GOLD analysis project Ga0187886, IMG submission 133001) | Peatland microbial communities from SPRUCE experiment site at the Marcell Experimental Forest, Minnesota, USA - June2016WEW_20_150 | ecosystem: Environmental > Terrestrial > Soil >... | reverse complement strand
GGTAGGGAGAAGCTCAGCCAAAGTGATTGGTATACGGATCCTCTGGATCTACGCCAGTTTGCTTAACACTGAGCATCTCCAATACTAGGAGAACCGTGAACGGATTCAATCCGCTCATTTACAGCTCCTGGTTTGCCTCCCTAAACTTAAAAAAACATACCCGCTCCGGGACATTAAAGCCACAGCTGATAGCTGAGACAGATGCTTCCAAGCGCGGAACAAACGCAACATGCACAGAGTGCAAGGCGCTGGAAGGCGAGAGGCTCTAGAAGAGTAAATATACTGCTTCGCAGTATAACTGACTTTTATGTCATTACTTTTCCCCCCTCTCCCTTCCACGCCTCATACACCTTAAAAAGAAATTCTTCAAAAAAAATAACAACGATTTAAAAGTCTATTAACATTGTTTTCCAGATTTTTCAAATGAGCTTAGGAAGTTTACTCTTTCGCAGGTTTAGAATATCTTTCTTTGGAAACGCGGAGCACCTTTTCGCGGTTTTGGTTTTTACTTGTTGGTAAAGGTAACGTTTGCGCCAAAAATGGCGGGCAAGCAATACCATCTATTGAAAGTTTTGTTAAGATTTGATAATTTCCCAAAGCCAATAAATCTTCCTCTTTAAATCTTTCTCCCAGCTCTTTGGCTAAATAAAAAGCGTCTTGTGCGCTCACTATAAATGACACTAAGCTTCCGATATTACCAAAAATTGCCGCCCTTACATCTTCGGGAACTTGCGCCATGTACTGGTTTGCCAAGACTAAATCCAGACGGTATTTTCTTGCCTCGGACAAAATTTTGATGAACGAAGTGGTAGCGAAATTTTGGAACTCATCGACATAAAGATAAAAATCTTTTCTGTCTTCTTCAGATAAATCAACTCTATTCATTGCCGCCAGTTGTAATTTAGTGATTATCATTGCTCCTAAAAGCGAAGAATTATCTTCTCCCAATTTTCCCTGGGAAAGATTAAGTAAAAGAATTTTCCCTTCGTTCATAATTTTCTCCAAATCGATTGTGGATTTAGGCGCACCGATAATATTTCTGACAATATTTGAGGATATGAATTGACCAACTTTATTAAGGATTGGTGAAATAGATTCACTCATCAGTCTTGGGGTCATTGTTTCAAATTCATTTATCCAATAACTTTTTAAAACAGGGTCTTTTACTTTTTCAACAACTTTATCCCGATAACTTTTATCCGTTAACAAAGAGGGAACTTCTAGAAAAGTTGAATCGGGAATCTCTAAAAGAGTCAAAACGGTATTTCTCAAAATATATTCCAGTCTTGGTCCCCAGGAATTTCCGTAAAGTTTTTTAAAGATTGAGACAATTCCCGAAGCGATTAATTCTTTTTGCGTACCGCCGACCTCCAGCGGGTTTAAATGAAACATGCTTGAGGAATCAGACGGATTTAAATAAATTACGTCATTAATCCGATGCGCTGGAATGTAATCCAAAATTACTTCGCTTAAATCTCCGTGGGGATCAATAACGGCAACGCCCTCGCCGTTTTTAATATCGTTGATGGCCATATTGGCAATTAAAGTAGATTTTCCGGCTCCGGTTTTCCCGATTATGTAGGCGTGTTTCCTTCTGTCTTTTCTCTTTAGTCCAAAATTTGTCAGTTTATTTTTGAATTCGGTATTGGCAAAAAAATTAATTTCCTGTTTTGCTTCGTCTCCCAAGCCCTGGGCGATCGGCAAATTCTCCGGCGGTTCAGAAAAGATTGCCTTAATCCAAGAGAGATTATGAATTTTTGATAATTGTTCTGTCGGGAAATGATAAAGGCTGGCGATTTCCGAAACATTTAAGATTTGACTGGTTGGGATAAAAGATTTGCTCCTGTTAAGCAGAGCTTTTTCAAACCTGCTTTTTTGCCAAAGATGCGGACGTCTCAAATAAAAACTATTGCCGATTGGGTTATTAAAAATAGAAAATCCATTGGTAATATTGAAAAATAAACTTGGATTATTGCTTTTGACCAAAACTCTTATGCCGGTCCGAAAACCGTTTTGACTAATTTTATCGGTAATAATTTTTTTATATTGGGTTAGAGAACTTTCATTATCGGGTTCGCCACTTCTAAGAATTGCTTTCTGGCCATTTGTTTGCCAACCGCTTCCAATCGGCACTAATAAATATTGGATTATTGCTATGTCGTCTGTGTCAAGTTTTGCCAAAATTCCTAAAATTGAACTAATTGGATCAACATCTTTAAAGTCTTTATAAGTTTTTATTGGAAACAAAGCTCCATATTTTAACTTAATCCTTCCTTCGTAAAGCTCTCCCGGTGAATCAAAAACATCCGGCATGTAATCCTTGCTTTTTACAATAAGCGCTTTTGGATATTGGGCGGTTAACTGCCCTTCGATAAAAGCTTGAAGTTTTTGTGGAACGACAATAAAAAAATGGGTTGTTTGATCAAGGGCTACAATTTCTAAACTAATCGGAATTCCACGTTTATAGAAAAATAATATTGAACGCCTTAAATTAATCAGGCTAGAAAGAAATTGAGTCATTGCCTCCGATGTTTGCTCGGTATTTCTTGGGGTTTTAATTTCCAAAACTACTTTATCATTACCATTCATAAGATTTACTGCTACTCTAATAATAGCAAAAATCTTTTATTAAAGAAAACAAGTTGGAAACTGAAGATGGGCAACCTTGGTGATATAACAGAAAACTAAGTTTCCTGTTTTGTTAAACAGCTCATTCGTGGAAATCTGGTGGGTTGTTTTTGTGGATTAGTCCTATAGATTGTATTTATTGTAGTTTTATGGTATTATTCTTGTTCTATATGGCAAACATACACGAACAAGATCGTCCGGAAGCAACTGATTCTATAGAGCAAACAAGAAAAACTGTTGAAGGTTTCATGGCATATACAAAAACTTTACTTAGCGGTGAAAGTCATACTGTAGATGTTGAATGGGAACACCAAATGAATATTCTTTATGGTAACGAAGAACTTCTAAGAGTTACTAAAAATAAGGAATATAAAGGCATACCCGGCATAAAAGACGAATTAGAATCTGCATATGAAAGCGGCGGATTACCACAACTCAAGATTACATTTATAAGGAAGGCAGTTGAGAATACGCAGGTTTCTAAATTGGGAGATGCCGCACTAAACGCTTTTAAACGTATAATTGATTCTAAATAATTTCCCCCTTAATTTGACTTCTTTGTAGCAGTAGTTGTATTTATCTGCAATATAGCTATGTTTTATGTAATTCAGAAGTATGGAACAAATTCCTTTAATCTTCAAGTAATATCGTTAAGTATTGCCGAAACGCTAGCGATAGGAATTAATATTTGGTATTGGCCACGAAAATATCAATTAAGAAAGATTGGTTAACACAAAGCTCAATTTTTGGCGAACCATGTATATAAGTACCCAAGTAGACTAATTACTAAAAAAGCGACGCCCCAACGAACCGGATGAATACCTGCAAATGGATATGTAATAAGAATACCTATTCCTATGCCTCCAATAACATTAACAAGTAAAGCATAGAGGATATGTTTTTTAAAGTAAGCCGTTACTTTTTCCATAATGTTTTTATTACACCTCCTCTCCTACTTAACTGTAGTACTGTTCATGTTAAGCAGTCAAGTAACAGGTTGTGTAGAAAATATGTCCAATAATAGATTGGATACTCGAATATAGAGGGAAGTTTTATTCTTTAACTCTCTTTTGACGGAGTCTGTCGATTGGTTTTTCTATCAGATAAACTAAGGTTATGGAAATAATTAATGTAACCAATACTGCCCAAAAAGAAAAAAACTTTTCGGTTATTTTGTAATGTATCGAATTTTGCAAAAAATTAATGGAAAGCATATGCGAAATGTAAATAGCATATGATAGATTTGCCATAAAATTATTTAGCGGGAAAAAATTAAATGATTCAAACAACAAGGGAATAGCAAACGGTGTTAATAAATACATTAACCATTCTTTTATAACAATCAATCTAAAAGAAACTGCCGGTATGTAATTCCATAGAAAAATTGTGATTAAAAATAATAAAGATAAAGCAAATGAATATTTTATTTTAATTTTGCGTTGCTTAATCTTTTCATATAAATAGTAAGAAAAAATACCCATCAGAAAAAAGAAAAAGTTTGAAGGAATAAAAAAAGATTGAAAATTAAAATAATGGTCGATAAAAACGTGCATCGAGAGGCTAATTATTGCCAAAAAGAACAAATACCTCTTTTTTACAAAAAGTAAAAACGGTGCAGTCAAATAAAAGAATAATTCAAGAACCAAAGACCAAGCCGGTACAATGGTAAGAGGGTCGTAACGGAACATATTAATATTTAAATAGTCATTTCTTATAAGTAAGCTGAAATCTTCAATAATTCCCAACGGTTTTCTCAAGCTGAGGTAATGATTAAGCGTTGAAAAGATGCCTGTTAAGATTGAAATAAAATTTAAATTATTAAATTGCGCGTATTGAACAAATATCATTAGCGCCAGTACTACCAAATAGGTAGGATAAATACGCAGAAAGCGGTTGGTTATAAAAGTGTAGTATGGTCTTTTTGCTTTTGCATATTTATTTTTAATGATTAACGCCATATAAAAGCCGGAGATTATAAAAAAAATATGCACGGCAACGAGGCCGTTAATAGCCGTGTACCCAAATAAAGATCCCGAGTGGTACAAAACTACGCCGAACGCCAAAATTATCCTAAGCAGTCCCATATAGTTATTTAGTATATATTATTTTTGTTTACTTGCTGCTTTTCTAGAAATAGAAGCTAGAAAACAGCTTCTTCGACGAAACCGATTGGGGATTTTTCCTCCAGTTTTTTAATATCGTTTACTATTATCAAACGATTTTTCTGGGATATAATTTTGGCTTTGGAGAGTTTTTCGAGTTCCAGACTGGTTGATTCGCGCGAAAGCGCGGCAAGAGTGCCGATAATCCGGTGCGTTAAGGCAAATCGATTATTATCTCGCCATCACTTCCATTTTTTCCGAATCGTCTTACTAAAACCAATAAAACCGAGGCGACCTGCTGATTAGCGTTTCCGGTTAAAAGCGCCTCCATTAATTTAACAGTACCGTCCAAACCGCTTAGGATGCGTTTTGTAAGATCGTACAAAACGTCAGGGTGGCTTTCGATATATTCCAAAACTTCATCTCTTGGCGCTTTCAAAACGGTTACTTCGGTTAGGGTTTCGTAAAAATAGATGTTCGCAGTACCATTTAGAGCCCAATTAATCGGAAAATAGGCGCCGGGTTTTATAATATTAAAAGTTAATTCTTTGCCGCTTTCGGAAATTAAATAAAGTCTGACAAAACCGGATTTAACGTAAAAGATACCCGACGGTTCAGCTCCTGGTCCAAAAATTAATTGATTCTTTTTGTAGCGTTGAGTTATTTTAAACCGGCTGAAAAAACTTTCGCCAAGTTTTTCTAAGGGTTGTTTCATTTATTGATTAAAACCCGTCTTCGTCTACATTATAAACAGAAAGTTTTAGAGAAGCAATTACCTATCTCGCCAATAAAAAATAATTGACACGTGATTTTTAAAAAGCTAAACTAAATTAGTGTTGAAGCTTTATCAAAAAATAATTAACAGTAAAAGATTGACTCAACTCCTAATACTTATCAGTTTCCTAATTACCTTTGCAAGCATCCGCGCGATTACAAATTTGCAAAAACTGGGGCTTTTGTTTAATCCCAATGCGAATAGCTTACTACATATCCATCATTTAGTGCCCGGAATTTTGCTGATTATTTTTAGCGGTTACGTCGGGCTTTCTTTTTGGGTAACGCATAAAGTCCGGGATTTAATGGCAATACTTTTTGGCATTGGGGTGGCGTTAACCATTGATGAATTTGCGCTCTGGCTTTATTTAAAAGACGTTTATTGGGAAAAACAGGGAAGAACAAGCATCGATGCGATTATTTATGCGGTAATAATCTTTACAATTATATTTGTGATTAGCGAAATTCACGACCATGAATGGATAAAAAGACCATTTAGAAGAAACAAAGCTAAGATCTAGAGTTGAAGATAGTCCTCATTTAAGCTAGAATTATCCTTATGTTTAATCCCATTTCTTTGCAAGTTGATTTTCCGGCTCTGGAAAGAGAGCTTTTGGAAAAATGGAAAAAAGATAATCTTTTGGAAAAATATCTTCATAGGAACGACTTATCGAGTAAAAAATATTCGTTTTTAGACGGCCCGATAACCGCCAATAATCCGATGGGCGTTCATCACGCTTGGGGAAGAACCTATAAGGACGTTTGGCAAAGGTTTTTTAACATGCGTGGTTACAAACAAAGGTTCCAAAATGGTTTTGATTGCCAGGGGCTATGGGTTGAGGTGGAAGTCGAAAAAGAACTGGGAATTAGAAATAAAAAAGATATTGAAAATCTGGTTGCGGGAAATAAAAAGGAAAGTATTGCCAAATTTGTTGAACTTTGTAAACAAAGAGTTTTGAAATATAGCGTAATCCAAACCGAGCAAAGTAAACGTTTAGGTTATTTTATGGATTGGGATCATTCCTATTACACCATGTCAAATGAAAACAACTACATGATCTGGCATTTTTTAAAAACGTGTTTTGACAAGGGTTGGATTTATAAAGGTCAGGACAGCGTTCCCTGGTGCCCAAGATGCGAAACCGCAATTTCACAACATGAAATGTTAGCCGAAGACTATAAAGAAATTACCCACGACTCAATTTTTATTGAATATCCGGTTGACAATAAAAAAAATACTTATCTTTTGGCTTGGACAACAACCCCCTGGACTTTACCGGGAAACGTGGCGGTCGCAATAGATCCCGACAAAGATTACGTTGAAGGTCAAGGTAAAGTCGCCGGGAAGACATATATTTTAGTTAAAGAAGCGGCCAAAAGGCTTAATTTAAAAATAAGCAAAACTTTTAAAGGAAAAGAGTTAATTGGCATTTTTTATCAATCTCCTTTTGACGATCTTTCAAGGGTCAAAAAAGCTTTAGGTGATTATAAACACAGAGTAGTGGCGTCGGACCCGTTAATTTTGCCAATCTCAGTTGAAGAAGGAACCGGTATGGTGCACGTGGCACCGGGGCAGGGAGCGGAAGATTACCGCTTGGGTAAGAAAGAAAAGTTGCCGATGATCGAGCTTATCGATGAAGAAGCCGTTTATTTGGACGAAATGGGTGAATTTTCTAAGCAAAATGCTAAAAAACACCCCGAAATAATTATTGATAAGCTCAAAAAAACCGACACCCTTTTTGATACGCAAAAATATACTCACCGCTATCCAGCTTGCTGGAGGTGTAAAACGGAATTGGTCTGGAGAGTGACTAAAGAATGGTATATTGCGATGGATATAAAGGAGCGTGGCACAGGTAAGACCTTAAGAGAACAGATGAAAGATACTGCCAAAATGATCGAGTGGAGGCCGAAATTTGGTTTGGAAAGAGAACTAGATTGGCTTTCCAACATGAATGACTGGTTGATTAGTAAGAAAAATAGGTATTGGGGATTGGCGCTGCCGATTTTTGAATGTCAAAAATGCGGAAATTTTGACATAATCGGGGGAGAAGAAGAGCTTGAGAAAAAAGTGGTCGGAGGATGGGATAAATTCAAGGGGCATTCCCCGCATAAACCCTATATTGACGAAGTTAAAATCAAATGTTCAAAATGCGGGGAATTAGTTTCCAGAATTAATGATGTTGGCAATGTCTGGCTTGATGCCGGAATTGTTTCATTTTCTACTTATGTTGATCCGAAAACCCAAAAACTTAGTTACATTACCGACAAAAAATATTGGCAGGAATGGTTTCCGGCGGATTTTATAACCGAGTCTTTTCCCGGACAGTTTAAAAATTGGTTTTATTCGATGATTGCGATGTCCACCGTTTTGGAAAAAACGAATCCGTTTAAACTCGTTTTAGGATACGGATCGATGCTTGGCGAAGACGGAAGACCGATGCATAAGTCTTGGGGAAACATGATTGAATTCAACGAAGGAGCGGATAAAATCGGCGTGGACGTAATGAGGTGGATGTTTGCCAGGCAAAATCCTGAGCAAAATTTGCTTTTCGGATACAAAAAGGCCGACGAAACAAGAAGAAGTTTTCATTTAATGCTTTGGAATATTTATAATTTTTTTATTACCTACGTTTTAGCTGATGGGTGGAAACCGGACAAAACTCAAAATAAAAGCGAAAATATTTTAGACAGATGGATTATTTCAAGGTTGAATAACGCAGTAGAGAGTTCAACAGAAGCTCTAGAGAAGTATAATATCGAGAACGCTTCGGAAAGCATAGAGAATTTCGTTAACGATTTGTCTTTGTGGTTTGTCAGAAGAAGCAGGGATAGAATCGGTCCGACCGCCGAGGATAGAAATGATAAAAATGATTGTTACGAAACTTTGTATTTTGTTTTAGTAACGCTTGCAAAGCTTTTAGCTCCTTTCATTCCGTTTGTAGCAGATGGAATATACACAAATTTAACTAAAGAACAATCGGTGCATTTAGCCGATTGGCCTAAAGCAAATAAAAATCTAATTGATGAAGATTTGGAACGCCAGATGGGGGAGGCAAGAAAATTAGTAGAAGTTGTACGCGCATTTAGAAAACGATTTAACATTAAAGTAAGAATTCCTCTTAAAATCGCAAAATACTGTGCGCCCAACAAATTTTCAGATGAAATATTAAAAGTTGTGCGAGAGGAAATAAACTTCTATGAGTTATTATTTGATAGAAAGACCGAAGGTTATTCCGTATCAGCGGAAACTAATGATTCGAATCAAGATTTAGATTTTGGATTGGCAAGAGACATTGTCAGAAAAATTCAAGAAGAAAGAAAAAACCTTGGAACGCAGCTAAACGAGTCGGTAAAAGTATCTGCGCCGTATTGGCCGGAACAATTTGAAAATTACATCAGAAAAAAAGCTTTAGCTTCCTCAATTAGCAAAGGCGAATTTAAGGTTACAAAATGAGTAGAAAAAGTTTTTGGAATTTTGATTTCGGTTTATTAATTCCGGTTGCTGTACTGTTAATAATCAGTTTAGCTACTCTTTTTTCGTTAAATATTTCTTTTTTCAAAAGCCAATTATTCTTTCTAATTATTTCGGTCGTCGGATTTTTGTTTTTTTCACAGGCTAATTATCGGGCTTTACAAATATATAAACTGCCGATATATTGCATATCGCTTATTCTCTTGCTGATCGTTTTATTTTTAGGAATAGAAAGCCGGGGTGCGGTACGATGGATAGAGCTATTTAGTTTCAGAATTCAATTTTCAGAAATTTTAAAACCATTCCTGGCGATTTCGCTTTCTGCATTCTTAGCAGAACGGAAAAATACTTCTTTTGTGACTTTTTTTCAAAGTTTGATTTTCGTTCTACCGATTGTTCTTCTTATTTTTTTGCAACCCGATCTTGGAGATGCGCTGATATATTTTATAGTCACCTTATGCGTTTTAATTTTTTTCGGTTTTAATTTTAAATATTTTCTAGCCTGTCTCCTGCCGGTAATAGTTGCTTTTCCATTGTTTTGGCGGTTTTTGCATGATTACCAAAAACAAAGAATTTTAACCTTCTTGGATCCTGGAAAAGATCCGCTCGGAACTTCCTACAACGCAATCCAATCCATAATTGCGGTTGGTTCGGGGATGGTTGTCGGAAAAGGATTCGGTCAAGGAACTCAGTCGGGACTAAGATTTCTGCCGGAACGAAATACCGATTTTATTTTTGCCACAATTTCCGAGCAGCTTGGATTTGTAGGCACAGTAATAGTCTTAATTTGTTTTATTTTTATTTTATACAGAGTTTATTTAATTTTCAGGTCTTCAAGCGATAAATTCTGCAGAATTTTCTCAGCCACCGTTTTTTTTATTTTTTTAATTCAAATTTTCGTGAATATCGGCATGAATATGGGTATTTTACCGATCGTAGGGGTTACCTTGCCTTTTGTTTCTTCGGGGGGAAGTTCACTTTTATCAAACTTCATAATTTTGGGATTTCTCTCGGCCATAAATCAAACCACAAAAAAAGAGGAAGTCCTAGAAATAAAGTAAATTTTTTGTTATAATCTTAAGCTATGGACTACGCAGTAATCAAAACAGGTGGAAAACAATATAGGGTTTCCGAGGGCAACGTGATTGAAGTTGATAAACTCCCTCAGGAAAAAAGTGCGGTTACTTTTGATCAAGTTTTGCTTACGGTTTCCGACAAAGGATTAAAAATCGGAAAACCTTTTATTAAGGGAGAAACTGTTTCGGCTACTCTATTGGAACAAATTAAAGGCGAAAAAATAAGAGTGGCAAAGTTTAAGTCAAAAGTCAGATATAGAAGGGTCAGCGGATTTAGGGCCTTACTTTCAAAAGTTAAAATAGAAAAAATAGGCAACGAAAAAGGGACATCTAAGGCGGAAAAGCCTAAGACTTTGGCGAAAAAAGTCAAATGACCCACTTTGAGATATTGACATTTTGTGAAAATTTAGGTTAAATAAGCTAAAGTTTTCACGGGGAGAAAATACTATGGCACATACCAAAGCACAAGGTGCAGTAAAAGGAAACAGAGATTCCAGGGCGAAGCGCTTGGGAATTAAGGTTTATGGAGGACAAAAGGTTTTGGCGGGATCTATAATCGCAAGACAAAAAGGCACTAAATTTCATCCCGGCAACGGTGTTTCAATGGGAAAAGATTTCACAATCTTTTCTTTAATTGAGGGAATAGTTCAGTTTAGAAACTTGAAAGGCAAAAAATTGATTGAGGTAATAAATGGATAACAACAAGGATCAAATTTACGAATTAGAGACAGCGCTTTTGCAGGCAAATCCTCTCCAGCCAAGGGGAATCATCTCTCCGGAATCTCTTCAAGATTTAGTCGATTCAATCAGGGAACAGGGAATATTGGAGCCGATTGTGGTGGCTAAAACTCCGGCGGGCTATCAAATAGTGGCCGGCGAAAGGCGCTGGAGAGCTGCCAAAATTTTGGGGATTGCTAGGGTTCCAGTTGTAATCAGGGAGACAACTCCTCAAGGAATGCTTGAGATGTCAATTGTTGAAAATGTGCAAAGGGAAGACCTTAATCCAATTGAAAGAGCGCAGGCGTACAAGAGGCTGATTGATGAATTTGGTTTGGGAACAAACGAAGTAGCAAGAAGAGTCGGAAAGTCCGCTCCGACGGTTTCCAACACGATTAGACTTTTATCCTTGCCTGATGCAATAAAAGACGCCTTGGTCGCTGGAGTAATAGCCGAAGGGCACGTTCGTCCCTTAATTTCCTTAGGGGACCCAAAATTAATGCTGGAGTTATTCAAAAAAATCTTAAGAGAGAATAGCACAGTTAGGCAAACCGAAGATATGGCCAGGCAGGCAAAGGGAGAAATTCAGAAAAAGGAGCCAAGGGCTTCAAAAAGCGATAAGCTTTGGATTCCGGAGCTTGACGAAATGGCAAAAAACCTTTCCGAAAAACTTTCGGTTAAAGCAAATATTTCCCAGTCAAGAATCAGGGCAAAAATCGATCTGGTTTTTTCGGGAGACGTTGATGTGACAGGGCCAAAGATTAAGGAAATTTACGAACTTTTGACCAAAATCTAGTAAGGATTATTAATAATCTTCATATCGGTTACGGGCCAATAAACAAAGAAAGAAATTCCGATTATTTCGCTTTTTTTAACAAATCCCCACTCTCTGGAATCTGAGCTTTCTCCTCTATTATCTCCTAAGACAAAAAACTCATCTGCCGGAACTTTTACTGCTTGATTGTTTTTGAGAAATGCTTCCGGGGTAGTTTTTACGGACGGTTTTAAATATGCACTTTCATCCAATAGTTTATTGTTAAGATAAACATTACCGTCATTTACCATAACTGTATCTCCAGGCACGCCAATAATTCTTTTAATGTAATATTTTCCCGGTTCCGGAGGAGCATTAAACACTACAACGTCTCCGAACCTTGGATTAGAGACGCGAAGTGCAATGATATTTGTAAAAACATACTCGTCATTTAAAAAGTTTGGATACATTGAGCTGCCGTCTACGTGAAATGGCCTGAAGAGAAAAAAATAAACCGCTAAAAACAGGGCCAGTGCCATGATGAGGGTTACAACTATATCCTGGAGGAAGTCCAGAATGATAAAATAAATTTTGCGAATTGATGCCATAGGTAGATTTTCCAGGATTTAGTAAATTTTGTCAATGAGATTAATTTGTGATAACATTAAAAAACGGATCCGTAGCTCAGCGGTAGAGCGCTTCGTTCACATCGAAGAAGTCAGAGGTTCGAATCCTCTCGGGTCCACAAAATTAAACATTTTAAGACGACTTCAGTTTCAAGTTTCTATTTAACAAATAAATGATTGCCACGCTGATGGGTAAGTAAATAAGTAATAATTTTGGATAGTAGGTCATAGTCAGTACGTTAACCATATTTATTAGAGTAAAGTAGGCGAGTAGCTCTTCCTTTTTATATTCTTGCGCAAGCATAAATACTCCAAGCATCAAAGGAATAGACGCCGGAAGCGAATAGCGAAGTCCCGAAACCATGTCCCATGGATGGATTGATGATGGAAAGCTAAAGTAGAAAATTAAATTAATTAATCCGATCAGAAACAATTTACTTATGCTGTTTAATTTAAATTCTTTTTTGATTATAAACTGATGAATTAACGCTCCCAAAGCAACCAAAACAGAAAGGAGCCAAAGCTTATACTCACCAAACACAGCATTTAGCAGATCCAGGGGGTGTTTCAAAATTTCTGTTAAAACGTTATTACCAATTAATTCCGATCCTTTAAAGCCCAAAATATGCATGGGATAGAAAGGATTGCTTGTGGAAAAATAATTTCTTACATACCAGAAGAGCCCAAATATAAAAAATGGAATCAAAAATGCAACCATGCGTTTTATGTTTAAAAAACGAACCAGCGTTTTAAAATAAAAAATACTTAACAATAAAACAAAGAAAATTGCAGAGTATTTTGAGCCGATCAACATTCCAAAAGTAAAACCAAGCTGAACAAAATATAAAGAACTTTTTTTTGGCCGTTCAAGTAGAATGATGCTTAAGACAAAAAATACGCCAACCCAAAAATCAATGCTAATTGCATTTAACCATCTGAGAACGATATTTAGTGTGATAAAGGCGACGGCAAATAATATTGCGAAGTGACGAGACAGATTAAAAGTTTTTCCAAGTTTCCAGCAAGCAAAAAATAAAGCTATGGCAGCAAAAATATTTGATAGAGTTGGGATCTTAAGTAGAATAAAAACCGCTGTAAAAGCTTCAGATGATCCAGGATAGTACCATTTCGGAAGTACGACATTGGAAAGATGCAAAAAGCTGCCGTTTATGATCGTGTTTGCAATTGGAATGTGATAGTCCCAGCTGTCGCCCAGTGCTGGAACGGGATTTAGCAGTCCTTGATAGATATAATAAATAAAATAATATAAAGCAATAATTAAACAAACATTAACGAGAGTTTTTATTCGCCCGTTCATAAATAATGATCCTATTATATATCGATTTATTTATTTGTGCAGTGGTATAATGGCCTCATTAGAAATTTATGACGATTATATTTTTAACTAGGAGATTTTACCCGGAAATCGGCGGAGTAGAAAAGCACGTTTTGGAAATTAGCAAGAGGTTGGTTAAAAAAGGCCACAGGGTAATAGTGATAACCGAAAAATCAGATAAAACCTATAGCTTAAATAAGCGATCAAGATCCTTAAG
>Ga0187886_1002760_pt1 | contig 13707 bp, 12 predicted proteins | sample June2016WEW_20_1_FD_133001 | JGI IMG/M metagenome (GOLD analysis project Ga0187886, IMG submission 133001) | Peatland microbial communities from SPRUCE experiment site at the Marcell Experimental Forest, Minnesota, USA - June2016WEW_20_150 | ecosystem: Environmental > Terrestrial > Soil >... | reverse complement strand
GGCCAGCGCTCTGGTCGATGCAGCCGTGTTCCTGGGGCCGTGGGGTCAACTCAAGTCGGCCGCTTACACGATCGGCAGTCTATCCTGGTTCGGCTTTGCCGGAGCTTTTCTTCTATTCGCTCTGGCCGGCCTTCCGGGATTGTACGCCCTGGCAGTCTGGGCCAGTGGCAAATTGGACAGCCAGCACGTTCCGTTGCGCCAGAATCTTGCCCACCAGGGTCAGGTGCTCATCCCCCTCGGTCTGATGGCCTGGATCGCTTTCACCATTTCATTTGCCTTCACCAAGTTCTCCTATGTCCTGCCGACGGTCTCTGACCCGCTCGGCTGGGGCTGGAACCTGATCGGCATGACGGGGAAAGCGTGGGTTGGGCAGGCGACCTCCTTTAGCCTGACGCTAGAGGTAGCTGTCCTGACCGTTGGCCTGCTCTGGACCAGCCGGGTAGCCCGCCATATCGTTGATTCCGCCAAACAATCTATCCCGATGATCGTATTCTCATCTGTCTTTACCGGAGCCATGCTCTGGCTGCTGGTTGGATAAACCTGTTATGAAAAAAGAAATTATTGCTCGCCTTCTGGTCGTTCTTTTCGTAATTGTCGCTGTTTCTATCCCGCTTGCTGGCCTGTGGAATTCTTCCCAGGCCGGAGAAAATACTGTCGAGCTGCATGCCCGTACGGCGGAAAATGGCGGCTGGAGCCAGGATAATATCCAGGCGCGGGTTGGGCAGCCCTTACATCTGCGCATCACCAGCGATGACGTGGTGCACGGGTTTTCCATCGAGAAATCCAGTATGCAAGCATTGGATGTTATGCCTGGTGAATATACAGAAACTACCCTGACTTTCACCCAACCCGGCCAATACACGTTCTACTGCAGCCGCTGGTGCGGGCCGAACCACTGGCGTATGCGCGGAACCATTGAGGTAACCGGGCCGGGTCAGCCATTACCGGCTGACCCACAACCTTTGTACCTTCAGTTGGGCATCAATGTGGACGCGCCGCACAGCGCCGAAGTGACTCCCTCTTCTCCTCCTTCTGCCGCACGCGGAGCGCAGTACACGGCATTCCTACCTGCCTATGCAACTGACCGTTTCACCTACCTGACCAGCAGTCCGGCGCAGCTCTGGAAGAGGTTGCGCGCTGATCCAGATCTGGTAAAAATGAGCGACTCCGACCTGTGGGATGTGGTGGCCTGGATCTGGCAAAGCCAGACCACTCCTCAAGAAACCGCTGTCGGGCAGGTGCTTTTCGCAGAAAACTGCGCGGCCTGCCACGGTGAAACCGGCCAGGGCAACGGGGTGATGATGCGCGGGCTGCCAGCCAGGACCACCGTTTCCAGTGAGACAGGCACCCAAATTGCTGCTTCTCCGACCCAGATGTCGGGGATGGGACCGGGATTGACTCGGCCACCCGATTTCACTAACCCGGAGCAGTTATTGGGAGCCAGTCCGACCCTGCTGGAGGGTAAGATGATCCGCGGCGGAATGGGAACTGGCATGCCTTACTGGGGTCCAATCTTCACCGATAAGCAGCTAGAGGCCATTATCAGTTATTTATATTCCTTTGCCTGGAATTCAGCTGGGGGAAGCCAGCCTGACCATTCCCCGGACCAGGGAGGCCATCCTTAGAACCTATCCGAAAATCGGAAAATCACTTTTTTTATGTGTGAAAAGCGTAGCTTTTCACACATAAAAAAAGTGGACCTCCCGAATTTTCGGAAAGATATTTAGGCAAGCACAGTCAGCGGATTAAATCCCAGGCCCGATTCTAGTATAATGGGTGAATGATGGCAGACCAACCCTTGAAAATCATTCGCGTCTTGCTTGCCGACGATCACGTCGTTGTGCGGGCGGGCATACGGCAGTTCTTAACCCAAAATCCGGATATCCAGGTGATCGCCGAAGCCGCAAACGGGCAGGAAGCCTGCACCCTGATTGAGCAGCAACGGCCGGATGTGGCCGTTTTGGATATCCAGATGCCCCTGATGAGTGGGATCGAGGTGACGCGCTGGATCCGTGCTCACCGGTTATCCATTGGAATCCTGGTTTTGACCGCTTACGATGATGAACCCTACGTCCTGGCCGTCCTGCAAGCCGGCGCGAGTGGCTATGTGCTGAAAACCGCCGAGCCGCAAGAGATCGTTCAGGCTGTCCGGGATGTTTTCCAGGGAAAATCTGTCCTGGATGCGGCGCTTACGCAAAAGCTCATCGCAAAGCTGTCCGGCAAACCCGAGCATTCCCTGGTCGAACCGCTCAGCCAGCGTGAACTGGAAATTCTGACCCTGACCGGTAAAGGGCTTACCAACAAGGCCATCGGGGTGCAGTTAGGCATCAGCGATCGAACCGTGCAGAACCACCTGGCGAATATTTTTAACAAGCTGCAGGCGGAAAGCCGCACCGAAGCGGTCATGCGCGGCGTATCCCTGGGGTTGCTCCCACCCAACCTCGGCGAATTATCCTGAGGGCAGGGTGTCATTTGGTTGAGAAGAATCACCCGGAAAAAAAAGGAATCAACTGGAGGGGTTTTTCCCTCCAATTGTTCTTAATTACTGTCTTACCCCTGACTGTGCTGTTGTTGATCGTCGCCTTTGGCAGTCAGAGCCTGCACCAGCAAGCCATGCGTTCCCTGGTCGGAGATCGCGACCTGCGGGCGGTGCGCGCCGCGGCCAGCAGCTTGGATCACGAGTTATCTCACCGGGCCAGCACGATCCAGGTTGAGGCGCGCAGCCTGGATGGGAAAACAGATTTTTCCAGCCTCATACTCAGCCCGCAGGAAGTAGCCACGGTTTTTGATCAAGGACTGGCGCTGTTCACATTGGATGGAAAGCTGGTTGGGACAACCAATTCAAACATCGATTGGCAAAGCGTTTCAACCCAGTTGCCGGGCTACCTTGAGAAGATTTTACAAAGCCAGGGACAGCCTATTTTCTCCAAACCTTTTTCGTCCGGTGCCGGCGATAATACCCTGGTAATGGTTGGCTCCCGTTCAGGGAGCCAGGAAATTCTGGTAGGGGCGTTCTTCCCCTCTACGCTAATCCAGGATGCGGTTTCCAGCCTGGTCAGCGCTGGACAGACTACCGTTCTGGTAGTCGCTCCATACGGGGGTGGGAATGGTTTTAGTGTGCTCTTCCGGGCCGGACCGTATAAAGCCGATGAAAGCGCCCCCACTCATCCGGGGATCCAGGAAGCCCTCAATGGGGAGAGCGGCATCAATTACTTCCAGAGCGGGCAGGGCGAGCACGTGGTTGCCTTCAGCCCGATCGTCTCGGTGGGCTGGGGGCTGGTAATCGAAGAAGCCTGGGAGGATATCTCCAGTCCCTATTTAACTACCACCCAATCTGCTCCACTCGTGATCGTTCCCGTATTTCTTCTGGCACTACTGGCCATCTGGTTTGGCGCTCGCCGGATCGTCACACCACTACAAAAATTGGAGAAACAAGCTGCTGGCTTAGCTATGGGGGACTTCGAAGCAATCAGGCAACCGGTTGGCGGAATCGAGGAAATTCGCAACCTGCAAACCGAATTGGTTGAGATGGCTGATAAATTAAAAGCTGCCCAACACAGCCTGCGTAGCTACATCGGTGCGATAACGGCCGGAGTGGAGAACGAACGGCGCAACCTGGCGCGTGAGTTGCACGACGACACCATCCAGGCGCTGATCGCCCTCAATCAACGCATCCAATTAATCTTGATGAATTCCCCGGGAACACACAGGAAATCTTTGACTGAATTGCAGACCCTGGTGCAGCAGTCGATGACCAACCTACGCCGCATGATTCGTGGTTTGCGGCCCATTTACCTGGAAGATTTGGGGTTGGTCGCCTCGTTGGAAATGCTGGTGCGCGAAATGGAGCAGACCGTCGAAATTCCTATTGAATTTGTCTCCAGTGGGCTGGAACGCCGCTTAGATCCAGAAAGCGAGATGTCGCTTTATCGCATGGTGCAGGAATCACTCAATAATGTGATTCACCATGCCAGCGCCAAACACGCCTGGGTAGAACTGGAATTTACCGATACTGATCTTTCCGTCCAGATTCGGGACGACGGAAAGGGGTTCATAGTCCCAATCAACCCGGCGGAGTTTCCAGAGAAGGGCCATTTTGGTTTGTTAGGATTGCATGAAAGGGCAGAGATCATCGAAGCTGATTTCAAGATTCGATCATCACCGGGCAATGGTACAAATGTCATCATTAAAGTTAAGATATAAGCATTTAGCCTGATAGCCCCTTAAAAGGTTTTTAGTTTAAGAGTCAACACTCATGCAGATAAAGAAAATATATCCGCCCTTGCAAGCGATTCTGGCAGCGATCTTATTTGGCGCGAGCACGCCGCTGTCCAAATTATTGCTTGGGGAAATGGATTCGATTGTACTGGCTTCTTTACTGTATTTAGGCAGTGGCCTGGGAATTGGGATTTTGATAGCAGGTCGGAAATACTTTGGCCACTCGCAATCAACTGAAGCCGGAATTCGTCGGACCGATTTACCCTGGTTAATTGGGGCTGTTCTTGCAGGCGGAGTTGCTGCACCGATTATTTTACTGCTTGGGTTAAAAAATTCTTCTGCTGCCAGCGCTTCCCTACTGCTCAACTTCGAAGGTGTCGCGACCACAATCATCGCTGCCCTGGTGTTCAAAGAAGCAGTCGGCAAACGGACCGTTTATGCAATTATTTTCATTACCCTTGCTAGTGTTCTTCTATCATGGAACTCAACCGCCAATTGGGAATTCTCTTTGGGAGCTTTAGGGATTTTAGGTGCTTGTACTTTGTGGGGTTTGGATAACAATTTGACTCGAAATATCTCGTCCAGGAATCCTTTGGTAATCGTTACAATCAAAGGCCTGGGCGCGGGGATATTCTCTTTGCTGCTGGCCCTCATACTGGGAAAATCAATTCCAGGTATAGCTCAAATACTCTTGACTTTGATCCTTGGCTTCATTTGTTACGGACTGAGCATCGTATTATTTATTTTAGCTCTGCGGAACCTGGGTGTAGCTCGGACCGGTACCTTATTTGGGATCGCCCCATTCGTAGGTATGTTTATTGCGATTGTCATTTTCAGAGAGGCGCCGCAAGGCTTATTCTTTTATTCAATCCCACTGATGTTGATCGGGGCATGGCTCATGCTCGGGGAAAAACATCGACATACCCATATTCACGAGTTTCTCGAACACGAACATTCCCATGCCCATCCGGACGAACACCATGCTCATGAACAAACACACCCTGGTCCCTTTATCGGTGAACACTCGCACAGACATATACACAAAGTGATCGAACACAGCCACCCTCATACTCCCGATCTGCACCATCGCCACCAACACCCATCATAATTAGAACTCTTTAAGCTCATAAAAATATACTGACTACCAACAACATCCCTCATACCGAAAGGGATTCTTGGTTTCTCCATTAGCACTCGTAAACTTGAAAATAAATCCACCCCAGTGGACTCAATAGGCATAAAGGCCTAGCCAGAAATCGGCTACTTGGCGCTGTTCTGTCAAAATCCAACATTGTATACTAGCATAGTCATTCGTAATAAGATCATTCAGGTCCTTTAGATTGACCAAAAGGAGAAAAAACTATGGTTAAGGACCCAGTCTGCGGCATGGATATCGATCCCAAGGCTGCCGTCGGAAAATCGGATTACCAGGGAAAGACTTACTACTTCTGCTCGCAAGGTTGCAGGAAAGCATTCGATAAAGAACCCCAGAAATATGTAGGGAAGGCAGAAGATAGTCACTCCAGTCAGCACCACTAATCCCCTTACCTGCTTCCCCGTTTGAATAAAGTTTGCTCCCTGGGAATTGCAGCGGTGACCTTCCACTGAAATCCTAATAAGTCATAAATTTCAAACGGGGAAGCGTTAAGAAAGGAAACATGATCACCATTTCTATAGATCCTATTCTTCTCTCAATTGGCCATTTCCATTTACGCTGGTACAGCCTGATCGTTATGACGGCTATCCTCGTCGGGGTCTGGCTGGCAGTTCGTGAAGCCGGTCGAAAAGGCTTTAACGAGGATGATATCTATAACAATTTTTTATGGATAGTTCTCGCCGGCTTGATCGGGGCGCGCCTTTTCCACGTTATCGACCATTGGCCGGATGAATATGCCAATAATCCCATTCGCATCCTGTATATCTGGGAAGGCGGGATGGCAATATGGGGTGGCATAATAGGCGGTTTGGCAGCCGTTGTGGTTTTAGCGCGTTTGAATGGCTGGCGCCTTCCCCAGCTGCTGGATGCCTTCGTACCTGGGGTCGTTCTGGCACAGGCGATTGGCCGGGTAGCCTGCATTATTACCGGCGACGCGGTTGGTAAGCCTACCACAGGACCCTTTGGATTTTCCTATACCAGCCCAAATGCGATGGTGCCACAACTTGGTGTGTACTATACTCCCACGCCCGTCTATGAAATTATCATGAACCTGAGCATTTTTGCCCTGTTGTGGAGCCTGGGTAAAAAGAACTCACCAGACGGCCTATTAACCCTTATCTACCTGGCGTTGTATTCTTTTGTACGTTTCTTTATCGCCTTTACCAGTTCGTACCAGATCGTCGCCCTGGGTCTCAACCAGGCGCAGCTTATCAGTATTGTGGTGCTGCTGGTCAGCCTGCCAATGCTCGTGTTTATTTCAAAGGCTAGAAGGCTAAAGGGATCGCAATATGCATGAAAAACACTTAATACGGAATGGGTGCGCCTGGCCTTGGGTAGCGGGGTGGTTGCTATGGGATTGATCATTCTGGCGGCGGTGTAATATAGCTGGACGAAACAAAAATACCTTTCTCCCTAAATAATCATGATTACAGGGAAACAACCTTTATTTGTTTCACAACAGGGGTGTGATTGCGCAGTCGCAGAGACGATATTCAGCCTGGAAATGGCAGGTTATCAGGTGGTGCGATCCTTCGATCTTCATTCAGCAATCGCCACTAATTTTTCTTGTACCTGCCAGTTGGTCGTTTTATTGGTATATGGACAGAACGGCCCTCCTGTGACGCTGATCTTTGACAGCCAGGAGTCCAGCACATCGGTTTTCCTTGCCACCGATCCTGATAGTTCCAGTCGATCCTTGTTCACTACCCAATTGATTGAACTTTTAAAATGACTACTCTCTTAGAATCCGTCCCTGTTTCTATGACAAGAATCGATCATGGTGTAATATGGCTGAGCCGTCATTGGGTTTTTGTGACCGGCCTGCTGCTCGGGGTGTATGCCCTGACTCCTTTCCTTGCCCCACTTTTTATGGCATTGGGATGGAACATTCCCGGCAGGTTAATTTACCTGATTTACTCCTTCCTCTGTCATCAACTGCCCGAACGGTCTTATTTCCTGTTTGGGGCTAAATTCTCCTATACTCTTGCGGAGATCCAGGCCGCCTGGCGCAATACGAACAATATCGTCATTCTCAGGCAGTTCGTCGGCAATCCACAAATGGGGTGGAAAGTCGCCTGGTCAGACCGCATGGTCTCTATGTTTACCAGCCTCTGGCTGTTTGGCATCCTGTGGGGTTTGGTTAAGAAAGACACCAAACGCGTCCCCTGGTGGTTTATTATTCTGCTCCTCCTCCCCATGGCATTAGACGGTACAACCCACTTTATCAGCGACATGGCAGGGATCGGCCAGGGATTTCGCGACAGCAATACCTGGCTGGCAGTCCTTACTCTCCACGCCTTGCCGAGATATTTTTACGCCGGGGATGCCTGGGGTTCTTTCAATGCCTGGTTGCGCCTGATTACTGGAGTTTTGTTTGGTTTTGGAATGGTCTGGTTCGGCTTTCCGTACATCGTTGAAGTTTTCAAAGATTCTGCGCTGGCCATTGAATATAAATATCAACGCAAAGCACTCTTCCTGAACGAGAAAGCTCGTTTAATGAATAGAGGTGCGCATGACTGATCAATATCCATCCATCCGAGTCATCCTGGCGGATGACCTTGTGGTCGAACGGGCTAGAATTCGCCAGTCCCTTGAATGTGGCGGGGATATTCAGATCCTGGCTGAGGCTGGAGACGGCGACGCCGCCCTGACGATCATCCAAAACACCCAGCCGGACGTAGCAGTATTGGATATCCATATGCCTAAAGCCAGTGGAATCGAGGTTGCATGCAAAGTGCGCGCTAATCGTTGGCCGGTTGGATTACTAATCCTCACTTCCTACGATGATGCACCCTATATTTCTGCCGTACTTCACGCCGGGGCTAACGGTTATGTGCTTAGGACTGCTTCACCAGATGAAATTATCCAGGCAGTCCGTGATGTATCTCAAGGCAAATCTGTCCTGGATGAGTCCAGCCTGCCCACAGTTCTGGCGCAAAGGTCCAACCAAAAACCTGTTCCAGAAACCGATCTTTTGACACAGCGCGAGATCGAAATTCTTACCCTGGTCGCCATGGGTTCGACCAACAAAGTTATTGCAGTAAAATTAAATATTACCAGCCGAACTGTTAAGGCGCACCTGGCGCGTATCTTTGGAAAACTGCACGCTTACAGCCGGACAGAAGCTGTAATGCGGGCGATTTTCTTTGGACTGATCAAATCTCCGGAATACCCAACGAATTATCCTTTAAGGTCCGAGTTATCATTCGCCGGCGCTTTCCACAACGGTCTGGAGATGTTATAGTAAGAATGTCTTTTGGGTCTCTGGGAATTCCCGTGGTTAACTCCCGGATTTGGAGGTGTGAGCGTGTGTACGCACGCTCACACCTCCAAATCCGGGGACCCAAAGTTTGCGAGGTTATTATGGTTCGAGACCCGGTTTGCAGGATGGAAATAGATCCAAATACGGCATTTGCTGCCCGAGAACACCTGGGGCAGACGTTTTACTTTTGCTCAGAAAATTGCGTCAAGCAGTTCGATGCCAATCCTCACCAGTATATGCATCCGGCTGGTTCGGCAACCACAGGTTTCAATCCCGAACTGGAACGCTCCCGCATAGAGCTGCCCGTAATCGGGCTTGTCAAAGCAGGCCAGCCCGGGGCGGAAAATATTAGTAAAACGCTGGAAAAGTTAAAGGGTATCGACAGGGTCATTGTCAACCCAATCAAAGGGATTGTTGATGTCGAATACGATCCCAAGGCTCTTCGTATTCTGGATCTGGTAAAAGCCATCAAGGCAGCCGGTTACCTGGTCAACGGGGCACAAAAACGGATTGGGATCGAGAATATCCGCTGCGCCTCGTGTGTGGGTTTTATTGAAGATGAGTTGAAAACCACCCCTGGCGTACTGAATGCTGCGGTTAATCTGGCCACCCAGGAAGCTACGGTCGATTACCTGCCTGGAAACACTTCGCTCGACCAATTGAACCGAGCGATTGAAGACTGGGGTTATAAAACCCGCCCGGCTGCCAGCGAAAAAACAGTCGACCAGCAGCAAACTGCGCACGAAAAAGAGTACCAACGCTTGATAAGCCGCTTTTGGTTTGCGGCGATTATCTCGATCCCGGTGCTGATCACAGCTTATCCTGAGTTCATTCCCATCGTACGCGATTGGCCAATGTCTACCTTACGCCTGGCCTGGTTTGGGACCGCTATCCTGACCCTACCAGTTCTGTTCTGGTCAGGCAGCGATTTCTTCAGCGGAGCCTGGGCAGCGCTCAAACATCGCTCCGCCAACATGAACACGCTGATTTCCCTGGGAACAGGCACAGCCTGGTTATACTCTGCTTTTGCGATCCTGTTCCCGCAGATTTTCCCAGAAGGCACATCCGAGCCTTTCTTCGATGTCGTCGCGGTGGTCATTGCCCTGGTCGTGCTTGGACAGGCTCTGGAGCTGCGCGCCAGGGGACGCACCAGTGAAGCGATTAAGAAATTGATGGGTCTGCAGGCCAGGACGGCGCGGATAATCCGGGATGGGCAGGAATTGGACATCCCTGTTGAAGAAGTGCTGGTCGGCGACGTTGTCCAGGTCCGGCCTGGTGAGAAGGTGCCGGTGGATGGTTTGATCCTGGAAGGCAGCTCGGCGGTGGATGAGTCCATGCTGACGGGTGAAAGCCTGCCGGTATCCAAGAAGGTGGGGGATGAGGTGATCGGCGCGACCTTGAACAAAACCGGCGCCTTTACATTCCGCACAACCAAAGTTGGAAAAGATACTGCCCTGGCGCAGATCGTCAAAATGGTGCAGGACGCCCAGAACAGCAAAGCTCCCATTGCACGACTGGCAGACACAATTTCAGGCTATTTCGTCCCGGTAGTGATGATCCTGGCAGTTCTGACTTTCATAATATGGTTTGATTTTGGACCTGCGCCGCAGCTTGTCTACGCCCTGGTAACCGCCGTTTCCGTGGTTATCATCGCCTGCCCATGCGCCTTAGGGTTGGCGACCCCGATGAGCCTGATGGTCGGGATTGGTAAAGGAGCTGAAAATGGCATCCTCATCCGTTCGGGCGAAGCGCTGCAAACCGCCCAGGCCATCCGTACGGTTGTTTTGGACAAAACCGGTACCATTACCAAAGGTAAGCCAGAACTGACCGATGTAGTCATCGGTTCTCATTTATCATCCCCCAGTAAAGATGATCTGCTGAGATTAAGCGCTTCGGTTGAGACGGTCAGTGAGCACCCATTGGCAGAAGCAATCGTAGAAGGTGCGAAGGCTAAGGGGTTGCCCCTGAGCAAACCAGAAGCATTTGAAGCTGTCCCTGGCTATGGAGTGATCGCGATCGTGGATGGCCGACAGGTTGCGCTCGGCAACCTGAAATTGATGGAACGCCAGAAAGTAGATCTAGGCGACCTGGAATCTGAATCCGAAAGATTGGCTAACGATGGCAAGACCCCCATGTTCGTTGCCATAGATGGGCAAGCGGCTGGCCTCATTGCAGTGGCAGACACAGTTAAAGAAGATTCAAAAGAAGCCATTGCTGCGCTCCACCAGATGGGCATCGAAGTGGTGATGATTACCGGCGATAACCGGCGCACGGCTGAAGCGATTGCTCGCCAGGTGGGCGTAGACCGGGTATTGGCGGAAGTCCTACCTGAAGATAAAGCCCATAAGGTTCACGATCTGCAAGCAGAAGGCAAGCAGGTCGCCATGGTTGGCGACGGCATAAACGATGCTCCGGCGCTGGTCCAGGCCGATGTCGGCCTGGCAATTGGCACCGGTACGGATGTGGCTATCGAAGCTGCGGATATTACGCTCATAAAGGGCAGTTTAAAGGGTGTGTGACCGCTATAGAAGTCAGCCGGGCAACCATGCGCAACATCAAGCAGAACCTGGTGGGCGCCTTTATTTACAACATCCTGGGAATTCCGATCGCAATGGGGGTCTTGTTCCCCTTCTTCGGATTGCTGCTCAGCCCAATGCTGGGCGGCGCGGCAATGGCATTCTCCTCTGTGACAGTCGTCAGCAATGCCAACCGCTTGCGCACCTTCAAACCAAAATATAGCGCTCATCAGGAGGTGCTTAAATGACTACTACTCAAGTTATTGTCACTTTTGGAGGAATTGCCCTCAGTTTGTTCATTGCCTGGTTCTTCTGGCTGGCGCCTAAAGTCCAGTCTCGGGTCTCTACCAGCGCGGGTGGTACCCAGGAAGTGGCAATTACAGTGAAGGGTGGTTACACTCCCGACATCATCGTAGTCAAAGCAGGCCAGCCGCTGAGAATGCGCTTCACCCGCCAGGAAAGCGCCGCCTGCTCGGAAATGGTGCTCTTCCCGGATTTCAACCAGAGCGCCAAACTGCCTGAAGGACAAGAAGTTACCATCGAGTTCACTCCGGATAAGCCCGGCGAGTACGGCTTTCAGTGCCAGATGGGTATGCTGCGTGGAAAACTGATCGTGGAGTAGTCACATTCCACAATCATGTCATAAACCGGCGTCCCAGCGAAAAATATTCGCCCATGACGATAAAAACGAAAATCTTATTGGTGCTTTTGACGGTTCTGATCCTGGGTGGACTGACGGCCGCCTTGCCTCCGCTGCGCGACCGGGTGTCCTATCACCTGGACCAGGTAATGACGCGCCTGCGCTATGCGCTTTTCCCGCCTGAGAATGCGGTGTTTGTGCCCCAACCTATCCTGGTAAGCTCAACGGGAAATGGTGAGATTACCCTGACACCTGCTCCACCAGCGACCGTCACACTTACTCCAACTTCATTGCCATTCCGAGAGACCCCTACCCCAACTCTCACGGTGACTCCCTTACCCGGCGCCGCGGCGCTGAAAGGCATCCGATACATCGACCAGCACGGCATGTGGAATTACTGCGCCCCGTCCAGCCTGGCCATGCAGCTTTCTTACTGGGGCTGGAGCGGGACGCGTGAAGACGTCGGCCACTACGTCAAACCATTCGAGGAAGATAAAAACGTCATGCCGTATGAGCTGGCAGATTATGTCACCAGCCAGACCAAACTTTCCACCGTGATCCGCTCTGGCGGCACCCTGGATCTGCTCAAGCGCCTGGTGGCTAACGGTTACGTTGTGCTGATCGAAAAGGGCACCTATATCCAGGACGTTACCACCGGCAAGCCTTCCTGGATGGGTCATTACAATGAAGTCAGTGGATACGACGACGCTACCCAGGAAATCATCGTCCAGGATGCCTACTTTAAACCAGATTTGCGCATTCAATATGACACGATCCTCCAGGAATGGCGCGCTTTCAATTATATCTTCCTAGTAGTCTACCCGCCTGAAAAGGAACAAAACCTGCTGTCTGTGCTGGGCGATTACGCCGGTGAAACCAACAGCTACCGCATCGCCTATGGAAAAGCTTCCGCAGAGATCAATACCCTGAGCGGTATCGGCGCCTATTTTGCCTGGTTCAACCGAGGCACCAGCCAGGTGAACTTACAGGATTACGCCGGCGCGGTTGAGTCCTACGACCAGGCCTTTGCTTTGTACCCAAACCTGCCAGAGGATAAACGACCATTTCGGATGCTGTGGTACCAGACTGGCCCTTATTTTGCCTATTACTACATGGCCCGTTACCAGGATGTGATCAACCTGGCCACCCAGACCATCGATAACGTCGCTAAACCTTACCTGGAAGAGAGCTTTTACTGGCGCGGGCGGGCCGAGGGAGCAAGCGGGGATGCGCAAAAGGATATTGCCGACCAGCGTATGGCGCTCAAATATCATCCGGGATTTAAACCCAGCCTGGATGAGCTCGCACACCTGGGAGTGACGAACTGAGCCGGCGGAGAATGGCGACTCTTTTCCTGTTTATTTCTTGGGCAAAGGTTGAAAGGACGGATCACACACGTTGATCACTCAATCGCATATGATTGGCAGAGTAACATTAATTAAGAAGTCCTTTTAGCTTTATCAAACGATAAATCAGGTGAAATTCCCTCAAGACTGGCGTTCACAATTTCCTTTACTTGCTGCGCGGCGTTCTTATCCAATTCGACTCTGAGATGGAACTTGATTTCATTCCCCGCCGCGGCCCCCAGCAAATCACCCATGCCCTCTGCCAGATCCTGGATCTGGCTGGGCTGTAAATCAGCCTCGGCAACCCACTTGCCTTCTGGCGGTGGAGGTGGCGGCGGTGGTGGCACGTCCTTTGGAACCCGTACTTTTATCCACTGCGCATCGCCATAATCGCACGGCCAGGGCTTTGAATCTATTGTTCGCTCCAGGAAATGAGCCTGGAAAGCCCCGTCCAATGCCTCACGCACCATCCGCCATGGGACGGGCTTGCCATATTTGCCGGATAGGCCGGCGCTGATGGCCAGCGCTGAGGTAATTTCACTCTGCCAGGCTTCTGGCAATCGCTGCGG